>Ga0169931_10014471_pt1 | contig 10669 bp, 9 predicted proteins | sample Kivu_15m_20L_FD_129675 | JGI IMG/M metagenome (GOLD analysis project Ga0169931, IMG submission 129675) | Freshwater microbial communities from Lake Kivu, Western Province, Rwanda to study Microbial Dark Matter (Phase II) - Kivu_15m_20L... | ecosystem: Environmental > Aquatic > Freshwater > Lake ... | reverse complement strand
TGAAGTCTGGGCCGTCAATCCGCCGGGCTACGGAACGAGCGGCGGGACCGCGGCGGTTCGTTTCATGCCCGAGGTGGCGGCGGCGAGCTGGGAGTTTGTTCGACGGCGGCATCCGAGATTGCAATCGTTGCTGGTCGGCAACAGCCTTGGCGGAACCAGCGCCCTGCACTTGGCCGCGCGGCACGAAGTCTCCGCTCTCTTCCTCCGCAATCCGCCGCCGATTCACCAGCTGATCCGGAGCCGTCCGCGCTACAACTGGTGGAATCTGGGAGCCGCTCGCTGGGTTGCTGCCGAGTTTCCCGCGAGCTTTGACGCCGTGGCAAACGCAGCCCGTTGCCGCGCCCCCGCGTTGTTCGTTCAGTCGGAACGCGATCGGCTGGTTCCTGTCCGCTACCAACAAGAGATCATCGACGCCTACGCCGGACCTAAAAGAGTGTTTGTCATCAGTGGCGCCGACCACCACGAGTCGCTGCCGGACGATCAGCTGCCCGCTTATCTCGAGGCGCTGGAGTGGTTGCGAGCCGCGGCCTTGATCTGAGCGGCTAGTCCGGCATCAAAACAGCAGAGCGAAATTTCGCGCGACCCGAGCACGGCGTCACGCTGCTGGACTTCCTTAAGCCGCTCGATTTCCCCCGCGAGTTGCTCGGCGGTTCGCGCGACATACGGCTCAAGCGCGGCATCGACTTGCTCCAGTTCACGTTGCCACGACTTCAGATTCGAGCTGGAGCCGCGTCTCGCGATCAATTGCCGTTTGACCGCGACCCACTTTGCGGCGGCCGCAGTGTCGCCCGGGCTGAGGTGCTGTTCAGGATGGTATTTCAGCTCGCGCTGGAGCACTTCATGTCGCACCACATCGGCACCCGTCGTCGGCCGCTCGTGACCCGGTAACCGGACTGTCGCCGTCAGCGTCATGAAGGCTGGCAGCGGCATCCCGAAGAATTGCTTGCCAATTTCATTCGTCAACTCGTCGTACTTCGCGCCGCCAATCCCGTGCAGGAACAGGTCGCAGGCGAGCACGCGGGAGAATAGCGTCGTCGTTAGAGCTCGCGTGCGAATGCAGATTGGACCCTGCAGAAGCTCCTGCAGTTGCTCGGTCAGCCGCAGCTTGTCGAGCTTCACGCTCCAGCCATCGCGGTCGCTTAGCTCCAGCTGTTCGCCGAATGACTGCACGAAGAGCCGTTGCCGACGGGGCTTGGCCGCAGAGTAAACCCAGAAGGGAACTTCGCACCAGTTGCCATCAAGTGCCAGTGCAGGGACCGGGTGCGACTTGCTGCGGATTCGGTTGAGCCGGCGATACTCCTCCAGCGCCGAATTGTGAATCGTCCGAAGCTCTTTCGCCCGCAGTAGCAGTTCGGCGAGAAAACAGTCGAACGCTTCGGTGCGACAGAGTTGGCTTAGTGGAAGTTCCAGCGTTTGCCAGCCGAAATCGTTTTCTAGCTTGTGCCGAGCTGCGGCGAGTCCCAGTCCAAGGTTGCCGCGTAAGTCGCTGGGAAGTTCAGACCAATGTTCCCAGAGACGATGGACCAGCGGCGCCGCGACGAGGGGCTTGAGCAGCTGACCGAGTCGCTGTGGAAACGAGCGGAAGGTCGACTCGTCAGTGAGCCGGCTGAGCTCGAACGGCACGTTATCGCCGGGCTGGTCGTAGTGGCAGTTGGTGAAAGCGGCTCGTTCCTGATTAACGACGGGGACGGCGACTGCCGGCAGGCCGCAGAGGTCGTTATCGACGACCAGGTTGATTGGGGTGCCCATTCCATGCTGGCCGAGCGACGAGAGGGCGTAGTTCTTGAACCAAACGCCGGGATGGAACAGCCGCGGCTGGTGTCCCGAGAGAATCAGGCCTTGATCGTCCCAGCCCTCGAGGCTGACATCGCGGTACCGCCGCGTGTGCTGAAGTGCCAGTCGCGGTAGTTCGCTCAGCAGTTGCTCCCGAAGAGTCGCCAGTGAGCGACCGGCGAGTTCGATGTTCCAGCTTTTCAGCAGGCTCCGATTCGACTCGACCAATAGCCGCGCGTCGGCGAGCGCGGGCACCTGCAGGCTGTGACCATGTTCGGCCGGAGCCCGGACGGTGTGGCGTTCGAGTCGACGCACGAGCAGTTCCGAAGGAGCGTTAGCGGAGTTTGGCACAGTTCTTGGGGAGCGCGGCGAGGCTGCGTTCCAGGACATCGAGGTAGTATTTCAGCCGGGTGTCCCCGTTGTCGAGTTGGCCGCCGAACGATCGGGACTCGTCGAGGTAAATCAGCGGTACGGGGAACTCAACGATTTCAAACGAGTGGCAAGCGGCTTGGACCCAGAATTCCAGCGGCATGGCATAGCCGGTCTCGGTCAGCCGCAACTGCGGTAGCGAGTCGACTTTGTAGGCTTTGAAGCCACAGAAGGAGTCGGTCAGATTCAGCCCGAGCCGAGCGTTGAGTACTTGAGTGATGTGGTGGTTGATTCGGCGTCGCTCGATCGGAACTGGTGTGTTGCTACCGAACTGTTCGAGGTAGCGGCTGCCGGAAATCAGATCGGCTCCGGTCCGCTCGTACTCGGCGACGAACTCGCGGATCCGCTGGGGCTCATGTTGGCCATCGCAGTCGATGGTAATCAGCAGTTCATACCCGTGCGTCACGGCGTAATCGAATGCGGTGATTAAAGCCTCGCCGTAACCGCGGTTGGGGTCGTGAGTGACGAGCTGGATGTCACGGCGGTGCTCCAGCAATTCAGAAGTGCCGTCAGTGGAGCCGTCGTCAACGACAAGTACATCGTCGGCGTATCGGACGACCTCGTCGAGGACGCGATTGACGTTTTTCAGTTCGTTGTAAACCGGAAGAGCGGTCAAAAAGCGAGTCATAGGCGGGGCACCAATCAGTGGAGGGCGCGGCTAGTCAGCGGAATAGGAACTACGGGCTGAACGCGTGAACGGTTCGTCCGGAGGAGAGAAACCGCGAAGCCGACAGGGAGGACAACCGCCCGGTCCGGCTTGGGTGTGGCTTTTCGAGGTTAAATCAGAACCACCGGCCCATTCTAAAAGCCGGTTTTCGAGGGTCAATCAAAACCACGCCAAAGGCGTCTCGATTGCGACTCGACACCCGGGATAATCTGCATATCCGGGGTAGATTACGGAGGGGAACCACTAACGAGCACTAATGGGAAGAGGAATGAGGAAGGGAACCACTGACGAACACTAATGAAAGAGAAAAATGAAAGCAGGGGAGGTGGGGGGAGGGAGTGTCGAGGAGTTTGGCTGGTCAGACTGGTGTGTTGCGGCGTGTAGCGGGAACCGGGATGCGAACAGTGTTCGCTGACCGAGAAAGGTTTCCCTCGCGGTACTTCCTCCGAATACCTTTTTCATTTTCCTCTTTGATTAGTGTTCATTAGTGGTTCTCTGTCTTGGTTTTCATTTCCTTCTTGATTAGCGCGAATTAGTGGTTAAACGATTTGCAGGGGATCGCTCTCGCGGCGGCTGGGCCAGACTTGAGCCGACGGGAACTGCTCGGCGATTCGCTCAGCCATTTGTTCCACACCGAAGCGTTCGCTGGCATAGTGGCCGACGAGGATGAGAGCGATGTTGCGCGCGCGGGCTTCGAGACAGTCGTGGAAACTCGCTTCGCCGGTCAGCAGCGCGTCGCAGCCCGCGTCGGCTGCGGCACCGACAAACGAACCGCCACTGCCGCAAGCCGAACCGCAGCGGGTGATGATCCGATCGGGCTGGCCGACAAGCTGTGCGCTGGGGATGTCGTAAATCGTCTTCACGCGAGCTGCGAATTCACTGAGTGATGTGGGAGAGGGCAGATCGCCCGCTCGGCCGGCTCCCAGTCCCTCCGGATCCCCGGGCTTGGGTAGCAGCGGCCGGATACCGGCGCAGTTCAGCCGCTCAAGGGCCAGCTGGTTGATGCCTTCCGCCGCAGAATCGAAAGCTGTATGCGGGCTGTAGATGGCGATCCCGGCTTGGGCCAGCTGCCACAGTAGCCGCGTCGGCGTTAGCTCCGTTGTCAGCCGCTTGAAAGAATGAAAAGGAAGCGGATGGTGCGAGACGATCAGCTGGACTTGCTCCTCGATCGCCTCGTCGGCTGATTCGGGCGTGACGGTTAGACAGGTCATGATTCGCGCTGCCGGCGCTAAGTCGTTGCCGACTAACAAGCCGACGTTGTCCCAGGTCTCAGCGAGGCGAAGCGGATAGATTGCCCGCAGGTAATCGCTGACTTCGCGAATCGTTGGAGCAGAAGAGTTGTTTGGCATCGGAGGATTCAATTTGGGGGCGGATTGGAAGAGCTGCAGTATTTTCGGTTTGAACGATGCGGCTGGGAATTGGGGGTGGGGCTCACTGCGCGGGGTCGGAAGGTCGGTAAACGCAGTGACGCAGAGAACACGGAGGGAGGGTTTGGGACGTGAGAGTTGGGTGAGAATAGTCGTGGGGTGCTGAACGATTGGGGATGGAAGGTTTACAATGTTGCGAAATGCGAAGTATTTAAAGGATAGTGCTTGTGCTGGAATTAAAGAAAGCTGTCTCGCTGGAGAGTTTGCGGCTGCCGTTTCGCGCAGCGCTGGAGGCAGCGGCTGGGATTGGGGCTCAAGCCGTTGAGATCAACGCGCGGACGATGCTGCGGCCGCAAGAACTCAGCCGCACGGGGGTGCGACAGATTCGGAAATGGCTGGACGATTTTCGGCTCAAAGTGGCCGCGATCAACTATCCAACGCGGAGGAGCCTGGGCGATCCGAATGATCTCGACAGGCGGCTGGATGGAATTCGCGCCGCGATGGGTATGGCGAACGATCTCGGCTGCCGTGTGGTCTCCAATCAGATTGGGCGAATCCCGGAGGAGGAAGACCTCCGCGGCACACTGGTTGCGGCGCTCTCCGATCTTTCCTCGCACAGCCTCAAGATTGGGGCTTGGTTGGCCGTGCGGACCGGGCCGGATGCGGGACCGCGTTTGGAAGAGCTGCTCAAACAATTGCCTCACGAAGCGGTCGGGGTCGATTTCGATCCGGCTGAGCTGATTCTCTACGGGCACAGTCCGACCGAGGCGATGCAGGCTTTAGCTGCGCGGGTCACGCACTTTCGCGCTCGCGATGGTGTGCGCGATTTGTCGCTGGGGCGCGGTGTGGAAGTGCAACTGGGACGTGGCTCGGTCGACTTCCCGCAGCTACTGGCGTTGCTGGAGGAGCGGAGTTATCAAGGCTATTTGACCGTCGAGCGGCGCGAGACCAGCGGCAATGCACTGGGAGAATGCGCTCAGGCTTTGGAATTTCTAAGCAACCTGTTTGCGTAGTAGCGATCGTAGAACGCTTGCCCCCAATCGCTCGAAACCAGGATTAGGCCGCCGGATCGCCAATTGCTGGTTTGGTTCACGGAATCAAATGGGTCAGGTTTCTTTGATGGACGCTTTGGGAAATCCAACGCGTTTGCGGCGACCCCTTATGATACTGTCACCGCGTGATCCGCCTGTTTCACTAACGCGTTTTGTTTGGGCCTGCTGGTTCTCAGGTATCCAGGAATGCCATTGCATGACCGGGTCGCTTTATCGATCAAAGAGGCCTGACCCCTTTGATTCGTTCAACACGCCGATCGAGGCCAACTCCGATCTCGACCCGGCACTTAACTACAAGATGAAGTCCATCGACGGGGCCGAAGTTGATCTCAACAGCTACAAAGGCAAAGTTGTTCTGGTCGTGAACGTGGCGAGCAAGTGTGGACTCACCGGGCAGTACAAGCAACTGCAGGAACTGCACGACAAGTACGCGGACAAGGGCTTGGTGATCCTTGGATTTCCCTGCAATCAGTACCTCGGACAGGAGCCGGGAAGCGAGGAGCAGATCAAGACCTTCTGCGAGACCAAGTACGGGGTCAAGTTCCCGATGTTTGCCAATGTCGACGTCAATGGTGATGGAGCCTGCGCCCTGTACAAGCAGTTGACCAGCCTTGAACTGCCGCCGGTTGGCAAGGGCGCGATTTCCTGGAACTTTGAAAAGTTCCTGCTCAATCGCGAAGGCCAGCCCATCGCCCGCTTTTCTCCCCGCACCAAGCCCGATGACGCCAAGGTGATTGAGGCGATTGAAATGGCACTGGGCAAGTAAGCAGCTTCAGGTGCCCATGCGAGTTTTGGAACCGCAAGTCATTTAGTAACTCTCAGGCCGGGCTATACGCCCGGCCTTTTTTCTTGGGTACCCAGCGAGGGCACCCGGTGTCCAGACAGATCGCTGGCGAACGGAGAACCTTGGTCTTTTACAGGATAGGTAGCGGTCGCAATTCAGGCAGGCGCGCCAAGGAATAGCCAAGCAAGTTCACGCCACCAGCAATGAACCAGAAACCAAGCCGGCAAGAGAAATGGCTCGAGCGGTACAGAGCCTAATTGAGGCCAAAGCGAACAGCTTAATCGCTGAACCAATCGCAATAACACGACCCCGACCGCAACCAAGGGAAGCGTTGGCCAGCCAACTGCCAAGCCCAGAATTAATCCGCCCACACTCCAAGTTGGTATTGAGGCGAGACTTGGAGTTGGCGTCTCCTGTAACTGTGACCAGCCGGTACCGCCGCGGTTAAGCAAGACTCCGGCAAGCCACCCGCTGAAAAGCCCGATCGCCCCGCTGACGAGGACTTTTCCGGTGAGGTTGATTGCCGGCCAAGACCACCAGCTTGGGGATGGTCCCCAACTGGCCGGATAAAGTTGACCGTTGAGCAGACACGGTGCTCCAGCCAGGAGACTGAGAATGGCGAGACTGCCCAGCGGCAAACGCTTGCCATCCAGTCGGGGAAGTGTGAGCACGATCAACAGGCAGAAAACGAGACAATGAAACAGATAAAGTCCCAGCAAGTCCCACTTGGTATAAAGCAGGACCCAGACAATTCCGGTAAACGGATTGATTGGTCGCAGGGGCAGATTGGCTCCTCCGCTAAGCAATTCCCTAAAGTAGAACACCAGAAAGAACAGTCCCGTGGCGATTTCAACCAGCGGATAGCGAAGCGAGATCGGCAGGTGGCAGGAGTGGCAGGCACCACCCAACCTCAACCAGCCCACGATTGGCAGATTGTCCCGAAAGCGAATTGCCTGTTGACAGCGCGGGCAGTGAGAGCGTTCCCAAATCACAGGTTTTCTTTGAGGAAGCCGGTAAACGAGCACATTCAAAAAGCTGCCAAAGCAGGCTCCCACCGAGAAAAAGATTCCTGCCACCACCAAGGCCACGGCAGCCTGAAGAAAGCTCTCGAAGGGACTCAACTCGTACAATTCAACTGGTCGTGTTTCCGCCTGTAGAGATTGGATGAGTGCCCAGCCGGGTGCAGCCAGCGCCACGATCCCGGCGGTAATGAGAACCGTGAACAAAATGGCTGAGATGATAGTGATCGACGGCCGAACAGTATTCATGATTTGCTCTCCGATGCGACGGGAGTGGCAGCCGGCGAATCTTGAGTTGGCTGGTCGTTCAACCGAAGCCTGTCGGAATGAACGAATGAGCTCGCGGGGAAAGGGGATAGCGAAAAAGGTGATGGCCGGAACCATGCAAAAGCAGTCAGTTCATCCAAAAGTACAACCACGAGTAGTCCGAAAAGGATTTTTGAGCAGCTGTCACCAGAGCTGGCCAGCGGCCAAAGGTCGAGCAGAAAATAAGCACCTGCCAGCAGTGGAGCCAGATATTCCGTCAGCCCAGTCCGCGATCGCGGCCACAATCGAAAGCAGATCCAAAATCCAACCAGCGTGAACTTGGCTTGGCCAACAGTGACGAGTGCAGCCAGGGCCAGCAACAGCGCCGTTCCAAAACAGAGCACCGCCAGCAATTGTCCCGGCCAACTGGAAGTTAAAAGGGAGCAAGACGCTTTTCCAGCTGCATGGGTTCCAAATCGGCTCCCGCATTCGCCATGGGGAACCAGTTCCGGATCGGGATAGCCTTTCACTTATTGGCCCTCCTCAATCGAGGAGGCTTGATTGCCGTGCCAGAGGAGGGAGCCCAAACGCAGGCACGCGAGCACACTCCAGCGCGCTGAGCAGTAACCTTTGCCCAGACGCGAAGGAGATATCGGGCGCGAGGTGGCAGGGGCTATCGTTGCGAGCCAGTTGAGGCGGCTTCCCAACACGGTTGCATTTAGACCATTTGGATCTAGACCATTTGGACGACGCGAGACAACCATTCCGGATGGCCTTGTCGAAGATGATTCCGGCTGGTCTGACCGAGGAAATCCTCATCTTGAAATCGATCGCTGTCAAGCGCCGCCTTCAATCCGGTAATCAGCCACCCCCTGTTTCGCCAGACAACTGAGACGTAGTCTCCGGACACAAAGCAGGCAAAGTTCTGCTTACCGGGACAAATTCAAATACAATGGCAATCTGGGTGCAGAACACACAATTCGCCGACATTTCGGAAGTCAGAGAGCCGGAATCAGGCCCAGAGGGAGAGATGGGAAAGAAGAAGAAACCAAAGCTGCAGGGACGGGGATCTGCAGCGGAGTCGGGAGAAATCCACGCAATCCTGAGGGCGGCGGGCTTGAAAGTGACCTTGGGGCGAATCGCAGTTTTTCAATTTCTGCTTCGACAAGACGCACCTCAGACTCATGCCGAGGTTATCGCCGGCCTGCAGAAGCCAGCGCCGGATGGTTCAACCGTTTTTCGGGCGCTGAATGACCTTGCCGACGCAGGCCTGATTCGCCGACTGGAACTGGGGGATCATGCGTGGAGATACGAGGCCAGAATTCCCCATGCGGAGTCTGAGGCAAACGGGCTCGGGCATCCTCATTTCCTTTGTCTGGATTGCGGGGGAATCATCTGCCTGGGGGCCGGCGATGTGCGGTGGCTGGCCCGATCGGCCAGTACGGACAAGCGGATCGGGGAGGTTACGGAGGTTCTGCTCAAAGGACATTGCCGAGATTGCCGCTAAACAGGCTCGGTCGACAACTCGGTTGAAATGCAATCCAATTGCAGATAAGATTATTGTTTGTTTACAAAGGCAAACGGATTCATGACATGTCCACTCGACAGGCACAGAAGACGACCTCGCACCCCCTCCCCGTAACGGTTCTCTCCGGATTCCTCGGAGCCGGCAAGACCACCCTGCTCAACCAGGTTCTAGCCAACCGCGAGGGACTTAAAGTCGCCGTGATCGTCAATGACATGAGCGAAATCAACGTCGACGCCCGCTTGGTGCGCGAGGGTGACGCTCAACTCAGCCGGGTCGATGAACAGCTGGTTGAATTCACCAACGGCTGTATCTGCTGCACTCTCAGGGAAGATCTCCTTCGCGAAGTCCGCCGTCTCGCCGAATTGCGGAAGTTTGATTATCTCCTGATCGAGTCAACCGGGATCTCGGAGCCGCTACCCGTGGCTGAGACCTTTGCTTTCACCGACGAAAACGGGAAAAGACTCTCTGACTTCGCTCGTCTTGATACCCTCGTCACGCTCGTGGATGCCGTTAACTTTCTCGAGGATTACCAATCTCAGGACGAACTCGGCGAGCGGGGAATCGGTCTCGACGAGGACGATGAACGCGATCTCGTCCAGTTGCTCGTTGATCAGGTGGAATTCGCGAATGTCTTGCTGATCTCCAAGTGCGATCTGGTTGTGCCACAGCAACTCGATCAGCTCACCGGACTGCTCCGACAACTCAACCCGGGGGCCACGATTCTCCGTGTGATTCGTGGTCAAGTTGATCCTGCGCTGCTGCTCAATACAAAGCTCTACAGCGAGGAATGGGCCGAATTGCATCCAAGCTGGTTACTCACCGCTCGGGGTGAGGAAACCAGCGAGAGCGAGGAGTACGGGTTTTCGAGTTTCGTCTTTCGGGCCCGCCGTCCCTTTCATTCCGGTCGCCTCCTCGATTTGGTTGAAGGAGACCAGTTCGATTCAATCGTTCGCTCCAAAGGATTGGTTTGGCTGGCCAGCCGCCACGATATCGCGGCCGAGTGGTCCCAAGCCGGAAATGTCTTTTCGCTGCAGCCGGCCGGGACTTGGGCTGCCGCGCTTCCCCGTGAAGAATGGACCGATCCCGATGACGAGACTGCTGCCGAGGTGATCAGCGAGATTGAGTCCGTTTGGCAGGAACCTTATGGAGACCGAAGAATTGAACTGGTGGTGATCGGCCAGCACCTTGATCAAGCCGGCGTCACCCAATTGCTCGAGTCCTGCCTTCTAACTGACGACGAAATGGACCTTGGACCGGGCAGCTGGGCCTTTATCCCTGATCGCTTTGCACCTTGGTTTGAGTCCGAAGATTCAGCTGGCGGTGAGTAGACGCCCTACCGGCTTCCCGTAAACCTAGCGAAAACCAGCGCCAGTGAAGAAAAGGTGGTGAAGAAAAGGTGGTGAAGAAAAGATGTCAGGAACCGTTTCTGCAAAATTAGCTTTTCGGTTCCTGACACCTTTTCCTCTCCAAGGCTATTTGACCGTCGAGCGGCGCGAGACCAGCGGCAATGCACTGGGAGAATGCGCTCAGGCTTTGGAGTTTCTGAGCAACCTGTTTGCGTAGTAGCGATCGTAGAACGCTTGTCCCCAATCGCTCGAAACCAGGATTAGGACGCCGGATCGCCAATTGTTAGTTTGGTTCACGGAATCAAATGGGTCAGGTTTCTTTGATGGACGCTTTGGGGAATCCAACGCGTTTGCGGCGACCCCTTATGATACTGTCACCGCGTGATCCGCCTGTTTCACTAACGCGTTTTGTTTGGGCCTGCTGGTTCTCAGGTATCCAGGAATGCCATTGCATAACC
>Ga0169931_10014470_pt1 | contig 10669 bp, 8 predicted proteins | sample Kivu_15m_20L_FD_129675 | JGI IMG/M metagenome (GOLD analysis project Ga0169931, IMG submission 129675) | Freshwater microbial communities from Lake Kivu, Western Province, Rwanda to study Microbial Dark Matter (Phase II) - Kivu_15m_20L... | ecosystem: Environmental > Aquatic > Freshwater > Lake ... | reverse complement strand
CCACCGCTCCGGCCTGCGTGCCCAATCTGGGGGGTGCGGATTCACCCCTCCCGGCTTTCAGCCTGTTCCTGGCCGAGCATCCCACGCAACCGCACCAGTGCCTGCGTGTGCAGTTGCGAAATGCGGCCGGGCGTGAGCTCCATCACATAGGCCACTTCCCGAAAACTCAGATCCTGCTGGTAGTGCAGGGCGAGCACCATGCGTTCGCGCTCGGGCAACTCCCTGAGTTTTTCCTCAATACGTGCAGCCAACTGCTTCTGGGCGAGTTGACGCATCTGGTCGGCGCTCTCGTCGATCACATCGGGAAGTTCCTCGTCCACCACCGTGATCGACATGGCGGAATCGAGCACCGCAAAGTAATCGTCGAGCGACATTCCCAGATGTTGCGCGATTTCCACATCCTCCGGCGGGCGTCCGAGTGACTGCCGCAATTCCTCTGCAGTGCGCTCGATGAGGTTGAGTTTGTCGCGCACATGGCGCGGGATCACATCGTCTTCGCGCAGGGAGTCGTAGATCGACCCCCGGATCCTCGCCTTGGCGTAGGTTTCAAACGAGGCACCCGGCTTGGGCTCGTAGCGGTTGATCGCATCCAGCAGGCCAAGCATGCCCTCCTGGATCAGATCATCGAGCTGAACGTTACGGGGAAGGCGCGAGGCGACCTGCAGCGCGATCTTCCTCACCAGCGGCGCGTGTTGCTTGAGCTGTTCCTCAACCGACGATTTGTTTTGTTGCTGATACCCGCGCACACGCATGACAACCCCGGGTCAAATGCCTGCCCGGGATTCTGTGGCATCGAAGGCAAAGTCGTCGAGGTTCTCCGATTCCACTGAACCGGATGCAGCAGGCGATTCGGGCTTGGGGATACCCTCGGGAAAGATGCGCCCGGCCATCATCCTGTAGAGGCTCGAGGGCACGACGAGTTCGGCCTCCTCGCCTTCCACTGAGGCAAACTGCATGGCCCGCACCCAGCCCTGATGCTCGAGGGGCTGGTCCATCAGTTCGAGCGCCTTCGACTGGAGTTCTTCAAAGGCCTGCTGCCCAAACTCGGCCGAGGCACCCCCCACCGAGAGCACCGGGATCGGACTTCCACCAAAGAGCACCGCGAGTTCGCCCACCATCTGCAGGCTCTTCTCCAGTGCGGCCTCGTCGGTGCCGGAGATCAGAATATGGTTCATGTCGTCGGCAAAAAGCTGCTGAGTGCCGCGGTGTGGATCGGTGGTGGCCACGATCACCACATCCACATCGATCCCCGCGCGCAACAGGCGTTCCACCAGCGTTGGCGGTTTGGCTTTCTTGTCCTCACGCGCCCGCCGCAGCTTGGTGGCCACGCAGTACCAGAGCTTGTCGGCAACCGGCTTCACAACCTTGGCGATCCCGATCGAGCCTGCAAACACCTGTCCGAGGTCGTAGCGAACCGGGTAGGGGGTGCCGCCGAGCAGGCTTCGATTGCTCAGGGGCACCTCGTCTACCAGCAGCACGCGTTGGCCCGCGCGACGCAATGCGTTCGCGGCGCCGAGCGCCACCATCACCGTGGGATCGCCGGGGAGCGAACTCACCAGGCACCAGACCCTCGCCAACCCCTCCCCGAAGATCTGACGCAGGCCTGCAGCCTGATCGGTTTGCCCAAGACTGCCGGGTTGCGCGTTATGGTCGGCCATGACAAAGGGTTCTCAAGGTTGAAGGAGTAGGGGCATCGTCCCCCAGGCATGGGCGACTAGGGCTTGCTTCGCTTCACCCACTCCGAAATGTTATCAGCAATCATCGCAGGCACCATTTCGTCCACCGGCACAAACTCGGCACCAAGCGACCTCGGATGCAGCGATCGGTGCGCCAGATAACTCGGATCGGCCACATGCAGATCCTCCGGCACCTGCTGACCATTGCCAATAAAGAGCAGCGCCAACCCGTGGCGGATCAGGCAATCCACCGAGGGCGCGAGACTCATCGCCTCATCGATCTTGGTGATCACGGCTGCATGGATCCTGTTGTCGCGCCCCTGCGCATGCGCCTGGATCACATCCTGCATCGTCTGCAGACTCGTTGTGGCCGAGAGCACCAGCAGCCGTTTCATCTCCTTGTAGCCCTCGGAGAGTACGCGGAGTTGTTCCATCATCTTCACATCGCGTTGTCCCATCCCGGCAGTGTCGATCAGCACGACATGATACTTTTCGATTTCCTGCATCCGGCTGGCCAGATCTTCGGCGTCGCGCAAGGCGGTAACAGGAAGACCGAGAATCTTGCCAAACACCCGCAACTGTTCAAGCGCACCGATACGGTAGGTGTCGGTGGAGAGCAAGGCCACCGCCTTTCGTCCGTAGCGCATCACACAGCGGGCAGCGATCTTGGCCACGGTGGTGGTCTTGCCCACGCCGGTTGGGCCGATGAAGGCAAAGACACCACCGTGGTCGAAAAGTGCAAGTGGGTCTACCACCCGCATCCTGCGCGCAAGTGGTTCGCGCAGACTCTGGAGCGGTGCCGTGCCCTCGGCAGGCTCACCCACCTCCTCGAGCAGCGAAGTGGCAAGCGCGGGCGAGAACCCTGCCGCAAGTAGCTTCTTGAGCATCTCGGCCCGGCCTGGCGATACTCCCTTGAGCTGACTCCAGGTGCTTCCGGCAATGTGCGACTGGAGCAGGTGCTTCACCTCCTCCACCTGGCCCATCAGCTTTTCGGCAAGGTCGTTGAGCGCTGTCACTCCGGAGGCGGCGTTGACCTGCTGGGCAAGCGCCGCTGCCTGGGCACTCGAATGTGCGCCCAGCCCCTGGCCCGGGCCCGGGCCAGGGCCGAGGCCAATACCCTGCCCGGCACCTTGACCGGCACCTTGACCGGTACCTTGACCGGGAGCCCGACCCGCGCCCTGTGCCACTCCCGGATTCCCGCTCGCGCTTGCGCTTCCCGGCACCGATGCGAAATGCGCTGCGGCCAGTTCCGGGGAGAACACGGGGGAACCGTCGGCGTTGCGCATCGGTCGCGACGCCACGTCGGCAATCACGATCTTGTGGTTGGCGGTGCGAATCGCAGAGTCGCTCATCTGCCGCAGGCTTTCGGGCCGGGGCGCCCGATCGGCCGCCTGCGATACCGGAAACCCCTCCTGGAAGCCGCCCTGGGCGCGGGCGGAGGCTGCCGATGAAGCTTGGGAAGTCTGGCTCTTCACTGCGGCGCGTGGTGCGATTTCCTTGAACTGGTCTTGCGCCATGGCGATGATTTCGATGCCGCCTTCCACCTCGCGGTTGGACAGCAGGATCGCGTCGGACCCGATCGCCTGTTTCACCATCGCGAGCGCCTCGGTGGCGGTGCTGGCCACGAAGCGTCGGGGACCGAGGGTGCCTGTGGAACTCACTGCCCAACGCCCTGGCGGCTACAGATGATCCGGTGGAAGGAGAGCTCGCCGTCGCTCGGCATTTCGTTCATCCCGAGGATCACGGCCTGCGGTCTTGCCTTGCGCGCGATGCGCGAGAGGGTGAGACGGTTGCGCGACGACACCACGACCACCGGAGGCAGTCCGAGGTTGTCGAGGTCGTCGACCACCGAGGCAACCTCCTCCTCGAAAAAGCGCTGAAGACCGGGTTCGATCGAGCCTTCCGGGGCCGCTGGAAGGTTGCCGACCGCCTGCTCGATGATCCGTTCGAAGTCGGGGTGCACCGCAGCCACCCGGCGGCTCGAGGACTCGCCGAAAACCTCCTGCACAATCGCCCTGCGCATTGCAAAGCGCAAGGGTGCGAGAAGCTGTATCGCTTGCGTGTCCTTGCCGCCCTGTTCGGCGGCCACTTCGAGCACGATGCGGAAGTCGCGCACCGGCACACCCTCTTCGAGCAGCAACTGGAGCAGCTTCTGGATCGTCTGCAGGCTCACGGCCTTGGGCACCGTTTCTTCCACGAGCTTCGGGAAACGGTCGCGGATATGATCCACCAGATCCTGCACTTCCTGGCGACCGAGCAATTCGTGCGCGTGCAGCCTTGCGATCTGGTCGAGGTGGGTGGCGAGCACCACCGAGGGCTCTACCACGGTGTAGCCTTTGGCGAGTGCGGCATCGCGCTGGGAGGGCCCGATCCACACCGCAGGCATCTTGAAGGTGGGGTCGAGCACCCGCACCCCATCGAGCGCAGGCGGATTCGAGCTCGGCTCGATCGCCAGAAGACGGTCGGGCAGAAGTTGCCCACGCGCCACCTCCGCACCGTAGATCAGGATGCGGTAGTTCTCGGGCGGCAACTGCAGGTTGTCGCGCACATGCACCGATGGGATCAGAAAGCCCACCTCGGCCACGAACTTCTTGCGGATCGCACGGATACGCTTGATCAGATCGGACTGGTCACCGGCATCAACCAGCCGAATGAGACGGTAGCCGAGCTCGAGCGCGATCGGCTCCACGATCGGCACATCCTTCCAGTTGACTTCCTCGCTGGGCAGCTGCGCCTTCGCTGCGGCCTGCGCTGCCTCGCTGGCGAGCGTGCGCGTGCGCCGAAACAGCATGTAGCCCACAGAGCCGAAAACCACCGCGAGCAGCAGGAAGGCAAAGTGCGGCATCCCCGGGATTGCCCCGAGCACGGCCAGGATCGCTGCCGCAATGAACATCGGAGTGGAGGAGGCGCCCAACTGCGACGCCACCTGCTGTCCGAAGTCCTGGTCGGTGGATACCCGGGTGACCACAATGCCGGCGGCTGTGGAGACGATGAGCGCGGGGACCTGCGCAACCAATCCATCGCCCACGGCAAGCGTGGCGTAGGTCTGAAGCGCCTGCATGAAGGGCAGATCGAACTGCAGCATACCTACCGCGATGCCGCCAAGCAGATTGATGATCAGGATGATGATCCCGGCAATTGCATCGCCCCGCACAAACTTCGAGGCACCGTCCATCGACCCGTAGAAGTCGGCTTCCTGCGCCACGTCTGCGCGCCGACGGCGCGCCTCTTCTTCGCGGATGATCCCTGCGTTGAGGTCGGCGTCGATCGCCATCTGCTTGCCGGGCATCGCATCGAGGGTGAAGCGCGCCGAAACCTCGGCCACACGCCCCGCGCCTTTGGTGATCACCACAAAGTTGATGATCGTGACCACGATGAACACGATGATGCCCACCACGTAGTTGCCGCCTACCAGCACCTGGGCGAAGGACTCGATCACCTTGCCCGCTGCATCCGGCCCGGTATGCCCCTGCATCAGCACCACACGGGTGGACGCCACGTTGAGCGACAGCCGGAGCAGCGTGACCACCAGCAACATGGTGGGGAAGGCCACCATGTCCTTGAAGGAGCGCAGCTGCAACGCAGTGAGCAGGATGATCATCGACACGCCGATGTTGAAGGTGAACAGCACATCGAGCGCGAGGGGCGGCAGCGGGAGCAGCATCAGCCCCAGCACCACCAGCACCAGGAGCGGTGCGGCCACCTGCGAGAAGGGGAACTGGGCTAGAGCCGAGGAGACGAGGGCGCGCATGTCCTGGAAAAATTGCTCACGCTAAACACATTTTTCCACCGCGCCGTATTCCGCGCATGGAGCAAGCCAAGTCTAGATTTGAGGTGGTCTGCAGGAGCCCTACTTTTGGGGGGGGCGGGATCTGTGTGGGCGATGCGGATGCTCCGGTTCCTCAGCTTGCCCGCCTCCTGAATGGCTCTAGCCGGTTCAGGTCACTACACCCTCTCGGGCCCAACCCTCTCGGGCTCACTGAAATACCCGCCCCAGAAGGCGCAAGAGGTCTCTCTGCCGCCGAAAGTGAGGCGGTGGATATGCACTCGGATTGGGTCTTCGCAGTGAAAACCAATCCGGCTAATCATTTTCCGGATTCTTGCCGTCCACCAAGCATGGTTAAAGAGACATACGGAAGTGAAGTGCCCGCACTAACCCTCGGCAAAGGGCCAGGCGGGCACGCAACGACTCTATTGACCGAAGCAAACCCGTCAAGCGCGCTGATGAACCAGAAGACTCGAGAGAAAATCCACCGTCTGGGCAAGTCGAATGGATTCTTCGGGTGGGATCTGACGGATCAGCTGGGACGACTCGCTGTCGACCACCCGTATGACCGACCGGCCAGTGCTGTTGTCAACATAGATGTTAAGGTCGCGCTTCATCGAAGAAATGAACGATTGGATTTTTTCTGCCGCAGCTTCAACCGATTCCTTGCTGATCTTACTGACGTCGTGGACGCTGGGAGCGTGGTCAGAGCGGGCGGCAGTTACTTCCTTGCCAACCGCCTGAATCCGGCCTGGGGATTGGGACACACCAATCCCCGACTCGAAACCCGCGGTTCTGGAATCCTGAATCTGCCTAATCCCTGCCTGAACCGAAGCGGTAGCGTTTACGACTATAGAAGTTGCCATAATCAACCCCCTAAATCTCGAACATCAAGGGTACTACTTGAGCAACGCGAGAATCACATTCGGCTGAGCATTCGCTTGCGAAAGCATCGCCGTGGCCGCTTGCTGCAGAATTTGCGTGCGTGTGAGCATCGCAGTTTCGGCGGCATAGTCGGTGTCGAGCACTCGGCTCCGCGCGGCGCTGAGATTTTCAGACAAGGCATCAAGATTGGCGAGGTTGGAATTGATCCGGTTTACCTTGGCACCAAAGCCGGCCCTGAGCTTAGCCACTTCATTGATTGCATTCTCAATGATCGGCGTGAGGGCGCTGAATGCGGCAACCGTGGCGCTTGCAACGCCAAAGTTTACATTGGTCCCAACGCCATTAGCGCCACTTTCAACAAGATAAGAAAGATTCTGATAATCGTTAGCGGCACCAGAGGCGGTAATACGAACGAACTCGAGCGTTTGTACATCTCCCGCATCAACGCCAGTCTGGAATTGCAGCGATTTCGCAGACACAGTATCAGACCCGCTTGTTGTAAGCCCGAGAAGGGCGTTGCCGTTGAACTTGGTACGGTTCGAGATGCTGGTGATCTCGTTGGCCAACTCCACCATCTCGTTCGAAAGATACTTTCTCTGAGAGAAGGACAGGGCCTGATTGTTGCCTTGCGTTGCGAGCTCCTTGAATCTCTGAAGCATGGTGGAGATCTCTGCCAGTGCTCCCTCAGCCGTCTGGAGTGTACCGATCGCGTCGTTTGCGTTGCGGATCGCGAAGGTGTTACCTCCGATGCTCGCAGTAAGGTTCTGAGCAATTCCCAGCCCTGCTGCGTCGTCCTGGGCTCGGTTGATCCGCGAGCCGCTCGAGAGTCTCTCATAAGACGATCCGAGCTTCGTTTGAGCGAGTGTGAGGTAGCGTTGCGCCGAAATTGAAGCCATATTGGTGTTTAGTACGGAAGCCATTGCGTTCTCCATTAAGTGGTGAATGAGGGCGTGAAGCCGCTTGACTGGAATACGGTTAGCTTCCGAGAGCGCTTTAGTTTCATGGGTAAAGCATTGATTTTATTCGTCTTTCCAAGGGGGTTTCATGGCCATTCCGTCATCCGTTCTCAACACCAACATCGCTTCCCTGATTGCTCAACGCAACCTTGCCGGGGCCCAAACAAAGCTCGCCCTCAGTGTTGAGCGGCTCTCATCAGGGCTGCGGATCAACCGGGCGAGCGACGATGCGTCTGGGATGGCGGTGGCAACGGTGATCAACTCGCAGATCAAGATCACCTCCACTGCGTACCGCAACGCCAACGATGCAATGTCGATGATGCAGACCGCCGAAGGCGCACTCCAGGAGGCGGGAGACATGCTGCTCCGTATGAAGGAACTCGCCACTCAGGGCTCCAACGATTCAATGAGTCAGAGCCAGTACAAGTTCCTCGTGGATGAGATGAAGCAGTTGATGGAAGAGCTTGGCAACACGGCGATGCGCGTGAAATTCAACGGCAACTACCTGATGGGTACGTTTGCCCAGATCGACGGCGGGCGTGGAGTGTTCGGTTCGGTTGCCGGAAACAGCGTGGACGCACCGACGTCCAACACAGACGTGGATTGGACGTTCATGACGGGTCCCGGCGACGAGGACAAGATGCGAATCCTGCAGATCCCGATTTTCGCTACCAAGGATCATGCAAGGGAACTCTTCGACAACGCCGGAACTCCGGTTCCCGTCCAGCAGTTGGGCGCTCTCAACGAGCTCTACACCCGAATCATGGCGCTTGCGGACCAGAGCAATGCGGGGGACATTGACAACGGAGGCCCCCCTCTGCAGGGTCAGGGCTACAACGCCTTTGGAACAATCAAGCTTTCCGTAAGCGGTTCCTCAGTCTCGAAGGACGACGTGTCGGGGGAAACCTTCAACCAGTTGGTCGATCGCGCGCTCTTGCAGGTGAACGAGCACCGCTCGTACTTTGGCGCGTTCTTTGGCCGGCTCGAGCACAACGTGGCAAACCTGTCGGCACTTACCGAAAATCTTTCCGCTGCGCTCAGCCGGGTCCAGGACACAGATTACGGCGCCGAAACCTCATCGCTCACCAGGGTGCAGATCCTGCAGCAGGCGGCCACGGCAATGTTGGCCCAGGCCAATGCGATGCCGAACGTGGTGCTGGGCTTGCTGAAGTCGCAGTAGCTTCGGCCAAGCCTATCTAGACGCGGGTCGTCCTGGCCGCAGCGCTTTCTCTGGGCGCCTGTCGAAATCCTTCGGCAGGCGCTAAACCTTTTTTGCGACCGCTCCGTATCAACAGAGAGGCGTATCGCCGGGGAGAGCTTGCATGTCCACTTCAGCGCTGGCGGGTTCGGGGTCGGTAATCGACGTGAACGGGATCGTCAACCAGTTGATCAGAATCGAGCAGCGTCCGGTAGAGGCAGCGAAGCAGAGAGTAAGTTCGGTGGATGTGTCGATTTCGGCAATGTCCAGACTCAAGGGGCTCGTTGACAAGGTTGGGAGTAGTGCCAAGGCCCTGGAAGACCAGATCATGCTTTCCGGTCGTTCGGTCACCAGCTCGGATTCCGCCCTGCTAAGGGCAACTGTCTCGAACTCGGCGTCCGCCTCGCCCGGGACCTTCGCGGTAAAAAATACCGTGCTTGCCAAGTCGCAACGCACGGCCTTCCCGAGCTTTGCGAGCAATGCGCCGCTCTCGGGTACTTTCACGCTTCAGAACGTGTCGAACGATTTTGCAGGGCAGTCCGTGGTTGCTGGCACGTCATACCGCGTGGTTTCGCTCGGCAGCAGCACACTGGAACAGTGGCAGGCAAGCTTCACGGAAGTGGGCGGGGGAGAACTGACCGCCATTCCGGGCGTGGGAGACACCATCCAAGCCCGCAGTGCAGGTACTCTGACGGGCGGAGGCTCCATAGTTCCAAGCCAGGTGGAAATCGATCTCACGGGTGCCACGCTCGAGGGCCTCAGGGATGCGATCAACAGCCGGGCAGACCTTTCCGGCCTGATCTCGGCGTCGATCGTTAACACAGGGCAGGATACAGACACCGCGTCAGTTACAACGGCGAGTCAGTACCGGGTTGCGTCGGCGGGAAACTCCACGCTGGAGCAGTGGCAGCGATACTTTACCCAGGTGGGCGGCGGCACGCTCATCTCGATTCCAGGCGTGGGTGATATCGTGGAAGCTGCAGCGACGGGAACGCTCCAGGGCGGAGGTACTGTGTCGGCGGCCACAAGCACAGTGGCTTCAGGCAAGACCTACCAGGTGGCCGCGCCTGGCAGCACCACACTGGCGGATTGGCAGGCAAGCTTCACGCAAGTGGGCGGAGCCGGATTGAGCACCATTCCGGGCGTGGGCGACGTGCTCGTTGCCAGGACTTCGGGACCCATCGCGGGCGGTGCCAGCTTCTTCCCGCAGGACAAGTACATCCTGGCGCTGAGCGGATCGAAGACCGGATCCACGGCCACCTTCACTGCGGGGGGCACGGCAGGCAGCGGCCTCGTTGTAAATCCCCTCCTCGGGCAAGCGTCTGCCAACGCCACTGCCGAGGTAAACGGGCTCGCAGTGGCGAGCAAGAGCAACAGTTTCACCGAGGCGATCCCTGGCGTGAGCTTTGACATCCTCAAGGCCGATGCGAGCGTTGCTGGTGCAACAGCTTCGATCACGGACAACCGGGCCACGTTGAAGGATCGCCTGAAGTCTTTCGCGGCGGACCTCACCGCCCTGAATCAGGGGCTTGCCACGCTCACAAAGCCCGGTTCGAAAGGCGAACAAGCGGGTCCGCTTGCCGGAAATTCAGGAATCACCGGTCTGAGTATGGCAATAAGCTCGGCGTATTCCTCAGGGTTCAAGATAACTGGCGCGTCCGGGACCAACAACGCCTACAGGTGGGCAGACCTCGGGCTGGAAGTTAACCGCGACGGTTCCGTCACGATTCGCCAATCCGATCTCGACAAGGCGATCGACGGCATCACGATGGGGTATGGCGCTGCGCGGGAGATCGGAAGGGAAATGCTCGGCGGATTCACCTCCACGGTTCGCACTGCGCTCGATAGCTTCAGGGGGACAGCCGGCACCATTCAGGGCTCGCTGGAGGTCTTGCAAACGAATCGCTCCCGTTTGTCAACAAACGTGAGTGAGCTCGAGTCGAAGGTCGAGCGCACCCGCAAGAGTCTTCTCGCCAAATACGCCGCTCTCGACGCCAAGCTCGCAGGCCTGAGCCAGGTGAGCGCGAATGTGCGATCCTCGCTTGGTCGTTTGTCGGGCTGAGCTTTCGCATGACTTCCAACAGCTCCGCAGGATAAAGAGGATCTCATGCGGGCGGCGCGCGCTTACGGGAATCTCGACCGTCAGACCTCGGTGATGGTGTCGGATCCCGTGGGGTTGGTGGTGCTG
>Ga0169931_10014467_pt1 | contig 10672 bp, 7 predicted proteins | sample Kivu_15m_20L_FD_129675 | JGI IMG/M metagenome (GOLD analysis project Ga0169931, IMG submission 129675) | Freshwater microbial communities from Lake Kivu, Western Province, Rwanda to study Microbial Dark Matter (Phase II) - Kivu_15m_20L... | ecosystem: Environmental > Aquatic > Freshwater > Lake ... | reverse complement strand
CCGGCTTCTAGCCGGTATTCAAGAAGGCGACAGATATGTAAACCCAATTCAGTCGGTCTCAAACCGACTTCAGCTTTCAGGCGGGGAATTCATTCCCCGCGGCAATCGCATTAAAAGCTGCGCTGCTTGGTGCAATTCACTCATTCCACATTCTACATTCTAACAAGCAGGATGCTGGTGTTACAGGGTAACACCGGCTTCTAGCCGGTATTCAAGAAGGCGACAGATATGTAAACCCAATTCAGTCGGTCTCAAACCGACTTCAGCTTTCAGGCGGGGAATTCATTCCCCGCGGCGCAGCATAACAGCGGCTTGGTGCAATTCACTCATTCCACATTCTAACAAGCAGGATGCTTGTGTTACATGGAAATTTTCACATTAATACTGCTTTCTGGATAAGATTCTTCGTTTATTTCAATATAGCTGGGTTTCGTTATTAATTTTTTATTTTCCTGAGTAACAACTATTTCATATTTACCTAGAGATATATTTTCTATGGTAAAAGCACCTAATACATTGGTTTTGACTGATAATTGCCGGTTGGTTTTCACGTCAACTAGTTTAACAGTCAAGTTATGTAGACTATCTCCGGATTTGTCTTGTAATTTACCACGAATAATATAACCAGCAGCCTCGGAATAAAGTTCTTGCTTGGATACACTGACTTTAAAATTTAAATTAATATCCCATTTTGAAGAACTATCTATAGTAAAATCTGGGGGGACAACTGCAAAATCACTAACTTGTATCCGGTAGTTGCCTAAAGTTAAATTTTCAAATCTAAAAAATCCTTGTATATCGGTCACAGCAGTAAAACTTTCACCAGATTTAGTGTTAACAGCAGTAATTTTAATCCCTCTAACTTCTTCTCCATTTTCGTCTTGCAGGTAGCCATCAATCCTATAATTAGGAACAGTTTTAGCTGTACCTGGTTTTTCCTCAACAGGAGCAGTAACTTGTAATTCTAGGTTTCCTGGAATAGAGTCTAAGTTATTTATCTTCAACTTTCTAGGATTTATTTCTAAGTCTCCTACTTTTAGTTGATATTCTCCAAATGGTAAATTTTCTAGATAAAATATACCGTTTGGGCTGGTGATAGAAAAGAAAGTTCTGTTAGTATTAATATTAATAGCTTCTACTCTAGCGCCATTCACTGGTTCACCGAATTGAGTTCTAACGATTCCTTCTATTGTAGTTGTTTGTACAAAGGGAATTTTTACTACAGTATAAGCTCCAGGAGCAACCTGCACAGCATAAGCACTGGCTTGAGGTTCCCAATTAATAGGATAACCTGATGGATCTAAGTCTAAACGGTATTTTCCCGGCTCGGTGGAAATTAATACACCATTACTGGTTAATGTTAAATTTTTAGAGTCTTTTAAACTTTTGTTATTCAGTTTTAACAATGTTTTATAATTTTCTGAAAAAGTAGATTCATTTTTATCTTGTATGCCGTTATTGTTTAGGTCATAGAAGGTTTTGACTAAAATTCCTCCGCTTTCTAGAAATTGACCAGCATTTTTAGTATCTCTAGCTATACCATCTTGAAAATTTAAATTTAAATTAAAGTTTAACCCAATACTAAATCCTGAAGGCACATTTTGAAAAGATGCTCCTAAATAAGAAGCTTGTAAACGCAAACCGGCAAATAAATTAGGGCTAGTCACTGACATGAGAAGTCCTGATGATTGGTTACCAAAACCATAACCTAACTCCCAACCCCAATTAGTCAAATTCAACTGTCCAGGAATGGAAGCGGGGTTGCCATTACGATGCCAAGCCACAACACCCAAAGAACTGTTATGATCTGGTTGCAGATGACGGGCATATATTTGGTCTTTGACGGAGCCATCCCGGTATTTGGCAACTTGATTAATTAAATAGATATCTTGAAAAGAACCATTAGAATTATAGGGAATAGTTAGTTTATTCCAAATTTCGGAATTAGGTAAATAAAATCTACTTCTAGAGAATTGTTTATAGGATTTGGTTAAGCCTAGTTGCCAGTTTTTCCACTTTACAGCATTGCGTAACTGCCAGCCACCCTCTGAGTTTAGCCGACTATTCCAAGATAGGGCTAAATCTCCCTGTCGCCAATCCATTGTTGTTTCCAGAAAAGCCCGGCTTGAATTGGAATATTGATATCCTAGAGATAAGTTTCCTGATATCCCTAACAGGGAGAAAAATTGTGATGCTTGAGTTGTTAAGCCGGAATTATTCAAACTAAGTTGTAGTTTGGATTTTTGGCTAAATTGTACATTGCTTTGTACCTGCCATGATCCTTGATTGTTGCCACTCCAAGCTAGGGTAAAATCTTTACTAGGCTTGAAATTGCCGGTTAAGAGAATATTTGCTGGTTTGTTAGCGGTTGGGGAAATGGCGCGAAGTGTTAAAGCTACTGGGAAATCAGAGTTAGTATAAAAAACTTCCCCAAAAAAACCTAAATCTTTATTATCGTAAAAGCCACCAACTCCTATGGTTAAATCATTCCATATGCCGTAACGGTAACCTAGTCCGGCTACTAAACCATTAAAAGACCCGAGAAAATCACCTTTATTGAGATTGCGCCAAGTACCTAAAGAAGTAAATAAAGCACTACTACCGGCGGGGAGTTGTTGGTATTGGGGTTCTAAAATTCTGATTTCCCGTTGAGGAGTAGCGGCTAGATTACCATCAGGATAGGAAACTATCAAGAAACGATTGCCTTTAACATTGGGAAAAACATAGTTTTTCTGCTTATCTACTAGGTATTCTCCCAATAACAGGCTATCTTGCCAAAGCTGAACTAAAGTTCCCTCAGAGGCGGTTCCTTGGATGGTACGCACAAAGTCTTGGTTTATCAGCCGAGAGTTTAGGTCACCAGCTGAACCGCCAATATGACTTTCATAGCCAAAGCGCTGGATATAAGTATAACCCCAAAATTCTCCAAAATTGTTTGACCCTGGATAAAATAGCTCTTGGTTACCTAAAATATGGTCTGTGGTTTTGTTGAGATTTTGAATTTTTAAGCTCTGGAGGTAAGCTTGTCTCAAATCCTGAAAATTTGGCTGGGAAATAGTAGTATTAAAGGTAAATTCTCCCAATTTACCGCCAAGAGTAGTTGAGCCGTTATTAGCTAAATTACCACTGTTGGCAACAGCAGAGTTGACATTTTGACTCAAAGCACTAAAAGCATAGTCAGGAGGAGTAACTATTGGTAAACCATCTAGCACTACGGGAGTAACTTCTATTTGTTTGCGGCTGGTTTTTTCTAGCCAGTCACCTTCAAATATCAGAGCGTAACTATCAATGTCAAATTTGACTTTAACAGGTAGCTGACGGTTTATTTCTTCAATGGTGAGAGCATCGCCTATGTCTGGATCTTTAATTAAAAATTTTGGCTCAAAACGAGTGACTAAACCTGGTGAACGTAATTGAATAGAGCCATCCTCCATGGGGGTTTCTGTAAACCGAAAAGCTTTTAAAATAGATTGATAGGGTACAAGCCATTGTTCAAAATTCACGGCTTGAGAACCGTCTTCAGCACCTTTGACTAAGACACCTGATAAAACATCTCTTGCGCCAATTTTAATTCCAATAGGTAAAATATCTAAAGATGGTTGTGGGGGAGGGGGGGAAGACTCTACCAACAGCAAATCATCACTAATGACATTGTTTTCTTGAGGAATTTGTAGATATTCTGGATTATTTCTTGTAACTGATAAAGTAGTGAAAATTTTTTGTTCTTGAGGAGGTGCTGATTTTGCCATGGCTGATTTTGCTATTAATAGCGGTGAAATCAGTAAAATGAAAATAAACACCCACTTATCATAGGCAAACATGACCAATAGTTTTTTGTTGGTGGGAGGCTATTGTACCGCTAAGTCTAATCTTCATCTGAGTGAGGAATTTAGTTAGGAATGAGGGTTACAGAAGCGGTAAAAGTATGTGTACCAGCAGGTATACCTTGACGTTCGGCAAAAATTTCCATACCGATAAAAAACCATTGATTGGTGAATGCACTGCTACTCAACAAAATTGGTGTGCTTTTAGTTGAGGTTGTACCATTGCCTACTACACTGACCAACTCAGTATCAGTACTATCAGCTTGACCAACAGTTCCGCCGGCACTATCTCGGTATAGAGTAGTGATTGCAGTTGTCACACTGGTATTAAAATCAGGTACGCTAGAGCTTTCTAGTACGGGGGAGGTGATGATGGCATAAGTTCCAGTGCTGTTGTTACAAGACAATTCCAATCCGCTAAGTAAGCCTTTGACAGTAGTAGATCCAATTGACGCAACCAAAGTGGTGGTACTTCCACCACTGAAACTTTCTACTAAATTTCCCGTTGTCGGTCCTGAATTAATGTTACAGGCTTCTGCAATATTGGCTTGTAGGGTAAAGTCAATTACCTGTTCTGCCAACAGTAAACCGGATCTGGTGAAAATTGTCATCCAGATAGCCAGAATAAGTATGACTTTCCGGAATCGGGAAATTAAATAATACATAAGGTTTTTAGCTTAGGTTTGACTTTGGTTAGCTTTAGCTAGCTTTAGCTAAATAGGACTGGCGATGAACACAGCAAATGGGAAATAACTAGATGCCAAAGTTGTCAACCTACTAGAAAAGCAGTCAGTAGAATCTTAGGTAGAATCTTACTGCTTAGGCGCAGGAACTTCCAAAGTCAAGCTAAAAGGAAAGGTTTTTTGACTATTTTCCCGCTCAGTATCCAGTGAACCCTTTAATTGGTATTTACCAGGCTGGAGGGACTTAATTAGTGGGTCATTTTCAATATAAATATCCCTTTCTGATTCTCCTACAATGGAACTGGGCGCTGCTTTGCCTTCAACAACTTTACCTTTTCCTTCTAAAGTCCAGTTAATCCAAGCCCTGGTAGAACCCGCTCCACTATTTTTTACCCTTATACTGATTCTATCTTTGCCGTCATCATAGGTAGCCGTTAAAGCGCTCAAATTAGGTTCAACATTGCCAATTCTGGCATATATGGGCATTCCTATACGACTGACCACAGCAGTTTGAGCTTTAGCATTAGGATCGCTTAATGCTACTTCTTTTAAGTCTTGAACAAACAATACAGACCTCAACTCTGTATTGTTTAAGTTGGGGGGAACTTTAACTACTAAGCGGACATTTCTTTCAGCACCTGGTTTTAATTCTAACTCCCTGGGGGAGAAGACTATATAAGGTGTGAGGTCTACCGGGCTGCGTTGCAAAGGCTCTAAACCGTTGGATGTGTAAGTGAAGGGTTCTGTATAAACCCGCGCTCGGTAAGGTTTGTCGGTGCGATTACGAACAGTTACCAATTGTTGCCCCTGTCCATTTTGCACATTCATGACTACCATTAAGGGGGACATACTCACTTGAGCATGGGTCGGTACTGCAAACAAAATTACTAATACAGTTGAACCCAAGCTCAACGCTAAAAAAGTCAATTTTTTCAGTCGCCAAAACATAAATTAAACTGCCAAGCTTCAAAAGATGTTGATTAATTGAGGCAACAAAAACATTAGTAATAACTAGGTGATGGGTAATTAATGTTGGATCATCAATTACCCATTATTTTTACTAACTTAAATTTTTATAGCCCTAGAAACTATTGACTAACGAGGAACAACACTCAAAGTAGTGGCAAAGCCAAACTGACCAGAGGGAACCCGACTTCCACTCACCATAACTTCAAAACCAATACCAAAGATGGAATCAGTGCCACCGACAGCAGAAGAAGCAGTTCCTAAGATGGTTGCAGCATCGCTAGTTCTGACAGTTTCATCACCAACGACAGAAGCTACTGGTAAGGCATCAGTGAAATTAGTTACTAAGGTATCAGGTGTAATTGTGTCAATGGTAGCCGCTCCAGTAGTTACAGTGGGAGCATACATCCGAGTGGTGGCTGTGAAAATATCCAAATCAGTACCAGTGGTTTGTACAGGAGAGGTAACGGTGGCAATTGTGCTATCCCCGGCGGTGCAGCTGAGGGCAACATAAGCCAGCACACCAGTTGCGTCTGTAGCAGGTGTTGCAAGGGCTGGACGAGAAGCTACAACCCCACGTGTAAACCCATCAGTAGCATCCCCAGAAACAGATTCTGCTAGTTCCCCAACACTTTGACCGAGAATGTCGCAAGCAGGGATCACGTTAGCAATGGCTTCGACTTGGAGTTCGTTACCAGCGCGGCTAGGAGACATCCATAACATGGAACCAGAAACGGACAGAAGAGTGATACCGGTGAGGCTGAGAGCTTTGCGGATTAATTTAGAAGTAGACATTATATTTATCTTTGTTGTGCTTGAGAATTGAACAGTGTGATGGTAACGATGTGTTTTGAATGTTATATAAATTCGTCATCTGCATCACACTTTATGATTGTAAAACAATTTGATTAAATTTGCCAATATGTAAGATTACTGCTTTTTTTCACGCTTTTTCCTTAAATTTTTCATATTGAGTTAGATATGTACTTAGAAGTACCACTTAAGTATTTATAGGTTTTTGTTATGAGATTTGGCGGGTCCGCAGGTTAGTTGTGAAATACGGCGACTCAAGACCCTTACTGAGCATACTTCATAGCCTAGTTGGCGTAGCCACAGTAGTTGTACTGAAGTCAGTCCATAGCCTAGTTGGCGTAGCCATAGTAGTTGTACTGAGGGGGGAGGTATATAGTAGTATATTAAGCAGCAAGCAGGATGCTCACAGGTCCGTTAGTATTGATGTGTTAGTTGTGTGAATTTAGGTAGATTATTGAATTTATCCAGGGAATATAGCCTCTAATAGCTAGGGAAACTGTGTATGTATAACCGTAAACTCTCATTTTCCCCTGTCAATCTTTTATTTTCCTGTTCTAGGCGAATAATCATATCTTGCAACTCCTCGACTTTAGACTTTTTCTTCATAGCTTCTTCCATAGCCACTTTGCGATTTTCTAAACTAAACCACTTGTGATAAATAGATGTGTGCATATGCACAGAATGACCTAAATTATCAGCAGCAGCTTTAATGGGAATTCCCATTAAGTGCGCTCTAATAGCCCAAGCGTGGCGTAAATCATAAGGTTGAAAATTAATCCCCACAAATCTAAACCATCGGTCTGTACCGTGGCGAGCCGAGTTAATTTGTTTACTAGTAACTTTGCCTTGAATTTTTAGGTTTAATAACTCTATAGCCTCTACATCAGTTTTTAAATTAAATTTTTCCACCCAGTGGGGATACAATGGTAAGGCTTCCCTGGCTCCAGTTTTACACTCTTCACTGACTCGCCAAGTATTCATGAGATTATCTGAAGATAACCACCAATCTAAATCAGGATTAACAAAAATTTCCCCTGGTCTTAAACCATAGGTGGCTAACATCCCATACACCCAGCGCCATAATTTCCAGTTATTTCTATCATTCCTAGTCACCAATTTACTAGGACGCTGCTGTGCGTAATGCTCAAACTTGAAATACTCTTGCTCTATGTCTGGGTCAGTGGGTAGATCACGCTTACGTTTAGGAGTAGATTTGATTTTTAAATGACTTAGCTGCGGTACTTGTAAACCTGAACATTTACACAATACCCTAATTACTTTAATTAGCTCATTCCTAACGCTATCAGAAGAGGTACAATTTTGTACAGCTTGAATAAAATTATCGCCTATGGCTAGTTGATTCTTTGGTAGGTGTGTTTGAGCAATATACAAATAACTATTAAATGTATTCTCGCTTTTTAGGGTCAGTTTTCTAGTTTGAAAATAATTTTTCTCAAAATCTGCAATTAAATCCCCAATAGTTTGGGGTGCAACTTTATTTTTAAGTTTATAACAATTTTTACCTAAATATTTATCATTCCAGGCAAATTGTTTTCTGGCTATTAGTTTTCCTAACTCGTGGGCTTCTTCCTCTGCGGTGTTTAAACCATTAAAGTTAAAGGGAATCCCCAGGGAAATATCATATTGCTTTGTACCTATACCGTTTTTATCAATATCTCCTGGTTTAATAGGTAAAGTGCTTCTCAGTTGCAGTGAATTACCAGACTTTCTCACAGAAACACTCACCCTAGCGGCTTTTAGCCTAGTATTTACTGCTTTTAATTCTGTTAGTAGTTCTTGATTTTTAACCGGTTGCATTTTGCCTATATATCTCCGTCACTACTGGCTGTTTAATAAAAGTCGGCAAATGCTTCCTGTGTTATGTTAATACCCTAGATTTACCCTGCTGAAAAAACTGTTTATGATTAACAATCATCACTGCAAATATTGTTAAAAATGAACAATTACCAGTTCTTGATCGTGAAGGTAAAGCTCAAGAAATCTACATCGTTACTTCTGGTGAAATGATGGCGATGTATGCTGCTAACAACATCGCTCGTGGTGTTTTGAAATATGCTCACACTGGCGGTGTCCGCTTGGGTGGTTTAATTTGTAACAGCCGTAAAGTTGACCGGGAAATCGATTTGATTGAAACTCTGGCTGAACGTTTGAACACCCAGATGATTCACTTCGTACCTCGCGACAACATCGTTCAACACGCTGAATTGCGTCGGATGACCGTTAACGAATATGCACCCGACAGCAATCAAGCTCATGAATACCGCGCATTAGCTAAGAAAATCATCAACAACGACAAACTAACCATCCCCACACCTATCGAAATGGATGAATTAGAAGCGCTGTTGATCGAGTTTGGTATTCTCGAAAGCGACGAAGAAGCAGAAAAACTACTTGCAGCAGACGCAGCAGCTAAAGCAGCAGCAGCTAAGTAATCACTCAGGGAAAAAGGAAAAAGGCAAGAAAGAACACATATCTTACCTTTGACCTTCTTCTCTCTCCCCCCCTATTCATTCTTAGGGGATCTCCATCTACCTTATTCACTAATTATTACGACTTTGAGAGGCTAAAATGACACCTCCAGAAAACAAAAACATCGTTGAAGAAAGAAAAGAACTAATTAAAGAAGTTCTTGAGGCTTATCCAGATAAAGCTAAGAAAAAGCGCGAAAAGCACTTAAACGTATTTGAAGAAGGTAAGAGCGATTGCGGCGTTAAGTCTAACATCAAATCTCTTCCTGGTGTGATGACCGCCCGTGGTTGTGCTTATGCTGGTTCTAAGGGTGTGGTTTGGGGTCCTATTAAGGACATGATCCACATTAGCCACGGTCCTGTAGGTTGCGGTTACTGGTCTTGGTCTGGTCGTCGTAACTACTACATCGGTACTACAGGTGTTGATACCTTTGGTACTATGCACTTTACCTCTGACTTCCAAGAACGGGACATTGTTTTCGGTGGTGACAAAAAACTACTGAAACTAATCCAAGAGTTGGAAGAATTATTCCCTCTTAACCGTGGTATTTCTATTCAATCAGAATGTCCCATTGGTCTAATTGGGGATGACATCGAAGCTGTGGCTAGGAAAGCAGCTAAAGAAATCAACAAACCTGTTGTTCCTGTACGTTGCGAAGGTTTCCGCGGTGTTTCTCAGTCTCTGGGTCACCACATCGCTAATGACATGATTCGTGACTGGGTATTCCCTAGGGCTGATAAAGCTAAGGCTGACGGTTCACTCAAGTTTGAATCTACTCCTTACGACGTAGCAATTATCGGTGACTACAACATCGGTGGTGATGCTTGGGCTAGCCGTATCTTACTAGAAGAAATCGGCTTGCGCGTGGTTGCTCAGTGGTCTGGCGACGGTACTATCAACGAAATGTTGATGACTCCCAATGTGAAGATGAACCTCATCCACTGTTACCGCTCGATGAACTACATCAGCCGTCACATGGAAGAAAAATATGGTATTCCCTGGTTAGAATACAACTTCTTCGGACCTACCAAGATTGCTGAATCTTTACGGGAAATTGCTTCTAAATTTGACTCCAAAATCCAAGAAAACGCTGAGAAAGTTATTGCTAAGTATCAGCCTACCATGGATGCGATCGTTAACAAGTATCGCCCCCGTTTAGAAGGTAAAACTGTGGCCATGATGGTTGGTGGTTTACGTCCCCGCCACGTTGTCCCAGCTTTCCAAGATTTGGGTATGAAAATGATTGGTACTGGTTATGAGTTCGCTCACAACGACGACTACAAGCGTACCACTCACTACATCGAAAACGGCACTATTGTTTACGATGACGTGACCGCCTATGAATTCGAGGAGTTTGTTAAAGCACTTAAGCCAGACTTAATTGCTTCTGGTGTGAAAGAGAAGTACGTCTTCCAAAAGATGGGCTTACCTTTCCGTCAAATGCACTCCTGGGATTACTCCGGCCCTGATTACGTTATTGGCAAGGTGGATTAAATCAGGGTTTTGCAGTTGTGGCATGAAAGCCGGTTAATTTTTAGCCTAAATTAAATTTATCACGTTCTATAATAACATTGTTTGTTGCTGACAGTCAATCATCAATATCTTAATTTATATGTATTTGGATAATTGTTAAATTTTGCTGATGGGTAAATTTGTTAGATGATAAACATTTTTTCCATCAGCTTTTTTAGATTAATTCCATGAAAATCTCATCAAAATGATGTGGTAAAAGTGCCACTTTACGGGAAAGCGATCGCTAGATGGGGGTTTTGCTGCTTGGTGAGGTAAATCATTAACAAGCAGGATGCTTGTGTTACAATAATTTTTCAATGATCATTATAGCTGGGTATGTTGACCTTTATATTTACGGGAAAGCGATCGCTAGATAGGGGTTTT
>Ga0169931_10014466_pt1 | contig 10672 bp, 13 predicted proteins | sample Kivu_15m_20L_FD_129675 | JGI IMG/M metagenome (GOLD analysis project Ga0169931, IMG submission 129675) | Freshwater microbial communities from Lake Kivu, Western Province, Rwanda to study Microbial Dark Matter (Phase II) - Kivu_15m_20L... | ecosystem: Environmental > Aquatic > Freshwater > Lake... | reverse complement strand
TGATATATAGTGTTTAAACATACAAATTTAACTCAAAATATCGGTTGCTAAAATAAATCATATGTCTTTTACGTCTACCAAGGCGCACACACAATCTTTTATATAGAATTTTTTTTCAAAGTTTTTACCCCAGTTTATTGCCAATAACTTGAAATTCTTTATTGTTTGGTTCTTTTTTTGCGAGGTGTCTTCGGTGGTTCAAGCATTTAGGTCGAATTTTCTAAGAATCGAAGTTATTATGGATTGATTGTTATAACACTGTGGATTTCTTGCTATAAATCTATGTGAGGTTCATTCTTTTTCTATTTAAGCTTGCCCCGGTAATATCGTTTTTTAGTGTGATCTGCTAAAATTTTAGCCATGCTTTCTTTCATTTGTACGTAACTTTAGTTCACCAGGTCTATTGTATGAAATTTGCTTTAATCGACGGATTTTTTATTGTCATTTACTCGTTTTACTAATTATTATTAAATTTTCGCAGTTTTTGGAGTAGTTTTAATGGTCTCTTTATCGATATTGATGTTGCAGATGGGAGGCAGTATGTTGCTTCGAGACTATCTTTATTCTTTATGGTGGGGCATTTTTCTCAAAGAAAGACCATGCTCGTTCATATTTTGCCTGAAACTACTATTTTTGACTTAATGTATGTGTTACTCAAATGATTTGAAATTGACAGTTGCTCCCCGACTGACTGGGCTCAAAGACTGACCATGTTTCAATGGCTCCAAAACAACATATTTTTTTGACTTTGGCAAAGAAAACATCGAATTCAAAATATTTTTATGGTTCAAATACTGACTGGCTTCGTCTTGCATTTATTGAAGACTTGCCCTTATTTTTGAGATGCGGTCATTGGTAGGATAACGAGAACGAAGGCTATTCATTTTTTACTCAATAAAATTAAAGCAATAAAGATGAATGATTAAATTAATGTTCAAGCATCATATCAATATAGTTCATAATATTAAAAAATAATGTAATTAGATTGAAAGATGATAATATTTGATTTTTTAACTCTTAAATATTATCAAAGCTTTGCTTTCAGTAAAACCTACTGTTGCCCATCTCGCCCAAATACCGCGTAGCCGCAGTAAGCCACACTTTCCATTAAATTTGGAACTTGATTCATCCTCCAACAGAGCTATCTTACCACAAATCCATGAGTCACATACAATATACATTATTTTTCTTCAGGAAAACTTATTTTTTTATGAAAATTGCCTAATCTTTGATGAAACTGAACGTAGTTCTAAGGAAATGGATGCTGCTTTTATAGTTTTTGTTATTACCATTAGACACCGCTAAGATACTTGTTGCTTTGCGGGTGGTCGTAGATGAGGCTTTGCAAGGGGTATTCTTTGAACCAGTCGGGTCTCATATACTCGCATATCTCGTGATTTATTATATGGGAATGCACAACTTGGAATCCCTGTTGTGTTAATTACTTGGAAATTCGTTAAGCGGTCATGAGGCATCTTAAAAATTTTGAAGAAACGATTTGTATTTTTGCGATATTGTGAGACCTAAAAATTTATGTAAGTTCTCTTGCCGACTTAAGGATTGTAGACAGACTGGCGCGAGTGATAGGAGGGTCGTAGTCGATTTAGGACATCTCGGTAGGAAATTAGCTATCGCCTCTTTAAGCGTGCCTTAAAAAAACTAACATTTTATTATAAACATATAAACAGACTCACAAAAAATAAAATGTAAAGTATTTGAAAATAGTGAAAAATATTCATACTAAACACTTAAATATTTTTTTATTAAAAGGTATTTTTTTTTTTAAAAGCATCAAGTTATGGAATAAAAAAATACAAATATTTTTTGTTTTTTTTAGTAAAAATATGTCTACATCATTCATTTTGCTAATAAAAGCATAAAATATTATTTTTGAGTCCTTTTTATAGTAATAAAAAAAACAAAAGGCAATTTTTTACAAAAAAAATACAAATACATAAATACGATAGATGCATTTAAATCTTGAATAAATATAACAAGTCCCAAGATTTAAACAGCTTTTTTATATGAAATGAAGACTTTTATTAAGTTAATTCAATCTAATCAGATAGGCCAGTGTGTGGGCATAAGTGGAGTCAGGTTGAACGTCAAAGGCATCCAGCCCATATTATACATGACGTATCCAAAAGAGAGGCTCTAAGGGACCGTAAATGTAGGCATAGGCTCTTGGACAGGCTAAATGCGCTAGATAGGCTATGGCTCATGCTAGCAGGATTCTGAGTGTTCCTAGAGAGCGTTTTGTTCGAATTCCCGATTAATTCTGTCCATTTTTTATTGGCCTTGAGCAAACTTGAGCTTATAAGTCGAGATTCCCACTTAGAGTTTAAACACTTAGATAGTTTTGCTGATATATTTGTATTTTTGGAAGAGTTTCTGGTGATGGCTTCGGCATTGCGCACTCGACCTCGTGCCTACGAATGCCGCCAGTTTATCGTAGAAGTTCATTTGTCTGAATAAGGGCAAGAAAACCTCATCTTTATTTTAGAAGTCATCGATTTTTTGTTTATGTCGATGAAAATCGCATAAGCTAAGTTCTCCTCGATGGCCCAGCTTCCCCCATTGCCGCTTTGTGAGTCTTTTGCCTTCTTTCGCTTATTTTTCTTACATACTAAACAACTTTTCATTGTATTATATCAAATCAACTCAATTATACCGACTAACCGCCTTTAACAACGGCTTCAAGAACTCTAAACTTTTCAATCTTTTGTCTCCTGACTTTTTTGAGTCTCTGAAAGTGAATATTTTCAGATTAAATCTTCAAATATTGCTTTTCATTCGAGAATTCAGATGGCCATCTTAAACTGACATATGCGAATTAAGAGCTTAAACTGATTTTTTTTGCTTAACTTTTGTAAATTAAAGCTCAATATGTTGTTTTTCTATTTTTTTTCGTCGAGGGTGGCGTTAAGTGGACTTATATTAAAGTTTTGCCACTAATCTTCTCCCGTGCACACTAAGCCTGACTTTTTAGACTCTGTTAGCCAAATATCGATCAGTTACTCAGCTTAAAGATTACTTTAGCTCTGACTGCGAGCTGCCAATTCACTTCGAAAATCCCTCATTGATAACATACATTGATTCAGGGTCGACTTATGACAGATTAAAAAGAACAGTTTTAACTTCAAATTTCACTTAATGAGTAATTCACAATTAAGATTGTCAAGTCCTGGCTTTTGATCTCATCTCCTACCCGAAATGCATTATTATTTTCATACATTTTCAGCCTTAAAAAGTTTTAGAGTCTAAGCTCTATGGTCAAACTAACCTATTCCAGATGGTTTCCTCAGCGAAGGCTGTAATCCGGGAATGTTTGAGAGTTAGACGATGATTCGATCATGGCGAAATCATAGCTAGAAAGCACAACACGATCCTTGAAGTTGAGTTTAAATTACCTAAAAGACCATCCTAGGGCAATCTAAATGCTTGAAAAAGCGAGTTAGCTATCAATTTCACCGTAGGAATGTCGTTTTGCGCTTAGCCTGCATTTTTTAAGGCGAATCATTAACTAAATTATAACGAAAGACCGCCCTACTTGACAAAAATACAACAAAAAAACACGAAAAATAAATAAAAAAAATGTGCTAACTGAATATTTGATGACCATTTATACCATATATAGGATTTATTATGCTTATGTATCTCAAATGCAAACTATATACTCATGTGTTAGGCATAATTTAAAACTCTTAAATATTTTTCATTTTGCAAGTGTAAAAAACTCATTAGATTACAATCATAACTTCTTCTTTCGATAGTTTTAAGTTTTCAAAAGTTAAATATTTTTTCTGTTTCAAATTGATATTAATTGTTTGATGGAGAATATATAATAGGAGGCTGACTAAGTGGGAGCCGCCAGAGTACCCTCATCTCAACCTATCAAAACTCTATCAAAAATAATAAACAATCGCTACTTTAATCAGAACATTTACACTCTTTTCTTGCAAAAAGTATGTAAAGAGTCATTCAGAGATACCAATAGGCCTTATCTTTGATCAGTAAATGCCAACCTGACGAGTTTAAATTGTACATTCAATCACTTATCGCTAAAAATAACTATCGGCTATAGCAATCTTTATAGTTATTGAATGAGTGTCTGGTCATGAATAAGCTCAACTTTGCCTATCTTAAAAGCATCTCAAAAACTTAGTAAAAAATATTTAATACAGTTACTTGTTAGGAAAGTATAAAAGCAGTCTAGAAGCAGCTAAAGATGCATACCGAATCAACAGCAATGACTACTAATTATTTTACATCCTCGGTAAAATATCATTAGCTTTGGGAGACCGCAACGATGCTCTATCTAATTTCAAAAGTTCAATCTCAAAATAACCAAACTAAGAATCTTTTTTGTAAATTGCTAAAATGAACATGAACAACCATGAGTTCATCCAAGCTGCAGACATCCTCAGATAATGCTGTATGTATCTATTGTATAATTTCAAGAACTTCTCCGTAAAACCCTGATGCTTATGAATTTTTGGCTATTTGTGAGCATAAGATGGGCAAAAATGATCAGGCTTTGTAGCATTATAGACAGTCTCTGGAAGTAGATGCACGAAAATACAACTCGCTTATGGGTCTAGGGGCAATAACTTTAGAAAAAGGACAAATAGATGAGGCTCTCTAGACATTCAAAAAGGCATACGCGACTAGTTCTAACTCTTCAGTACTCTGGAATGATGTTGGAGTGGCCATGAAACAAAAAAATAAATTAGTAGCAGCTTATTCTTGCTTCAAAAGAGCACTTTTCTTAGATCCTTTTAAGTGGGATATTCACGCCAATCTAGCCTTGCTTTTCATGGAGAAAAAAAAGTAAATTTGATTGAAAAAAGATATCTGCCCGCACAGATCCATCTTCGTTCAGCACTCAAACTCAACAAAGATTCTACTTTGTACAATTTGTTAGGGATATGTCTTAGTCAGCTAAAAGACTTCGGTAACGCTGAAAAAGCGTTCGAAGAGGCAGTCAGAATGTAAGTTAATAACGACGAATTCCGTTACAATTTAGTGCTTAGCTCTATAAAAAACGGTAATTCAGTTCGGGCTAAAAAAATGTTCTAAGAGTTGAATTCTGATTGCCAGAATTCTAACGTGCGAGGTCGTCTCTATAATCTAAAACAGCAACTACAAGCTACGTGATGTATAAGAATATTATAATCATTTGAATAGCATTATTGAATGGACAATTCAGGATTTAAGTCAAATGAGGGATCACCTAAAAGACGAATACTGGATCATCTTGTGCGAATGAAGATGCCCAACGGAGCCTAATACTAGGGCTAAGTCTATAACGACAAGCCTCAAGGTCGAGGAAAAATGAAATATCTGAATGGATAACGCTATGAGGGTGATTTTTTTAATGGCATGAAACATGGCAAAGGGAAGTACTACTACATGAAAGGAGAGTTGTATATAGGCGACTGGTTTCAAAATAAAAAACAAGGTAAAGGACAATATTTTTACAAAAACGGAACCATCTATAACGGAGATTTTGTAGATAACAAAAAACATGGGATTGGCAAAATAGAAGAACCAAACGGAAGCTACTATGATGGTAAAATTTTTAAAATTTAGGTTAATTCAACGAAAATAATAAAGATAGAAGTGGAATATACTACGATGCAAGCAAAAAGATTAAGTATTTATTGACATATTAAAATGGTAGGGTAGTCAAGCAGGAAGTCAAGGAAGACCTGAACTAAGTATAGGTCAAAGCGAGCTCTGAATACAAGTAGACTCCAGTCGATAATAAAAGTAAAGAAAAACCTTAGATTCCAAAAGAAATTGTATCTTAGAAAGTTTTCAGTTGCTAAAGATAAAGCGGGGCAAGCAAACCCGCCTACGTGAGCCATTTTCATTCAGGATCTTTGCAACTGATAAATTCAAGCAATAAAAGCCTAACTGCTCAAAACAGTGGCAAAAGACCTTTTGCGCCTTAGAATTATCTAGATGCGACTCTTCTGGCTATCAAAGGTATAATATATGCTATATAGTTGTTAAATGGACGAATGTTTAGGTCAGTAGTTGGCTCAATCAAATCGGATTCGGCGATTGTATCTAAGAATTCAGAGATAACCATATTCAAGGTGACAGTCTTCTTGTGCTCTAAAACGACGATCTGAAGTAACTAGGGGTAAGCGCTTTGGGAGACCGTCGCATTCTCAAACGATAAATATAGTTTTTAAAGCTCATTTTCAAAAGCCAATGCATCAATTAACCTATCGCTAAGTACGCCAATCACAACTTAACGATCGAACTTGTCAAAAAAATCATGTAAGAAACGTAGAATAAAAAAAAAGAGGAGGCAAAACTTGGCTAGGGTCATATGTCGAGTTCGTCGTCTTCGGCAAGTTCTGATCGTTCTAAGAACAAAGAGAAAAGTAGGATGAAACTGAGTATGCAGTGTAAATTACATAAGTTACGCAGTCAAGGTGTCCAACTACCTCGAAAAGAAAGGCATCAACCTGACCTTTCTGATCCCCAAAGAACAAATTGAAATCATTTAGCCCATCGGCAAGGGAGGCTACGGCCAGGTCTTTCTGGGCAAATGGATGGGACAAGACGTCGCTGTTAAAAAGTATCTAAAAAAACAAGGATTCCGCAATAGACACATAGGACATTTTATAGAAGAAGTTCAGGTTATAAACAAATTGCATCATCCCAGAATCGTGCTGTATATGGGAATGTGCATCTACGATAACGAATACGCGATGGTCACATAATTTTTATCAGGAGGAAGCCTATTCGATTTTCTTCACAAAAAGAAACAACCGCTTACTCCATAGTTATTGGTGGCATTTTGCTATGATGTTTCGCTTGGGATGGCCTATCTTCATGAAAAACAAGTGCTTCATTGCGACCTAAAGAGTTCTAATTTACTTATCGACGAAAATGAGAACATCAAACTTTGCGATTTTGGACTTTCTAGGATTGTTTCTTCAAAAAACAAGAAAAAGAATCAAGCTTTGAGAGTTGGAACTCCTCACTGGATGGCTCCCTAGATTCTCAGAGGAGGCAAGTATGAGAGTTCTTCCGATATATACAGTTTCGGTATTCTTCTTTGGTAGATGATGACAGGAAAGATACCTTACAAGGACTACTCGACAGCTCAGATCATAGGTATGGTCGGCAACGATGAAAAACATCAAATATAGACTCCTAACTATCCAAATCAAGAACTTTTGAGCATATTTAAGCGATGTACAGCCAGAGATCCCCTCCAAAGACCCACTTTTAAATAGATAGTGAGAGATCTGGAGATCGTGTAAAAAAAACTACCTTCCAAAATGCATAACCCGAAAGAACCATTGTGAATGATCAAGCACCAATCATTAATTAAAAATATTTTTTATATACGATTTAGTAAAGATTGTTTGGTCGATATGCGAATCAATAAGCGCAAGGAGTGTTAGCAGGCCACGCGAAGAAATCGATAGCTTCGACTCTCTTCTTTTCGTAGACGAACTTGACAACTGCGTCTTGGATGGTGGGTCCTTGCTGTTTGGGTGTTCTCTGTAGTTCTGAGTTATACTATTCATCGAAGGACATTCCAGCATGCCACGAGCACGAAATGGTCCAAATGCTGTGACCCCACTTGAGCAAATTTGGCACGAATTTTTCCAAATAGAAAGTTCTGTAGGCTTCAATAGCATTCATCTGCCAATCTTTACAGTCTTTAAGGCTGTATCCGGACTTACCTTTAGTGAGACAGTGGATATCAAGACCCTAGATAATGAGCTGATCATAGCTAGATTCAACGAAAAGCAAAGGTTTAGTGAGAGTCGGGTAGGCCCATTCGATCAACAGACACTTCCATACTTCCTGACGAGTCAACAGCTGAGAACATTATTTGTTGGGTGGAAGTTCATCCTTATTTGCAAGTTTGATCATTACTTCAAAAGGATTCAAATCGTTGCTAGGTCCAGAAACACTTAAAAGAGACTAGAAGTCGGTCTAATTGTCTTCGTTGAGTATTTTGAGAAGATTAGCTTTTTTCTTCAAAGTGAGGTTCTGAACTGAGTTGATGAAGGGTGCGTAGTAGACTGAAGAATCAGCGACACCATAGACGACATTAGGATTGGGCACTAGTCCTCTGACATGGTCGGTCCAAAGATATGTGGCCATTCCTCCAGCTGAAGACCCACAAACCATGATTCTTTCTGCCTGACTGAGATTGTATTTCATATCAGCCCACTTGATATGCGCCCTGGTGTTGACACTGCCTCTGAAATACAAACTGGTATCTTTGTACTGAACTGGAGATTTGTTGTTACCCTGATGAAGACTGCCATCGCAGTACATGAAAACAATTTTGGTCCAGTTAGCGAATTTGCTATGGTCTGGTAGAGTTGAGACGATTCCGTTTGTGTCTGCATTCATGGATTCAGGCCATTTTTTGGAAGTTCCCAGATTAGTTTTGCTGCGTTTGTAGCATGATTCTAAAGCTGAGTTTAGATCATAGCCTGCACATAGTCCTCCTCCGACGAAGTAGAGCATGATATTTTTGGTGTCTCCGCCCTAGTGGACATAAAGAAAAGCTGGAGATCCATCCAGACACCTGGCTTCAGGGTCAATATTGTGAACAACTTTTGTGTAGTTTGCACCAAAGACACATGCTGCCATCAAAACAACAGCTAGAAAGACAGCTTTCATCAGCATATCTTGATGATTAATAGATTAATTATATTTTTTACCTAATGAACATCATAAACAAGTTCAAAGAGATCTTCAGTGTGCCAAAAAACAATGCAGTTTTCACTACTATAAACTTATTGCTTGGAGTTGGACCTATCATCATCCCCTAGCCATTTTTCGAAGCAGGATTCATTCTCTCCTTCATCTGGTTTGCTGTCATATTCTGGCTCAGCTACAACTCAGCCTGCTATATCGGGGAGTCGATCTAGAGGATAGGTGGACATCTTTATTCAGATACTTCCGACTATAAGTAACCGTTATGAGATTTAGATAGTCGCTTATAGAAGCAGTATAGGAGAAGTAAACTTAGTCAGGCACAGGGTAGATAAAAACAATACGAGTATACGATCACACAGAACAATTCAAAATACTTTTCGGAGAAAGATGGAAATTGTTCCCCGCTATAGCCATCTCAATCTATCTCTTCGGTGTATCAGTATCGAAATGCATCATGACAGGCAAAACACTTTCTAAACTACTAGCAGATATTCCCGTACTAAATGCTTTCTAGTTCTGGTTGGGCGTCTTTTTCGTCTCAGGAGCTTCTTTTTCATTCAAAAGTATAGAAAAGACCAAAGCTTTGCAAATTTTTATAGTAGTTGTAAGATTTCTTTCGATTTTGCTGATGATAGTTGGAGCTTTCATTATAATGGGTCAAAATGGATACGTATAAACATTCATACCATAAAACGGAGGTGCTTTTAATTTATAATTCTTCCCCGATCTTTTCTCCAATCTTGTATTTTCTCTTCTCTGCCATCACAGTCTTCCAGGCATATCTCGACAACTCACCTCATTAAAACATATCAGATATTTCGTACTAGTTGCTTTTTTGACAGCCGGAGCAGTACTAATATCTATTCCTGTGACTGCCATGATGGCATTCGGTAATGATCTGATCCATCCACAAAACAAATTTTCACTCATGGACGTGCATAAACTTATATATTACAATTAGGATTTCAAAGGAAGATTGGATTTTGTGTACTATGTTGTATCTTTTTATCAATTTTTAAATGTAGCTGCTTTTTCTATTTACATCATCGTCATTCGCAATAATATTCTCAGTGTGGCTAAGCCTGAAATCGATGCGAATAGACTTTCAAAAACTACTCTTCTATTTTCACTGGCACTGCTAGGATGCATTCTGGTGGTCAGCTATGCTCTCAGGTAATCTATTCAGGTAGCTTTAAGTTTCACTGGTGGACTTTTCGGTTGCGTGATTCTGATGATAATACCTCCTTTGTAAGTATACCAGGCTAGGAAATTGACCAACCATAAGCCTCGTTTTTGGTGGATTCCTTTCGTTATAATAGCTTTAGGAGTTGTTTTTATGGTATTTAATATGTATATGACCATCAGCAACCTTGCTAAATGATTGATATACTTATATTAATATAAGACTACTATACTCAATATGACACTTATATTATTAGTGACCATCAGAATTATACTTACAATAATTTTGTTGTAATAATTTGAACAGAATGTCCATCAGAAGAGCAGCCAATTACAAAACACCTTACAGCGAACGATAGATTACAATGCAACAAGTTACCTAACAAAGAAGTAAGGAACGAAATTAAGAAGTCAGTTTGAAACATTAGATGATGATGTAGGTGCGTTTTCTGAGAAAGTAGAACACTAAGCTCAAGCAAGAAAATATCTAACTAAAACATCAGCTTACTTTGTACCATATCTAGCTGTAAAATATCAAACTAAGACATCAGCAATTTTAAGTTTCGCTTCATGATCTTGTAATAAAATCTTTGTAGCCGTCCTCAGACGAAAAAATACAAGAGCCTATAGATCAACTTAAGCATTAAATCATTCTTAAGTCAAGTAAACAGTTAGATTTTACATTTATACCCGTTTTAAACTTAAATAAATAGATAAGCATATACTAAAGTCCTTCGAAGATTTGCAATCCTGATACGGGCAAAGACAACCAATAAACTTC
>Ga0169931_10014465_pt1 | contig 10672 bp, 10 predicted proteins | sample Kivu_15m_20L_FD_129675 | JGI IMG/M metagenome (GOLD analysis project Ga0169931, IMG submission 129675) | Freshwater microbial communities from Lake Kivu, Western Province, Rwanda to study Microbial Dark Matter (Phase II) - Kivu_15m_20L... | ecosystem: Environmental > Aquatic > Freshwater > Lake... | reverse complement strand
GCCAGACGCCGAGCAGTCGAGGGGAGCAGCTGCATAAGCCCCTGTGCCCCCGCTGACGAACGAGCGTTGGGGGTAAACGCAGACTCACGACGAATAAACGCATACAGCCAGGCAGCATCGACACCGGTCTGAGCGCTGGCCGACGTGACCGCCTTCTCGAACGCGGTTGGCCAGGCATGAAAAATGGCCTGCCGCGGCAGCGCAGCGAGCTGTTGCTGCGACCAGTGTTCAACGTCTGCCAGACGCGTCAGTGTCCACATTGCGTTTGCAAGCTCGCCACGCTCCGCCTGCAGCACACCCGCCATGGCGGCGACCACGGGCGCATCGGCGCCAAAAAACTGCGCCTGCCAGAGCAGCTCCTCGCGCGCCAGCGAAGACAGGCCGGCATCCAGTAAAGCCAATGCGGTGCTGGCACGCGGATCATCAGGTGAATCAGCCGGAGTCACCTGGAGGGTCATCAGAAGCGCCCTGAACTGTCCGTGCGCGCCAAGCTGTTGCAACCATCCGTCCGCCATGACGCCGTAATAGGCGAGGGGTGCCATGCGCCGAACCTGCCGCAGCTGTTGCACCGCGGCAACCCGATCACCGCTCTCCATTCGAACTCTCGCCCGCCAGTACGCCAGACGCTGTGCCTCCCACGCGGGCAGGTCGGTGAGCAACGCCTGCACCAGCGCGTTTTCGAGCACCCGTGCAGCCGCCCGGTGGTCACCCACCGCCAGCGCGTCCACAATCGCCTCAATGACCAGGTGGGCCTGCTCGACCTGCGGCAGGTCAGAAACAAGCGCGAGCACAAGACACTGACGCTGTATGACATGCTGGTCGGCCAGCCCCGCGAGCTGCACACAGGCGGACGCAAACTCGGCCCTGAACGGCGCCGACAGGGGAAGCTCCTGCAAGACCAGTGAGAGCGCATCCCGGTCGTGATTACTCCGGCGCAGCGCGCGCATGAGCATGACCGAAACCATGCGTCGCAGCTGACGCTCGTGGCTGGGAGCCAACTGCGGGCGCCATGCCACCAGACGCACATCGCGCAGCTGCAGGCGAAGGTTTTGCAGGGCGGCGATAGACTCCGCGTCATCGCTCGGCAGCGCAGACCCGAACCGTTCGACGAGGGTTGTGTCGAAGGCCATCGCGACCAGCGCCGTATGCAGCAGGTCACGGTTCCGGCTCCAGCCGCCCTGCCTTGCCAGCTCAATGGCATGCGTTGCCAGGCGCATGACGAGCTGGCTCGGGAGGGCCGACACATAGTTCAGGCGGCGCATCAATTCTGGCAAATCCGCGGCTTCTGCGATTCGGCCATGCAACCACGCATCCAGCGCATCGGTTCGCTGCTCGGCGGGCACGGATTCAAGAGCAGCTGCGATCTGACGACGCAACCAGGCAGAACACGTGCCCGATTCGTAGCGTTGCAACAGAAACGCGATAGCGGCCGAGCGGGTGTTCGGGTCAGCGATGGCCCTGGGCCAAAGGCGCTGCGAGCCCGCGCCGCCCAGCTCAATGCGCGAGGCGACAGGCGCTTCGCCAGCCGCCAGAAGCCTTCTGTTGACGACGGTTGTCCACACGGAATCCAGCGCGGCCGCCCGTCTCCAGTGCTCCACGGCCCGAGACGACTGGCCCAGACAACGCAGCGACTCGCCCTGAAGAAATGCCTGAGTGGACAGGAGTCGGGAACGCGTGGCCTGTGGCTCGGCCGCAGCGGGTACAAGCGAATCCAGCGCGGTCGCGTCTGCGCTGGAACACCCGCCGCCCTGAAGCGCGACCGCGTGTTGACGTAGCGCCATGGCCATGTGCGAGTGACCAAGCGCGATATGCGCTTCGCCGTCGGAAGCGAGAGATTCAGCGCGCGGGTCGTGCTGCGCGACCAGCTCTCGCGGCAGCACAGACAGGCTGCAAAGGCACAGGGTCCAGACCAGAAAGCGCTGTAGGGTAGCCAACATGCGCGCGTGTGTACCATGCACGGCGATCTGCGGCAAAATCGTGACGCGTGCAGGAACGAAACCCCGCGTCTGGCGTCTGTTCGACGACGGTGAGCCTGTGCGTGATTGACGTGCCGCCCGTGGGCTCCTAGAACCCGGGTGCGTACGTTTCAGGTCGGCCGCCGGAGCTGCCCATTTCTTACGGATGATCCTCGTGTCGACTGCTTCCCCGACTCCAGAACCCAGCCGCAGTGAGGCGGAGCGTGAGCTTGAGGCTCGCTATCTGGGGGCATGGAACACACCTGATGATGTCGATCCCGAGCTCGAGCAGCTCGGCAACCAGCGCAACGGTCTGCAACCGGTGGTGCTGTTACTCGTGATGCTGTTCACGATGTATCTGGCGCGTACGACGTGGGATGATTTGCAGTACAGTTCGACGCCGAACCAGCCGTTGCTGCTGGGTGAGGCATCTGACCTGGACTCGGGCGAATACATGCAGGAGGGTCGCCTCGTGCTTCCCTCCAACCGGCATGTGTCGTTGTCAGGGGCGCCCTCGGAGCGGTCCGTTGCAGGACAACGTGCGTTTGTGCGGCTGGTGGGCTCCCAGATTTATATGGAGCGGGTCGAGATCGACACTCGTCCACGGGTTCTTCAGGGCATGCCCATGGCACCCAACCACAACACCGAAGTGCGGGAGTATTTTGCGGGAAACGGCCGGCTGATCGCGTTTCAGGATTTGCCCGATACGTACGGTCCCTTCATCGACTATTATTCGCTGAACTACGGCCGAGAGTTTTGCGGGTTTGAGCCGGCACCACAGGTGCGTATGATTCTGGCAGCCGACCGTGCGCGCGCCGAGCAGCGACTGGCTGACCATCTGGGTCGCGTTCCAACCGAGGCGGAGCGTCGCACCGCGCTCGGGAGTCGCTTTGAATGCCAGAACGCCTACCTGCTGATTGAGAATCAGGCACCGCTGAATTTTACCTATCTCAAGGCGGTTTACGCTGCCTTCGGGCTCATTCTGATCGGCTGCACCTACTTTATGTTCGCCTGGCTTCGACGAGGTCGCCGCGAATAGGATGCGCCATCACAGGATGGCAGGGCGGGAATAGACTTCGGCGCCAAAAGTTTGTCACGAGGTGTGGTTGAACCGCCACTGCCATGGAGCGTTCATGCAGCCATCATTCGATTTTCAACACTACGTGGATACCCGAAAGACCCCGGGCTCCCGTCGAACCGCACAAGGCGGCTTTGGCGAGTACATTTTTACAGGTGATTACCGGGTGCTGCGCTCGCTTAGCTATGCGCAGCCGGTCCGGCTGGCTTGCGAAGCGTCGGTGCGCGCTTTCAAGACATGGCGCAAGGCGGATATTCTGGGCAGCGCCGTTCGCGTGGGACCCCGGCAATTCCCGCGTCTGCACGATATCGTCACCGAGTGCGCGCAGGAGCTTCACATCCCTGTTCCCACCACCTATGTGACGCAGAACTTCGGTTCCATCAACGCCGGCACGTTCGGAACGGAGACCGACAGCTTCATTGTCATCAACTCCGCGACGGTGGACCGCCTGACCGACGATGAGCTGCGCTTTGTGATCGGTCACGAGTGCGGCCACATCCAGAACTCGCATGTCACGTACCACACCGCCCTGAACTTTCTGACGCATGTATCCAGCATCTTCGTGCGCTGGATTGTCACCCCCGCGCGCATCGCGCTCATGGGGTGGAGCCGTCGCGGCGAAATTACGTGCGACCGGGCCGGGCTGATCTGCTGCCGGGACCTGAAGGTCGCCACCACGACCATGGTCAAGCTGGCGGGCGGCTCGCAGGCGCTGGTCGACAAAATCGATGTGGATACGTACCTGAACCAGCTCGACGAGCTGCGCGATGGTATAGGTCGCTTGTCCGAGTACTTTCAATCGCACCCTTATCTCCCCAAACGCCTGAAAGCACTGCAGATTTTTGCAGAGTCAGAGTACTATCGCCGCATGATCAACGAGTCCGGCGGGCGTACCATGGTCGACGTTGACAGGGAAGTGGAGGCAATCGTAAGCGTTTTATGAGGTTCCGGTGGCCGGCATCTGACCGTGCTCGCGTCGTGTGCAACTCTCCATTCCTGTCAGGTGACGACCCTCTCGAAAGCCAGTGCCCTGCCCGCGCGCTTGCGGCGCCCTTCTCCTTCAGCACAACGAATGTCCGTTCACGGGCACACCGAGTGCTGAACCGGAAGTCACGCAACAGGCGAACCTGCGGTGGCGCTGACGATCAGGTTGTTGTGCCGCAACAGGATCGGACCCTTGCTCAGGGCGTCGCTTCTCTCAGGTTCGGCTTCCGGCGACCTCACCCCTTTTTCACGTGCAGGCGCAGCCCATGACGGAACATCCCTCTCTGACCGATCGTGTCACCCGTGCTCTGGAATCGCTCGCTGAGCTGGCCGAGCGCAGCGGCATGAACGCTATTCAGCATGAAATCCGGGACGAACGGTTGCCGTCCATGAAAGAAGGTCGCCTGAGCATGGTCGTGCTCGGCGAGTTCAATCACGGAAAGTCGAGTACAATCAATGCACTGCTCGGCACCCCTGTTCTGCCGACTGGCATTACCCCTACCACGGCGGTCATCACCCACGTTCGTCAGGGCGATGGCCTGCCGCGCGTGGTGAGTGAGTCAGGCAGCCGCGAGGTGACCTGGGACCAGCTCCGGGACCTGGTCACCCACGACGCCGGCGTGGACCTGCGGTACATTGAGATCCCGGTGCAATCGTCGCTGCTCGCCAACGGACTGACCATTGTCGACACGCCCGGCGTGAACGACATCAGTCGGCAAAAAGTCGAGATTACGTACGGTTATGTGCCGCGGGCAGACATTGTACTGTACGTGCTGGATGCGACGCAGGCGCTCAAGAAGAGCGAAGTCACGTTCATTCAGGACCGACTACTGCGACAGAGCCAGAAGCGGCTGTTCTTTCTTCTGGGTAAAATCGACGCGCTGACCGACGACGAGTTGAATGAGGTCACCCAGCACGTCGAGCAGCGCATCACGGACCTCGTCGGGCATGCCCCCATTTACCCGGTGAGCGCTCGTCGTGCCTCCAATGGTGGAGACCCGGGTTTTGACCGCTTTCGCGCCGACATTGAGCTGTACATTCGCAACGCCCGCGAAGACATCATCCTCGAAGGCGCCTTCCGCACCGGCATGCGCCTCGCCTCGGTCATGGACCAGAGCATGGCGATTGAGCAGTCGGCCGTTCGCCTGGGCACCGAAGAGCTCGAGCGCCGCATTCGCAACGTGAAGACCCGCCTCGAAGGCTCGCGTGTTATGGTCGGTCAGAATGTGGAGCTCATCGACGTCCGCGCAAACGACCTGAAGGCCGCCACCAGCGACACTGTGGCGCGGTTCACGCGCGAATTCGCCGCCGCCCTGCCCCGCGAGATTCAGAAAGCGACGCCCGACGACATCCGGAAGTATTTGCCGTCTTTCATTCAGGACACGTTCCGCGAGTGGCTGGAAGATGAAGGCATGGTCGTCGCGCATCGTCTTGAGCAGGTAGCCGAGGAGATCATCGAAATCACCAACCGCAACATGCGCGAGGTGTTGAAAGAAGTGCAGGCCGAGCTGGGCGTCGAATCCAAATCGATCAGCCTCGAAGTAGACACCTTTGGCTACGATGTCGGCGTATTCGCGCTTGGTGCCCTGGGCGTAGGCTTTCTGGCGTTCTCGAACATTCTTGTCGGCGGTGTTTTGACCCTCGCGGCGCCTATTCTGGCCTTCGTCCTGAAAGATCGGGTCGATGACGCCACACGCGAACGGGCGACACAGCAGGGCGTGGACGCCATCAGCCGCGCCGGCCAGAAGGTCGACGCCGAGTTCGCCGCGCGCATCGACGAGTTCGCCAGCCGCCTGAAGCAGTTCGTGGAAGACACGGGTGACCGTATGTATCGGCAGATCATGGAGTCGCTGGATCGCGTACTCGCGGACCGACGGCAACACGCCGATAATGCCGAGCCCATCGCCGCTGACCTGGAAGTCCGTCGCCGGGACATCGTCGCTGTACTGGAGCGACTGCAGACGCTGCAGCGTGAGCACCAGCAACCGTCAAGCGCCGATACACTTGCCTGATCGTATGGCAAAAGGCATGGTGCCGTCGTTGTCGAAACGTGAGCGACTGCGCGATGAATTGACACCCGTGACTGGCGCGTGTTAGCTGCGCACCGCTTCCTGTAGGTTGCCGGGATTTGCCCGGCGGATGCCGCCTCGGCGGCCCTGACGAAACCGGGTCGGATGGCTTACCAACGGGTCCTCTCCAGAATTCTTTTCGCCGCGATGCTCGGACTTGCCCCAGTGGCAACTGGCTGCGTCGAAATCCCTGAATCTACCATCGGTACCCCTGTGCAACAGGGCGGCGTGTCGGTGACGGTCACCTCGGTCGATATGGCCTATCTGGACCTCGAAGGTCCTGAAGGTGCCGCGCAGACGCAGAGCCCCGTCCTGCGGGTCTTCCTGACCATTCAGAACACCAGTCCCTCGGCGCTGCGTTACGAACTGGGATGGTCGGCCAGCTCCGCCACACAGGCGTCCAGCCCGCTGTTATTTGTCGATCCAGGTCCTGATCAACCGCTCAGCCTGAACGGCAACATTCAGGCGCTGCGCCTGGGTGACATGCGCTGGCCAGGCGACCCCATCGCCGAAGCGACCAGCATCGCATCGGGTGAGACGCGCGAAGACGTGCTGCTCTTTGCAGTGCCCGAAGCCGGCATCTCGTCGCTGGTGTTGAGCCTGCCTCCAGGGATGTTCGGGCCCGAAGTCAAAACCCCCGCCTTTATTCGGTTCCCATGGGCCCCCACCGAAGCCGTGCCTCCGGCACCCGTCGGTCTGGGTGAAACCTGGACGGGCGACAACTATACGTTCAAGGTCACCGGCATTGAGCAGGCCTTCCTGCGACTCGAGAGTCCCACAGCGCCCCGTGGTGGCTTTACCAGCGCACCCGTGATGCGCGTGAACTTCGAGGTCACTAACACCGGCACCGACGCGCTCACCTACCTCCCGCCGGAAGCCAACCGAACCATCGGCGCTCCCGTGCTCACCACCGGCGACGGTTCGTCGGTAGCGCGCGTTCAGCTGCCTACCGGCTCTACGGCGCCCGGCCATATCACCGAACGCACCAACATCGCCGCCGGAGCCACCTTCAACGGTGCGTTCCTGTTTGAGCAACCCGCCGCTTCGGTCACCCAGCTGAACCTGCAGCTCCCCGGCAAACGCTTCGATGCGATCGGCCTGATCCGCGTTGCGTTCGAGTTCGCTCACCAGACCGTTCCGGTACCGCCCGAGCTGACCCCCGTTACGATTCAGGAAGGCTCGGGAGCAGCACCCGCTACGCCCTGAGGTCACCTTGGCCGACCTGACGCTTCGCACCGTCGGCACGGGTACTGCCTTCCCGGATGGCGTTCGCACGCCAACCTGCAACCTGATTCAATACGACGGCTTCTCACTCGTCGTCGACCTCGGCAGCGGCTCGCTGCACAAGCTCGCGCGGCTTGGGCTGGACCCGCGCACCATCAGCGCCGTCTGCATCACGCACGCCCACTTTGATCACCTGACCGATCTGTTGCCGCTGCTGTTTGCACTCAACGTGCCCGGTTACGAGCGGGCCGACGACACACCGCTGACCCTGGTGATGTCGGCTGAAACCCATCGCCTGCTAGAAGGCGCACGCGCGGTCTTCACCGATTGGCTCCAGCCACCGCCCAACAAAGTGCGCGAGATTGTGCTTCAGCCGGGCGATTCCCTTGAGCTGGGGCCTTTTTCTGTCGAGACCGCTTTTCCGCACCATACCAGCTCGTCCCTTGGCTATCGCTTTACGCTGCAGGCAGGGCGGCGGCCCGTTCTGGCGATCCCGGGCGATTCAGGGCCGTGCGACGCATTAAGCGTTCTGTGCCGTGATGCCGACGTGGCCATCATGGAATGTTCCATGCCGGATTCGTGGCCTTTGCCGGCACACATGACACCCGGCTCACTGCTCGACCTGGCGCATGCAGCCGACATACGCCACTTGCTCGTGACGCACCGATACCCCATGGTGATGGGCGTTGACCTGCCGCAACTCTTCGAAGAGGCTGGTCGGCGCATGTCTTTGCCTGACGATATGGATGAGTTCACCATTCCGGTTCACTGACGCGGTGGCCGCGAGTCAGCACCGCCCTGCCTCGCAGTCGGTATGAGTCAGAAAAAAAAGAAAAAAGGTGGCACCTACGACGGAACCAGGGAAAGCGAGGTGCGCAATACACCCGCCGCGCTGTCCACGCTGGGTGAAGTATTTGGTGGCGCCTTTTCAGCCGATCCGAAGGCGCGCAAAAAATCGGCAAAGGGGGTCGAAGCGCCCGTTCGCATCACGCCGCGCGAAGAACCCGTGCTCAGCCTTGCCCCAACGACAACGCGCCAGGGCCCTCGTGTGCTCTCTTACGAAGAAGCGATGGCCGAAGCGGTCTCTCAAATTGATAAAGGTCAGGTCTTCGACGGAAAATATCTGGGAATCTCAGGGTTTGATACGCAGGGAATTGTCATTTATGACCCTTCCGAGGCCGACAATAAAGGCGCAGAAATCATCCCGTTCGAGGAATTGGGCCCGGTCATGAGCGCCGAGGAGATCCTGTTCAGCGAGGCCATGGCAGGCAGCGTAAAGCGCCTGACAGTCGACCATCGCCTGCGTTCGCTGCGACAACATGACTGGGTAGGCGCGCAATGGCACGACGAATATCAGCTGGACCACATGTCCAACAACGCCCTCTTTGAACCATCATTGACCAGCGACCAGCGCGTCCTGTTAAAACGTTCGCGGCGAGTTCGGGTTCGTGAGCTCAGCGTTCGACTGCAAACGCTGAGCGACGCTATGTCGGCTGTGCAATGGTTCATTCGCACCTGCGTACGTGATGGCGATACGTTTGCCCGCATCATCACCGGCAAGGGCCGACAGTCGATTGAAGGCCCCGTGCTTAAACCTGCGGTGATTAAATGGTGCGACGGCGACGGAAAACCCTGGATCAAGGGATGGGCACCAGAGACTGATGTCGCCGGCCAATTTGGAAGTATTGTCGTCGAATTACGAAAACCGCGTGCGTAACCTGCAGGGGAGACATGACAAAAACTTCGGAACATCTGACCTGGACGGTCGAAGCATCAGAGTTCGTTGGCGATTTTCGCATCTTCACGATCGAGAAAGTACGGGCGCGACTGGCATCGCGTGATGCGGTCGGCCATTTCTATCGCGTTACACCTCCCGACTGGGTCAACGTCATTGCATTGAATGCCGCCGGTGAGCTGGCACTCATTCGACAGCACCGTCACGGGACGAACAGCATTATGCTCGAAATTCCGGGCGGCATGGTCGACAAGGGCGAGCAGGCGCTCACCGCAGCCGCACGCGAGCTGCAGGAAGAAACCGGCATTAGCGCGCCGCAGTGGCAGCATATTGGCGTCGTGCACCCAAACCCCGCGTTTCAGACCAATCGCTGCGATACGTTTCTGGCGCTGAACGCTTCGGTCACCGATCCTGTTCATGAGGATGAGCACGAGGCGATCGACCTGGAATGGGTGCCGTTGCAGGAGATACCCGGATTGATTGCGCGCGGTGAAATCACCCACGCCATCGTGGTGGCGGCGCTGATGCACTTTGTGAACTTTGCGGGTGGCTGGAAATTGCCGGGATAATGGCGGGCTTGCCAACCGTCGTTGGGGCCGTGCTCGACAGCGCGGCTGACGGGCACATGCGACTGTTCCGCAATGTGCGTGAAATCCTGGAGATGACGATACGCCCAGAAAGCACGCCGGACAGGGCATTTACCCGCCGCAGCGATGACGGCGATTTGACGCGATTCGCTACGTACCCGGGTGAAACAAGGCTACATCTGTCAGGTGCCCCCCTGTTTTACCCTGCGCCCTCGCGGCACTGATGACTGATGTAACCCTCCGAGTGACCCGAAGATCACATGCACTGGTGGCGCTATGTCAGTTACGTGATGGGGGTTGATGAAACCCTGCTTCCGCTGAACGAAGCGCACCGCGCACAAATGCAGCGGATTATTCACCTGACGCAAGGTGTTCCACACGAGGATAGCCGAGCTCTGGTGAACGCCCTGTTGACGCCGCCGGCACACCGGCCGGCGCCGCGCAATCGACAGGAGCAGTTATTGCGTGATGCATTTGCAGCGGTATTGCCGGCCGAGTGCCGCTACGTGCCTGGTGACGAGCTTGCGGATGCGCTTCATCTACGGCGCTCGCCAGCGGACGTTCTGGTACGCTCGTTTGCGGCGACGCGTCGCACGGGCACGGCGTTACCCAAATGAATGCAGGTTGTGCTGAAACTCGAACAACTGTGGGGCGACGATACTGGCGCTGGTCTGTGGGGCGCGTGCCAGACACACTGCATGATTTGTACGAGTCGCCGGCGGCGCTGGGTGGCAGGCCGGTTGCTGTGGCAGGCGTCTGACTTTGTTTGTTTATCTGTCGTGATTCCATACGAGTGTGGCTGGGTATACCCCTCGGTGAATTACCAGCACGCCCTCACATACGCGCGTTCAGGAAGATCGTCGGCGATGTCCGTGCCGTCGAATACCTCGTCGTCGTCCAATTCCATGTCCACCCATGTCATGATTTCATCGCCATCGAGCATGCGCACTTCGAAGTCTGTGTCGGCGTCATAGACCATCATCGTCTTTCTCCCTGAAATGTTGTGCCCTTGAGCGTGCGGAAGAAATCCGCACACACCG
>Ga0169931_10014463_pt1 | contig 10674 bp, 10 predicted proteins | sample Kivu_15m_20L_FD_129675 | JGI IMG/M metagenome (GOLD analysis project Ga0169931, IMG submission 129675) | Freshwater microbial communities from Lake Kivu, Western Province, Rwanda to study Microbial Dark Matter (Phase II) - Kivu_15m_20L... | ecosystem: Environmental > Aquatic > Freshwater > Lake... | reverse complement strand
GTGGTGCTGTGGGAGGTCTCGGTCATCGACGCGGCCGTGCTCTCGTGGCTGCGGCTGCTGGCGTCGCAGCAGCCGGGACGGCGCATCGTCCTCGTCGAGGCGTTTCCGCGGGGTGACGGCGTGCTCGCCGCGCTACGAGCCGGCGCCGCCGCGGTCCTCGGGCGGCCGCTGGGGCTCGAGGCGCTCGCGGGCGGGCTCCTGATGCAGCCCGCAATTACGGACCAGACCGCTCTTGGAGCCCCTCGCGGGGCTCGCTAGCATCCCCGCCTTCGCCATCCTCCGAGCCGTCCCGCCGGGGCCGTGTCCTTGCGTCTCGCCCCTTTTCGAAGTCCGAGCGATGCCCCCCGCTGGGCCCCCGGCCTGCTCGTCGCCGTGGCGTGCCTCATCGTGGGATGTGCGCACCTCAGTGGCGTGGACGACGCGATCCGACAGCACGCGATTCACGGTTTCGGCACCACCGCGGCCGGCTTGCCCAAGCGCACGGAAATCGTCGCCAGTCAGCTCGTCATCCACGCCGACTTTCCCCTGCCGGGCCAGCATCGCCTCGTGCGGGAACTGGAGGCGCTGCGTGTCGACGTGAGCCAGACGCTCGGCCTGCCGATCTCGGACGAGCCGGTGAATCTCTACCTCTTCGAGACGCCGGCGCGCTACGAGGAATTCGTCGTCCGACAATTCCCGTTGTTTCCGGCACGACGCGCGTTCTTCGTCGAGACCGATACGACGCTGTCGGTCTACGCCGCGTGGCAGGATCGCGTGGCGGAGGATCTCCGACACGAGACGACGCACGGCTACCTGCACGCGGTGGTCCCGGTGATCCCCCTCTGGCTCGACGAGGGAATCGCCGAGTTCTTCGAGCTGCCCAAGCTGGAGGCCGGGCTCCATCGCGCCCACATCGCACACCTCGCCGGACGCCGCCTCGAAGGAACCTGGTGGCCCGACCTCGCCCGGCTCGAGGCGCTCGAGTCCGCCGCCGACTTGTCACAGGACCACTACGCCGAGGCGTGGTGCTGGACCCACTGGCTGCTCTGCACGACCCCGGAGCGGCGGGCCGCGCTGCAGGACTACCTGACCGACCTGCGACGCGACAGCGCCACGGCACCCCTCTCCCAGCGGCTGCGGCACGCCCCGGGGCTGGGCGGCGACGCGGCGGTGGAGGTCGTGAAGCACCTCGAGGAACTGGCCGTGCGGACCGGCGCCCACTGACGGCGACTGCGTGCCTCGTTCACGCGGGTTCGACCCCGGCGGGCCGCACGAACATCGTGCCGTGGGTGACGGCCTCGTAGCCCAGCTTCTCGAAGAGGCTCGACGCGGCGGCATTCGAGGCCGCGACGTGCGTCTCGACGACGGCCACGCCCTCCTGCGCGAGGTCGTGCATCGCCCGGGCGACGAGATAGTTGGCGAGCCCCTGCCGTCGTCGCGGCCCCTCGATGTCCACGTCGAGCAGGCCGGCGGCCGTGACCCCGAGGCAGGAGGCGAGTGGCTGCATGTCCCAGAACGTGGCCGTGCCGAGCGTCTCGCCGGCGAGGTTCGAGAGGACGTAGCGTCGCAGTGCGATGCCCGACGTCACCGCGGCCTCCCACCAGGAGCGGCGTGGAGGTTCATCGACGACGCTCAGCCGTGTGGCCCGCTGGATGGCGACCTGCAGGCGGTTCACGGGCGGTCGAAACCGGCCGAGCGCGCGACGCAGCACGGCGATCCGGTCGGCGACCACGTAGCCCGCCCGCTCGAAGACGGCCTGCATGGCCGGCGCGGTGTCCAGAATGCCGGGCACGTCGGAGCCACCGTACAAGCCGCGATAGAAGCCACCGAGCGCCGGACCTCCTCCGCCGAGCAGCGTCCGGGCTCCGCGCGATCGCAGGTAGTCCTCGCAGCGGGTCACGAGGCCGGCCGCGATCCGTTCGTGCTCCTCGTGCGGGACGACCACCACGAGCATGGTGGTGCCGACGGACGTGTCGAGCGCGGAGCGTGCCGCGTTCGGCCCGAAGCCGGCGTGGGCGAAGCCCACGACACGGGCTCCGTCGACCGCGACGAGAAGTCCCTCGCGATCGAAGTAGGGCTTCGAGAAGACGCAGGCTTCGAGCAGCGCCGAGGTCATCGGCTGGACGGCCGCGGGGCCGAGGTCGGCACATCGCCACGTGTCCGCCAGGCGCGGCGGATCGTCATTTCGGAAGCAACGGAACGCGATCATTCCGTCTGCCCCGTGGCGTGGCCGTGAGGCGAGGGACGCACGAACAGCCGTCCGCCCTCCTCCCGCACCTCGTAGACCGCTTGTCGGACCGTCCCCGACACGAGGTGGCGCCCCGTGGCGACGTCGAACTGCCAGCCGTGCCAGGGACACGTGAGGACCGTGCCGCAGAGGCTGCCGGTGCCGAGGGGCCCGCCCTGGTGCGGGCAGAGGCCGTCGATGGCGTGGAAGGTGCCGCCGACGTTGGCGATCGCCACCATGCGGCCGTCGGCGAGGCGCTCGATCGCCGTCCCGGGTGGACACTCGTCGGCCGTGGCGATGGGAATCCACTGGGACATGTGGGACATGGCGAAGCCCGCGCGACACCCACGCAACGGCGGCACGTCGTCACGGTCGGCGGAGGCAGGGAGTCGGCCGCACCGTCACGCGTCAGGCCGCCGGACGCCTCACTGTAGCCTTGGCAGGCCGCACCCGCCACCGGCGATGCACCCACCAGTACTGCGCCGGCTGCCGACGAACGGCATCCTCCAGCAGCGTGGTGTACCACTGCGAGAGCGCGCGGAGATCGGCGGTCTCCGCGGTTTGCTGCGCGGGGTCGGCGATCCCCTCCACCCGCAGGTCGAAATCGAAGAGGCCCTTGCCGCGCGTCGCCGAGCACACCATCACCGGTGCCGCGCTCGAGAGCGCGAAGACCCCGATCGCCTTGTGGACGCTCGCCGGCCGCCCGAAGAAATCGACCATGCAGCCCTTCGGGCCGGCCGCCTGATCGCCGAGGAGCCCGATCGCGCCGTTCTCCTCGAGGACGAGGGCCACGTCCGGCGCGCTCCCCTTCTTCGGCAGGATCCGCTGCCCGCGCGATTCGCGGAACTCGGTCACGAAGCGATCGAGGAGCGGATTGTCGAGCTCGCGAGCGACCGAGAAGATCCGGAACCCGAAGACGCCGAAGAGATAGGCCGCGAGCTCGAAGTTGCCGTAGTGGCCCGAGAGGAGCACCTTCGGCCGCTCGAGCCAGAGAAACCGCACCATCTCCTCCATGCCGTGGATCCGCAGCGAGCGCCGCCATGTCGTCCTGTGGATGACGCGGTTGGCGTGGGCGATCTCGACCACCATCAAGAGCAGGTGCTCCCACATGCCCCGGGCGATCGCCAGACGCGTCGCGGGAGAAGCGTCGGGAAACGCGGTCTGCAGGTTTTCGCGCACGACCTCATGTCGGATGCGGACGCGGTGGGCGAGGAAGCCGCCGAGCCACCGGGCCCATCGCTCGGCCGTGGACCGCGGCAGCGACTGCACCACGCAGATGGCGACACGCACCGCCACGTAGGCGGCGACGTCGGCGACCTGGGTGGTGAATGAGCGGCTTCGCACGATCGGCCCGCTGGTGCAGGTGCGGAGTGTGCCGCGCCACCGCCGTCCGGTGATAGGTCGATTTCCGCGGGAAAACCGGCCGTTTTCAACCCGTCGGGCGCGTGGTCAGCAGCACGAGCCCCACGCTCACGGCGTTGAAGAGCGCGTGCAGGAGCGTGCACCCGACGATCGACCCGGTCTGGAGCGCCATCCATCCAAGAACGATCCCGAGCACGAAGAGCGGCACCGGAGCCAGCCCCTGTCCCATGTGGGCCGCCGCGAAGAGCCCGGCCGAGGCGAGCACGGCACCGCCCCGCTGGGGCGCCGGCAGCCTCGACTCGAGCCAGCCCTGCAGGATTCGTCGGAAGAAGAGCTCCTCCGCGATCGGCGCGGCGACGACGGCCGACACGATGACGACGGCGAGCGTGAGTCCGCTCCGGTCGGCGAGCAGAAGATCGACGATCGGGTGTTCGTAGGGCACGATCCGGTCGAGCAGCGTCGCGAGTCCGAGCAGCGGTGCCACGACGAGGGCGAGGCCTCCCACTCCGAGTCGCACGTCGTCGCGCCACGAGGCCGAGTCCCAGCCCAACGAGCGGAGGTCGGCGCGACGCAGGTGGAGATGCCAGACGGCGAAGAGCGTGGTAACGGCCAGTGCCGCGAGGTTGGCGATGAGCACCGCCACGACCGCGGGGCCGGGCGGGAGGCAGGCACTAGCGACGGATGCGGCCGCGAGATACGCGACGGCCACGACCGCGACATCGATCCCGTGCCACGGCACGTCGGCATGGGGGCGGCGGGCCACCACCGGCACACCGGCACGCAGCCGCGCGGCGACGCGGGCGGCCATCATGAGGCTCGCCCCCACGGCCACGATCCCGAGCCCGACCCAGAACGGCGCGGTCGGGGCGATGGGCGGCACAGGATCGACCGCGACGGTCTCGTTGGCGACGGCGTCGAACTGCATCGCGGGCGCTCGGCCTTCAGGTCGCGTGGGTGGTGTCGCCCTCGCCGTCACGGACGAGCGCCCGGGCCGCGACGACATACTCGAGCCCGGACCAGGCCGTGGCGATGACGGCGGCCCATGCCGTCCACGCTGCGACCTCCGTCATGGCGAACCCCTCCGGCAGCCGCGCGCCCACGCCCGCCCGATCGGCGAGCACCAGCGCGATCGCGACGCACTGCAGCACCATCTTGAGCTTTCCCGCCGGCCCGGCCGAAAAGTCCCGGCCGCTGCGCTCCATCTCCGCACGGAGCGCCGTCACGACCAGCTCGCGCACGACGATGACGACGGCCATCCAGGGCCGGATCGGTCCGTCCGGCGCCGCGACGAGGATGGCCGCACCACAGACGAGCACCTTGTCCACGAGCGGGTCGAAGATGCGGCCCAGGCGGCTCACCTGTGCGAATCGCCTCGCATACCAGCCGTCGATCCAGTCGGTGGACGCGGCGATCACGAATCCGACGAACGCGGCGAGGTGGGCCTGCCGCTCGATCATGGCGAAGACCGCGATCGCGAGGACCAGCCGCACGAGTGACAGCGCGTTCGGCACGGTCCAGACCCGATCGATGCTGCCGGTCACGTGCATCCCCCTGCGACGCCGGGGCCCTGTGGAGAGACGAGCAGCGGGACGGTGGTCGGGCTCACGACGCCACGATGCCCGCGAGGTCATAGCCGGCGGCCGCGACGATTTCCACGGGCACGATCCGGCCGGTGAGGGATCGGCCCGGGCCGGTCCCGGGGGCGGTGACATAGACCGTGCAGTCGATGTCGGGCGCGTCGGCCTTCGACCGACCCAGCCAGACGTCGTCCCGCTCGCCGCTCGGCCCGTCGATGATGACGTCGAGCGTCCGGCCCACCTGCCGCCGGGCATGCTCGTGGGCGATGCCCTGCTGCACGGCCATCAGTTCGTCGCGGCGTGCCATCCGCTCGGCCTCGGGGAGATGGCCGTCGAGGCGGGCGGCCGGCGTGTCGTGCTCGAGAGAGTAGGCGAACACGCCGAGCCGCTCGAACCGCCACCGCCGGACGAAGTCGAGCAGCTCCTCGAACTGGCCGCGGGTCTCTCCCGGAAACCCGGTGATGAAGGTGGTGCGGAGCACGAGATCGGGGATCGACTCGCGCAGCGTGCCGAGAAGCTCCTCCGTGGCCGCACGGTTGACGCGGCGCTGCATGCGCTTGAGCACCGGATCGCTCGCGTGCTGCAGCGGCAGGTCGAGGTAGGGCACGATCCTGTCGCTGCCGGCGATCGTCGCGACGAGCCGCTCGGTAAAGTGGATCGGGTAGAGGTACATGAGCCGGATCCACTCGATGCCGTCGATCCGCTCGAGCTCCCCGAGCAGTTCGACCAGTCGGGGCTCCCCGTCGATGTCGATCCCGTAGGAGGTGGTGTCCTGGGCCACGATGACGAGCTCGCGCACGCCGTCGGCCGCGAGTTCCCGGGCCTCGCGGACCACCTCCCCCATCGGCTTGCTCGCATGCCTGCCGCGCATGCGGGGAATCGAGCAGAAGGTGCACGTCCGGTCGCACCCCTCTGAGATCTTGAGATAGGCGACGTGGCGCGGCGTCACCCGCATGCGTCCGGAGTCGTCGAGCGCCCGCGCGGGAGCGGGGCGGAAGACACCGCGTTGCTCGGTGAGCCCGCCGATGAGCCGTTCCGCGGCGCGGGCCACCTCGTCGCGCGAGAAGACGCCGATCGCGGCGTCGATGCCCGGCCGTTCCGCGAGCAGGGCCTCCTTCTGCCGCTCGGCGAGGCAGCCGGCGACGATCACGCCGCGGGTGGCGCCCGACCTCTTGAGCGCGAGCATCTCGTCGATCACCCCGTACGACTCCTGCCGCGACGCCTCCAGGAACGCGCACGTGTTCACGATCACGAGGTCGGCGCCCCGCGGCTCCGCGACGAACTGCCAGCCGTCGTCCCGCAGGAGGCCGAGCATGCGCTCGCTGTCGACGAGGTTCTTCGGACAGCCGAGGCTGACGAGGGCGAACGTGCCGCGTCGGGAGGCGGGGTCGCCCTCGATCGGTACGGCGAGCGGGGCCGCGACGCCGCAGGCCGTCGAGGATGCGGCATCGACGATGGGGAGCGATTTGAGCATGCCGGTGGGTCGGGACGGGGATGGCGAAACGTGGGGATGGCGGTCGGGCCGGTCGTGGCGTCGGCGCCCCGACCGGTCAGTGGGCGACGGCGCCGTGCTCCCGTTCCGCGATCAGGCGGTCGAGTTCCTCGCGCAGCCGTGGCAGGATCGCGTCGTAGGGGAATGCCCCGAGTTCGCGGCTTCGCTTCTTCAGGTTGACGTGCGTCGGACCGCACCAGAGGCCGAGGTCGGCGTCGTCGGTCTCGCCGGGCCCGTTGACGCGGCAGCCCATCACCGCGATCGTGATCGCGTGATCGGCCGCGTACGCGGTCATCGCCTTGACCTGCTTCGCCAGTTCGATGAAGGCCTCGTTCTCGACCCGCGAGCAGCTCGGGCAGGAGATGATGTTGAGGGACGACAGGCCGTAGTCGACCACGCTGCGCACCCGCCCCGCGGCGATGTCGCCGAGGATCGCGTTGGCCGCCTCGATCTCCTGCGGCTTGTCGGCGTTGGGCACGGTGAGCGACACCCGCACGGTGTCGCCGATCCCGCGGGAGATGAGCTGCTCGAAGGCGATGCGGGTCTTGATGATGCCGTCCGGCGGCATGCCCGCCTCGGTCACGCCGAGGTGCAGCGGCACGTCGGGCCGCTCGGCGGCGAACCGCCGATTGACCTCGATCACCTTCTGCGGATCGGAGTCCTTCAGCGACACGCAGTAGCGGGTGAACCCGATCGCGTCGAGGAGCTCACAGTGCTCGAGGGCGCTCGCGAGCATCGGGCCGAGCGAGTCGTCCTCGGCGAACTGCTCCTTCTTCGCCGGGTCGACGCTGCCGCAGTTCACGCCGACACGCAGCGCACAGTCGTGTGTCGCGGCGATGCCGGCGATGTAGCGCACCTTCTCCTGCCAGGGCTTGTCGCGTTCATGGTGGTAGAGGTGGCCCGGGTTGTACCGCAGCTTGTCGACGTGCGGGGCGACGTCGGCGGCGAGGCGGTAGTTTTCCTGGAGGTCGATCGCGAGGTTCGCCCGCGTCTCGGCGCGGATCGCCGGGAGCGCCGCGGCGTCGTGCTTGGAGTCGACGGCGATCCGCACGACCGCCGCGCCGGCGGCGTGCAGCGCGTTGACCTGGTCGAGCGTCGCGGCCACGTCCTGCGTGTGCGTCGCCGTCATGCTCTGCGGGGCGATCGGATGGCCGGCCCCGATCGTGACCGATCCGATCCTGACCGGCCGGGTAGGATTCCGCTTGATGTCGACCACGGTGGCACCAGACCTGGGGGTGGCGGGACGATCGCTTCCGAGCCGCCGCCGCAGCATGTCACGATAGCAGAGACCGGACGACTTGGCGGGCGGGCAGGAGCCGGATGCCGATGCGTTACGACCCGACCCTCCATATCGTCCTCCACGAGCCCGAAATTCCGCCGAATGCCGGCAACGTCGGCCGCACCTGCGTCGCCATCGCCGCGAAGATGTGGCTCGTGCGTCCGCTCGGGTTCCAGCTCGACGACTCCTACCTGCGGCGGGCGGGGCTCGACTACTGGGACGAACTCGAATGGGAGGTGGTCGATACGTGGGCCGCTCTCCAGTCCCGGCTCGCCGAGTCGCTGGCCGGTGCGATGTGGCTCTTCTCCGCACGAGCCTCGCGGCCCTACACGGAGGTCGCCTATGCCCAAGGTGACGTTCTCGTCTTCGGCAAGGAGTCGGCGGGCCTGCCACGCGAGATCACGGCCGCCCACGCCGATCGCCTGCTCACGATCCCGTCGCGTCCCGAGGTTCGCAGCCTCAACGTCGCCAACTGCGCGGCGATCGTCGCCTATGAGGCGGTGCGGCAGTGGGGTCGGGGCGTGTGAGAACGCGCGGTCGCTGCCGGGCGAGCACCTTCAGTCGGCCAGGTCCTGGTAGAGCGGCAGGTGGCGGTAGTAGACCTCGAGCATCCACGTGCAGAAGCAGGTCGTGAAGAGCCGCCCGCCGATGTGCCCCCACTTGTCGAGCCCGGGGTCCCACGAGCCGGCCTGCGGACCGCCGGACACCTGCGCCTTCGGCAGCACGTCACGCAGCGCTGCGTTCCACCGTTGCCATGGCTCCCCGCCGGCATGGTGGACGACCTGCGTGATGTAGTACCACGCATAGACATCCTTCTCGACGGGCCCCTCCTCGAGCCGCATCGTCCGGCTCGGCCACGCGATCGCGTTCGTCGCGAGCAGGTGCTCGATTCCGGCGACGAGCCGCGGCTCACGACGAGGCCAGCCGAAGTACTGCCGGCACAGCAGCCCCTCGGCCGACACGGCCGCCGTCACCGGACCGGGCGGGCGGAGTGGCGTCTCGAAGCGGTAGCCGTATCGACTGCCGTCTTCGACCGCCACGCTGTTCACGAACTCCTCGAAGCGTGTCCACGTCGCCGGCGGCACCTCGATTCCGGCCATCTCGGCGCTCTTGAGTGCCATCAGATACCAGCCCGTCACCGACATGTCGCCGGGCTTGCCCGGGTCGTACCGCCAGCCGCCGTTCGGCCCCTGCGCGGCGATCGCGTAGTCGACGGCGCGACGGGCCGGCTCGGCGAAGCGGCGTTCCCTGGTCATGCCGTAGAGTTCGCAGAGCGCGATGGTCGCCTGGGCGTGGGCATAGAGTTTGTGATGCTCCGGGATCGGAGGGATGTCGAAGCGCCCGTCGTCGAGCTGCCTGCCGAGCAGGGCCCGCCATCCGCGATCGACCGCTTCCTTGTGGCGACCGAGCGTTGGCGTGTTCCCCGCGCCCTGCAGCGCGAGCAGGGCCATCGAGGTGGCCGCGAGCCGGTTCTCCTGCGATCCGCCATCCACGTACGGCCCTTGCAGGCTCCAGAGCCCGTCCTTTTTCTGCTGCTGTCGCACGAGCCAGTCGAGCGCCCGCGCGACGGCCGCCTCGGTCTCGCCGCTGCCACCGAACTCGGCGACGAGCGCCTCGCGTCGCCCTTCCTCGCGCCCGTTGAGCAGCGCTCCGACGACCGGCGGCCGCCGCTCGGACGACGCGACGGGGGTCTCGGCGATCACCTCGTCCGGGACGACCGCGGGAGGCGCGGCCGTGGGCTCGGGCACGACCGGCTTTTCGACAGGCACTTCCTCCTGCTCCGGCTTCTCCTGCGGGGCGATCATGACCTCGACCGGCCCGTCCCCGGGATCGGCGACGGTGGGGGTCGCGAACGCGAGTTCCAGGGCTGGCCGTCGGCGGCGCTCGTCGCGGACGAGAACGAGCGCCAGCGCGATCAGCACGACGACGTGGAGCGACAGGCTCGCTGTGAAGGGTGGACTGCGCCGGATCCAGCCGGCCATCGACGCGCCCCACTCACGCCACGGGAGCTCCTCGATGATCTCGCCCACGACGGGAATCCGCAGGATCCAGTGGCGGCGAGGCCGCGCGCCGCGGCGGGTGCCGACCGGCACGCCGACGACGCGGACGGACTCGGCTGACGCACCCGGCAGCCCTCCCACGAGCGTCACGCGGCGTGGTTGAAGCGGGGCGGGAGGTGGGGGTGGGAGCGGCATGGGCGTCCGGCGGGACCGTGAAGATCCGGATTTTGGCGGTCAATCCGGCAGGCCCTCCCTTTTTTCGGTTCGTGGCCGTATTATTCCGAAGTTGAGCCGAGGCTGCCATCGCAGCCTGCGGCCATGGGGTGCGGAGTAAGACCCAGTCGAAAGTCCGAATACGTCGCGGGGTGGAGCAGCCCGGTAGCTCGCGAGGCTCATAACCTCGAGGTCACAGGTTCGAATCCTGTCCCCGCCATTTCACGCCCGCCGGGCCATCCATGGCCCCGGCGGGCTGTTTTTTGCGCGGCATCCTGCCGCGTTCACGCCCGGTCGGGCCATCCATGGCCCCGGCGGGCTGTTTTTTGCGCGGCATCCTGCCGCGTTCACGCCGGCCGGGCCATCCATGGCCCCGGCGGGCTGTTTTTTTGCGCGGCGTCCTGCCGCGTTCACGCCTGCAGGGCCATCCATGGCCCCGGCGGGCTGTTTTTTGCGCGGCTTCGTGCCGCGTTCACGCCGGCTGGGCCATCCTTGGGCCCGGCGGGCTGTTTTTTTGCGCGGCTTCGTGCCGCGTTCACGCCGGT
>Ga0169931_10014461_pt1 | contig 10674 bp, 10 predicted proteins | sample Kivu_15m_20L_FD_129675 | JGI IMG/M metagenome (GOLD analysis project Ga0169931, IMG submission 129675) | Freshwater microbial communities from Lake Kivu, Western Province, Rwanda to study Microbial Dark Matter (Phase II) - Kivu_15m_20L... | ecosystem: Environmental > Aquatic > Freshwater > Lake... | reverse complement strand
GCCATCGACTTCACTTTCGTCACCGCGGCGGTGAGATCGTGGGTTTCGTCGCGGTTCAGCCCAGCGGCTGATGCAACATATTTCTTTCCTCGGTGATTTTCCTTGGCCATAACAGCCTCCCTCATTATTGAGCCCGTCGGACGAGGTAGTACCGACGAAGCCGTTTCTAGATTCCCGACGCTATCGCGATAATTCCTTCGACTGCTATCCATGGTGCCTTCAAATTTCAATAGTTTTTGTTGTCCCTAGAAGACTTCCACTCTTAACTAGCTCTAACTAGTCCACTCGGCTCGGCGTTGAAGAAAGCTCGGGGCAACCAAAGCTCTCAGTTCGCCATGTCTTGCCGACAGCTCGGGGTTGTCATGAATTGCGGAGGCAAAAATCCTCCAAAAACGTTTCTGGACTGAGTTTGACTTTGCCACCAGATAGTGACCTTCTGAATTCAATATCATCAGCAAATCAAGGAGTCCTGCGTAAATTTCTTCAGGGGAATTTTCCACTAGTTCTAACCCAGTCGCTGCAATATCGGAATCATGCTCGTAGTCGGCAAGACCGTTATTCCAGATTTCTGACTGGGTCAGAATGCGTCCTCGAAGTCTATGCTCCTTAAGGACATGAATCTTCAACTGTGTGCTTGTTAACAACTCGGCTATACGTACGTTGTTTGTGATGAGCTGAGGTTTGCGGAAAATTGTGGCGATATTACTTGGTGCTGCTTCACTTCCCAAGTACAGACTCGCGACTGCACCAATTGAGACGTCTCGAAGCTCGCTACGGTAGCTCGACCCCGAGTAGTCAACCACATCGCATAGATCTCGGGACCACGAACCTTGATTACCAATTGCAACCACGGCAAAACCTCGGTTGTTGAGCTCGTCCACCGCCAGCTGAAAGTTGACTGGGTTGGCATTCCGATACACATCGAAATTGGATTTCGGAAGTCCGACTAGCTGGTCATACGCGGTATCGCGCACGTGGAGCAGAGCGATGCGCTGATCGCGTCTAACCCCAAGTTCTTCAAGAGCGTTATAGACATCCTCAACTTCAACCGGGAGAAGTCTCAGGCGCGACTCGTATTTGTCCAATAGATTGCGCTCATCTCTGCCTCGACACGAACTTCGATTGACATGAGGTATCATTCGTTCACTACTGTTCCAATTGCTCCAAACGGAGCTGGCCAATCGCGACCGCGTAAGAAACACTTCTCGACTCCAGAGGCTACGCAAAGCTGAGTTTTCAATGCCTTGTGTACCACCTCCACAAAAAAATGTCGAACTTTCGAGCCTCCGAAGGCAGAGCCGAGTCTTCAAGCGCTTCAAGTATCCGTAATTCTGGCTCAAGCAAGAAGTTTCCAAATGATCGGCACTTAATCGGTGCGAGTCGAATGACAAGAACTGGCGAAAGTAGGCGAGCAAGTGTTCCAAATAGCCACGCGGCTATTGAGAGTACGCTACGCCGAGTAGAAGTGAGTACAACTGTGAGAACTCTCAGATGTTCCGCGCTCTTTTCTTGAAGAGATAATAGGCGCTGATTTTTGGCATCGCAAGTAGATCTGGAATGTCCGAGACCGTGTTTCGTATCTCCTCACATGAAGTTGTTACACATTTGAAACTCATGTCCTCAACGAGCTGAGCAAAGTCTGACGTTTCCCATGCGATTTGGTGATTGAACTGCTTGAAATCCGGGTCTGATAATGCTTCGCGATTGAGGTACCTGCTCAACTCTCGAATGGAAAGTGTCCGCAGCGCGGTCCGAGTGCACGACCGAGTTTGCCGACGAGCGGCATCAAGTCGGGGGTTGCAATGGCGATGTCGAAGTCCATTTTGCCCTTTTCGATGTCGGCAGCAAGATCTTCGGCACCATCCACGTCGGCGCCGGCATCGCGGGCTGCCTTCGCGTTGTCACCCTTGGCAAATACGGCGACGCGCACCGCTTTACCGGTGCCCGAAGGCATCGACACGGTGCCACGGATGGTCTGCTCGCTCTTCTTGGTATCGAGTCCCAAACGAACGGCGAGGTCGATCGTTTCGTCAAACTTCGCCTAGGCCATCGACTTCACTTTCGTGACGGCAGCGGTGAGATCGTGCACTTCATCGCGATTCAGCCCAGTAGCCGCTGCGACGTACTTTTTTCCTCGGTGATTTTCCCTGGCCATACAGCCTCCCTCGTTGTTGAACCCGCCGCACGAGGTGGTGTCTGGCGAGTCAACCTAAGCATAGAGCTCCTCCGTCAGTCGCGATTGTGGGTCGATAGTCCACTTATAGAAAGTCACTCGTTAGTAGGCGGCAATGGGTCGGAAATGAAATCTATGCACCACCGCGTCTCAGACCTTTCTGACTGAGCCCATTCCGGACACCTCCTCAAAATGCTTGGAGCAAGTGGTGACCGCAATTCACCATGCCTGGATGCAAACTAAAACCTAACTTGAATATGGACGGAAGAGGTCTTCCAGAACTCAGTGTGTTGAATCTCTGATTTCAGATACATCCCTTGCACTTGTGGCCCATAAGACTCTTGCATTTCAAGTAAATCGAGGACCCTGCACAAATCCGATCTGCTGAATTCTCGGTCGATGTCAGAGCATTCCCCCTCCCCACTCAGAAGCATTCGAGTCACGGTTGAAACTGGGAACACAACCAACTGTGGTCACGCGTACTGAGAGATAACCTCCATCGACGTCGGTAACCGCACTTCAAGCAAGTCTTGGACCCTCGATATATCGAGTCGACCACGCCTCATCACATGCCCGGGATTTACGAGCTCCTTGAAGACTGGAACGACCAACGACTCCGTCGCCCCAACCAATCGCGCAATTCCCCGACCAATTTCAGCGTAGGAGAGGTCGTCGACAGCGGACATTTCAAAAAGTCCCCCAATCTGAGCCCTTGCTACGCGACTCGTGACTTTGCATACGGTACTTACGTCGATCGGACTCACGAAGTCGTCTTCAAATGCTTCAATTGCTACACCGTTGGATATTAGTTCGAACCAGGTTTGAATCAACGGCCAATCTGGGAGCGCCACTTTGGAAAGTCGGAGAACTGTCGTATGTGGGAGTTCCAAAATCGCTCTCTCGGCCAAGGCCTTGTGGAGGCCGTATATCGAGAAACCTCGCTGAAGCTGGTGCTCGACTGCCATCGACTCTGACGTGGTGAGCCCGTCAAACTCTGAGGCTGCGTTTGACGAGAAGAATATGAATTTCTGTCCACGGGAGGAACACTCTTGCGCCAACCGAGTCGGGGTTCTCTGATTGACAGCCTCCGAACGTGCGGCGTCGTCCTCACACTCCCTAAAAGATGTCACGCCTGCGACATACAGCACGACATCAAACTCTTTGAGCGACATCGGACAAGTGTCAAGCATTGCATCGAAGAAAGTTAAATGGTCTCTCGGCGACTTACGCTGGGTTGTTGTGACGGTCCATTCGCTGGATAGTGCTGCTTCGAGATAAGGTCCGATTCGACTAGTTCCGCCAATGATTAGAAGGCGACGACGCTCGTTGCTTCCAAGTAATGTCACGTCCGAGGTGATCCACTTTCAAGGTCCGAGAGACTCATCCGCAATGACATCAAAAGTCGGACGGGGCGCAGCAGACACACTTGGAAACCACGAGTTTCACACGCACTGGCACGTTCACCTGCGAGTCACATCGTATCATCAATGGAATACCGCGTTTGTTGGCTTGGAGAGACCTATTCTTGGGGAGAGCGTATTAGAGACGTCAATCGAGTCCTCGGCTACTACTCAAGCCATTGGTTTACGAAACGTAATTATGGTTCAAATAAGCGGAAAATGAGTCGAGTTTCAGATGGACAGCTAGGTTGAGGAGATACATGAGAATGCGAATTCCCTATGTTGACTTCAAGCCAAGCACCGAATCAGTCAAGTCAAGTCTCATTGACGCCTTCCAAAGAGTTCTCGAAAGTGGTCAGTACATTCTCGGAGCTGAAGTATCGGCCTTTGAATCCGAGTTTGCCAAGTATTGCGGCACCGAGTTTGCATCAGGAGTCGCAAATGGAACCTGTAGTCTGCACATGTTGTTTCGTGCGCTCGGCATTGGCGCAGGCGATGAGGTCATAACCGCTCCTAACACTTTCATTGCAACCGCAGCAGCCATCACTCAGGTGGGCGCGACTCCGGTATTCGTTGATTCGGGTTTGGACTTCAATATTGACCCAAACCTAATTGAGCCTGCAATCACCCCAAGGACGAAGGCGATTGTTCCTGTTCACTTAGCTGGAAGAGTGGCTCACATGAACGAAATTATGGAAATTTCGAAGAGATTTGATTTGAAAGTGATTGAAGACGCGGCCCAGGCAGTCGGCTCCACTTACTACGGAAAGAAAGCCGGGAGTTTTGGACATGCTTCAAGTTTTAGCTTTCATCCACTCAAGAATTTACATGCATTCGGCGACGCGGGAATGGTATGCAGTAACGATAGAAGCACTGTGGAGAAACTCGCTCTCCTTAGGAATCATGGTTTGGCCGACAGAAGCACTTGTTCTCAATGGAGCCTGAATTGCAGATTGGACGAAATGCAAGCAGCGTTTCTGCGACTTCAACTTCCGCTCCTTGACAGATGGACCGAGGAGAGAAGAGAAATTGCGTGCTTCTACAATGCAAACCTTGCCGAATGTGTGTTCGTACCGATTGAACACAGTTATGAAAAGCACGTATATCAGACTTACGTCATTCGATGCAAAGATCGAGATGATTTAAAGCGATATCTGAATTCCGAGGGAATCGAGGCGTTGATTCACTATCCGACTCCGATTCATCTCCAGCCCGCAGCAACTAACCTCGGTTACCAAAGAGGGTCATTCCCAATCGTCGAAAGATTGGCGGATGAAATCTTGAGTTTACCGCTATACCCCGGAATGCCTACTGAACATCAAGAACGAGTGGTTTCTGCAATACGAACATTTTATGGCGCATGTTAAATGACATATCTAGTTCCTTACAATTATCTGCCACAGCAGTTTCAAGATACCGAAGCTCTATTCAATCTTTGGAGACCCGTACTTCAGTCGACGGAGTTTACGCTTGGTCCATTTGTAGAAGATTTTGAGGAGAGGTTTGCTAACTACATCGGATCTGAATACTGCATTGCGACCAATAACGGTACTGACGCACTGATTCTCGCCTTAAGGGCTTCAGGAGTAGGATTAGGCGACGAGGTTATTACTCCGTGTAATAGTTTCTACGCTACTACTGGAGCAATCGTTGCTTTGGGGGCAAAACCTGTTTTCGTAGATGTTGACAATAGATATCAGATTGACATTCTTGATTGCGAAAGAGTCATTACCAAGAAGACCAAGGCCATTTTGCCGGTGCATTGGGCAGGAGCATCGCCAGATATGTCTCTTATTAGAGACATTGCACAGACCCGAGGAATCTCTGTCATAGAAGATGCATGTATGGGGATAGGCGGAAAGATACGAGGCAAGAGCCCTGGAACATTCTCTGAAGTTGGTGCCTTTAGTATGCATCCATTAAAGACTCTAAACGTAGCTGGAGATGGAGGAATGGTCGTCACCGACGATCAAGACAAATTCCTATGGATGAAGAAATATCGGAATCATGGTATGACCAGCCGAGACGTCATTGAGTTTTGGGGGGTCAATATGCGCCTACAACCTCTCCAAGCAGTGGTAGCAGGTCACTTCCTAGATCAGGTTGATCAATATATTGCTCGGCGAAATGCAAATGCGTATCTTCTGGATTCTCTACTCAAGGACCTTGCAGAACACGTCAAGATACCAGAACGACCTAAGGAATTTGTAGAAACCTTTTCTCTCTACATGATTTTGGCTAGTCACCGTGATCAGCTACTTCGCTACCTAGTAGAAAATGGAGTTGAGGCGAAGATTCATTATCCAGTACCGCTCCACCTTCAGCCCGCGTCAAAGAACATGGGTCTAAATTCAAGATCTTTAGAGAATGCTGAATTCCAAGCAAAACACTTAGTCACATTGCCGATTCACCAATATTTGGAACGTTCTCAGATTGAATTCACCGCTCAATTGATTTGCGACTTCTACAAGCGAAGTCACTTCACTCATGAGAGCTCGATATGCACTTAGACAGGGCGCGCAATCCTTCGGACAACATCTCTTTATTCAAAGAGATGTTGCTAATTCGTCGGCTTGAGGAAGCACTCGTAAACGAATATCCGAAACAGCAAATGCGTTGTCCAGTACATTTTTCGATTGGACAAGAAGCAATCGCCGTTGGAACTTCCGCCTTCTTGACTTCTAGTGATTGGGTTGTCTCCAACCACAGAAGTCACGCTCATTACATTGCTAAAGGTGGTAATCTCTTCGCATTTGTTTCAGAACTTTATGGTAAAGAGACGGGCTGTTGCTCAGGTCGAGGTGGATCAATGCATCTAACCGACATGTCCGCGGGCTTTCTGTCTGGAATTCCTATCGTGGGAAGTGCATTGCCAATTGCGGCCGGGGTCGCTATGTCGCAAAAATGGGAACAAACCGCGGACATCACGGTGGTCTACATCGGAGACGCTGCTGTCGAGTCTGGCGCATTTCACGAAACTCTGAATTTTGCGTCTCTTCACAATCTTCCATTGCTCACGATTTGTGAGAACAATGAATTTTCAATATTCACACCTCTATCGGCACGTCAACCAACCAACAGAACGATATGTCAACTCGCAGAGAGCCATGGTGTCAGATCATTCAGTGCAAACGGCGACAACGTCATGGAAGTAACTAATGTGATTCGGAAAGCAAGAAGCTACATGACTGCCAACTCTCGACCCGCCTTCGTAGAGTTTAGTACGTACAGGTTATTGGAGCATTGCGGACCAAATCGCGACGATGATCTGAACTATCGGGACCCTATTCTCGTAACCAATTTTGTTGATCGAGACCCAGTTCTAATTCTACACAACGAATTGCTTCGAGAATCAACTGAAAATTCAAATTTGGTTTTGGAGATCGATAAAGAGATTAAGGAATATATCTCTGAACTCATTGAGAAGGTCCAAGCGGCACCGGATGCAGACTACGAACTTAATGACACTGTTTACTGGAGCGAAAGTTGACTTCGTTGGTGACGTACGCCGAGGCCATCAGACTTGCCCAAAGGCAGATCTTAAGGGATTACCCAAAGTCGTTCATTATCGGTTTGGGATCAAGTGACCCAAAGGGCATGTTCAGCACAAACCTCGGACTCGTTGAGGAATTTGGTCCCCGTCGAGTAATGGATACGCCACTTTCAGAGAATGCGATTACCGGAGTGTCCATCGGAATGGCTGCCATGGGCTACAAACCGATACTTGTTCATCACAGACTGGATTTTTCTTTGACAGCTTTCGAACAGATGATAAATCAGGCAGCTAAGTGGTTCTTTAATTCTGGAGGGAAGTCGAACATCCCCGTTCTCATAAGAATGGTCGTGGGGCGCGGATGGGGTCAAGGCCCTACCCATGGGCAGAGCCTCCAATCAGTTTTTGCGCACATACCAGGGCTTAAAGTTGTCATGCCAGCAACTCCTCAGGATGCTGGGGACATGATTATTGGCGGAGTTTCGGACGGCAACCCAGTAATCTATGTGGAGCATCGCTGGCTCCATGGCTTGAGGGGCGAAGTAACTCAACCTTTTGACTGTTATCAAATTGGGAAGGGTAAATTGATACGCTTCGGTAACGACTTTACAATTGTCACAAATTCTTATTCTGTCATTGAGTCAATGATGGCGTTGAAACACCTTGAGAAAAGAGGGGTTTCCTGCGACCTAGTTGACATGAGGTCTATAAGTCCCTGGGACAAGGATTTGATTCTCCAGAGTGTCGGAAGGACTGGTCGACTATTGGTAGTTGATTCTGCTCACTTAAGTTTTGGTATCTCGGGAGAGATCATTACTACTGTCACAAATGAGCTTTGGGGCTCACTTCAGTGCAGACCGGACCGCCTCGGCTTCTTAGACATCCCAGTTCCATCTGCTCCTGGCTTGAGCAAGCAGTATTACCCGGGAGCTGCAGAAATTGTCTCTAAGGTGTGCCAACATCTTTGTATAGATGTCACCGCAAAGGAACTTGAGGAGATTCGAGGAAGTGGGCCCTTTGACATACCACCGGAAGGTCTCGTTGGCCCCTTCTAGAGGGAAGTTTCATGGTGCAGCCTAAGTTCGTGGATTTGATGAGCAAATACCCTTCCCCTGCGAATCGTCTAAGGGAAAGAGAGAGACCCACATACGAATCAAAATTAGTAGCTCGTAGATTTGGTAAAGAATTCTTTGATGGACAACGCAAACACGGATACGGTGGGTTTCAATATCACCCTAGATTTTGGTCTGAAACGGTACAGTTATTTATTGAGCACTACGGCTTAGGACCAAATAGTTCCATTCTCGATGTTGGATGCGCTAAAGGATTCATGCTAGTGGACTTTGTTACTGCCATACCTGACCTGCAGGTTTCAGGAATTGACATATCTGATTATGCAATCTCTCACTCTCACCCCACAATTCGAAACAGGCTCAAAGTTGGAAATTGTCTACAACTTCCTTACCCAAATGCGAGTTTTGATTTAGTCATTTCAATCAATACGATACACAATCTCGATCGTTCTGGTTGCATCAAAGCAATAAGGGAAATCGAGAGAGTCAAGAGACGTGATTCCTACATCGTTGTTGATGGATGGAATTCCGATCAAGAAAAACATGACTTGGACTCATGGGTACTTACCGCAGAAACTGTTTTGAGTCACGCAGAGTGGCAAAAATTATTTGCTGAGGCTGGATATAGCGGCGAGTATTCGTTTTGGAAAGTAAGATGACATTTCCGCATCTCGGTCGTTGGAGAAAATTAGCGTGAGAACATTTACAAGATTTCTGATTCTTGGCGGAGATGGCGTCTTTGGAATTCATATGGCTAAGTATCTTTTGGACAATAATCTTGCCGAGCGGGTAGTTTGCATTGGAAGAAATCTCAGGAAGCCAGAGGTTTATACTCTTGGTGTCGGCGAAGGTGATCACCGGTACAAGTATTACCAGGCTCATATGCTTCATGAATCCGACATTCTTATGCGGATTCTCGATGAGGAAAAACCACAGTGCGTTATCAATTTCGCTGCTCTGGCGTATGCAACTTCCTGGACAGATTCTTATCGCTATTACGACACCAACGTTATCGCTTTGGCAAGAATTACGGAGTTGATAAGAGATCGTGACTACTTCCGACATTGGATGCAGATAGGTAGCAGTGAGGTTTACGGTCCTGCAATCAACGGCCCGTCAAAGGAAACTGATGCTCCAAATCCAACCAGTCCCTATGCGGTATCGAAACTGGCCGGAGATCTGCATTTAAAGACTTACTTTGACAGTCTCCACTTTCCGATGAATATCATTCGGCCATCAAATGCATATGGTCCAGGTCAACAGCTGTATCGGCTGATCCCTAGAGCTATCTTTTGCGCGTTAAAGGGAATGACATTTCCTCTAGAAGGTGGCGGAGTCGCTGAAAAGTCCTTCTTGCACGCTACTGATCTGGCAGATGCAGTATTTCAGATTCTCTCAAGAGCACCTTTAGGTCAAGTCTTCAATGCAGGTACAGAGAGATCGACAACAGTGAGAGCCATAGTTGAAATGATTGCTCAGATTGTTGACGTTGACATTGAATCCTTCACCAAAGTTTCAGCTGGACGCACGACAGAGGACTCTCGCTACTGGCTCGATAACTCAAAGATTGCGAATCATCTGGGTTGGACTCCCAAGATCCCGCTTAACAGAGGATTGGAGGGCGTTGTAACGTGGGCCGCAAGCCATCTGTCGGACTTGGACAAGTTAAGCCAGCAATATGAACTTAGGTCTTAAATGAGAGAACTATCAACCCAATCCCTAATTGCCTGATTACTTATTGATTGCTTCTGAGTTCCACGAAGACTCTTCTCCACCCGAGATCATATCTGCCAACGGTTTTTCGACATCTTCAATACCTATATCTGATTAAATAGTAACTGCACGGATATTTTAGACGTGATTCGGCAACACACTCTGACTCTCGCACCAGATTGGGATTCCTCGACTGGAAACGCTCACCAAAATTACGTTTCGGGCGAGGGATCCCACGCAGCAAATCGACTTCATGACCCATGACCAGCCACTTCTAGCGCGAGACCATCCAAGACCTTGATCGGCACTACGTCAGGAAACAACTCGCGAAGTTGATCAATCGCTATGGGTCGGTAGCCACCATGCGGCATCGGCCCATTGCGAAGAGTTGCCTGAATCTGAACCTTTCCGCCATTCAATCTCACCGTGCGTTCTGCAATCTCGCGGAACGATTGCACCTCGCCACTTGCGACATTCAGGGACCCTGTTGGGCGCTTCACCAGACAGCCGACGGCGATACGCGCTACATCTCTGATGTGTACGTGATCCCTGCGTTCTTCCCCGTTGCCGAAAAGGTGAATATCGGCGCCTGAGCGGACTCGACTAAGAAATTGATTCGGTCCATATCCGTTGTGCGGATCACCGAATCCATAAATCAGGGTTGGTCGTAGGTGAATGACCGAAGTCGGGGCCGTATTAAGAAGAGCCTCTCGTGCTGTGTGCATGGCTCCATGCAGGTTTGTGGGGCCAATTGGTGATGACTCGGAAAGAGGCATCGCACTGTCGAGATATACCGCGTCAGAACTGATATTCATCAGATAG
>Ga0169931_10014460_pt1 | contig 10675 bp, 7 predicted proteins | sample Kivu_15m_20L_FD_129675 | JGI IMG/M metagenome (GOLD analysis project Ga0169931, IMG submission 129675) | Freshwater microbial communities from Lake Kivu, Western Province, Rwanda to study Microbial Dark Matter (Phase II) - Kivu_15m_20L... | ecosystem: Environmental > Aquatic > Freshwater > Lake ... | reverse complement strand
CGCGTCGGCAGCACGCAGTCGAACATGTCCACGCCGCGCGCGACCAGCTCGACGAGCTGCGCGGGCGTGCCCAGCCCCATCGCGTAACGGGCCTTGTGCGCGGGCAGGAACGGCTCGGCCAGCTCCACCGCCTTCATCATCTCCGGCTCCGGCTCGCCCACGCTCACGCCGCCGATGGCGTAGCCGTCGTAATCCAGCGCGACCAATGCCTTCGCGCAGTGCTCGCGCAACTCGGGATTGCTGCCGCCCTGCACGATGCCGAAGACCTGCTGGCCCGGCGCGCGGGGTTGGTCGCGGCATTCCTTCGCCCAGCGGATGGTGCGCTCGACGGCGAGCTTCTGTTCCTTCGCGGGCGCGTCGTGCGGCGGGCATTCGTCGAAAATCATCGCGATGTCGGAGCCGAGGTGGCGCTGGATCTCCATCGCCTCCTTCGGTCCGAGGAAAAGCGGCGAGCCATCCAGATGCGAGCGGAACTCCACGCCGTGCTCGCGCACCTTGCGGATCTTCGCGAGGCTGAAGACTTGGAAGCCGCCGCTGTCGGTGAGAATCGGGTGCGGCCAGTTGATGAAGCCGTGCAGGCCGCCGGCGGCGCGGATGATGTCCATGCCGGGGCGGAGGCTGAGATGGTAGGTGTTGCCGAGGATGATCTGGGTGCCCATCTCGACCAGTTCGCGCGGGTCGAGCGCCTTCACGCTGCCCTGCGTGCCCACCGGCATGAAGACCGGCGTGTCAATGACCCCGTGTGCCGTGGTGAGGCGGCCCAGCCGCGCTTTGGAAGTCGTATCCGTCTTGAGCAACTCGAACATTGGAGGCGGATTGAGCCACAGCGGGCCGCGCATTCCAAGCCGGACAGTGAAGCGCACGGCGTCGGGCGACCAGACCCGCCTTGAATGCCCCCATCGCGACGCCCGTCGCACGCTGACCATGCAATTCCTCCGTGCGGGCCTCGTTTGCCTCCTCCTCGTCAGCTCCCTGTTCGGCGCGCCCAAGGGCGAGCGTGTGCTGGTCACGGCGCACAGTTTTCACATCTTCACCGCGCCCCGCCTCGCGCCGCTCGCCCTCGCGGCGGGCATCGAGGGGCACAAACTCGTCGCGGCGCAGATGATTGGCGGCTCGAAGGTGATTCAGCACTGGAACCTCCCCGACGAGAAGCAGAAGGCCAAGCCCCTGCTCACTGCCGCCGAAGTGGACGTGATGACGATGTCGCCGCACGTCTATCTGCCGGACGAGGGCATTGACCGCTTCGTGGAACTCGGCGCGAAGGCCAACCCCAAGCTGCGCTTCCTCGTGCAACACTCGTGGATGCCGTGGGACGGCTGGGAAGGCACCGACAAGGTCGCCAAGAACGAGGATCGCGACGCCCGCCCGCTCGACATCGTCCGTGCCGCGAACCTCAAGTGGCGCACGAACCTCGAAGCGCAGGTGGCCGCGCTGAACACCAAGCTCGGTCGCGACGCCGTCTTCATCACCCCGGTCGGCGACGCCGTGCTGAAGCTGCGCGAACTCATCGCCGCCGGCAAAGCCCCGGGCCTCACGAAGCAGACTGACCTCTTCACCGACCAGATCGGCCACGGCAAGGAACCCATCCTCGCGCTCGCGACCTACTGCAACTTCGCCTGCATCTACAAGGTATCGCCCGTCGGGCTGAAAGTATCGAACGCCAACCTGGACAAGCTCAGTCCCGAACTGGACCCGCTGCTGCGGCAGATCGCATGGGAGACGGTGACGGGCTATGCGAAGTCCGGGGTGAAGCCGGTTGCGAAATGAACTTCACCACCAAGGAATTGTTTGCCGCTCGCAGCGTGGCTGAAACACGAACGATCCAAGTGCAACGGGGCTTATCTCCCTCACCCCGACCCTCTCCCGCTGGGAGAGGGAGAACGGCAGCCAACTCGTCGGGCAATCGAGCGCGTCCGACTTCAGTCCGTGGCGGACTGCGTTTCCCCCTCTCCCAGCGGGAGAGGGTCGGGGTGAGGCAGAACGGGTTGGCCCTGTTCACCGCGTTCGCTCTGCTCTGCAACCTCGCCCCCGCCGCCGAGTCACTCACCACTTGGTCGCCGCACCCCGCCGACTGGAAAGGCGCGTCCATTACCGGCGACACGGCGACGTTGACCGGCGACAAGTGGGCTTCCCTGCGCGCACCCAAGGAGTTTTCCGACGTTCATGTCTCCGCCACAGTCACCATCACGGAGCCGGCGAAGACCACGCGCTTCTTCGGCCAAGGCTGGAGCGCGTGGCCGGACGCGACCTTCAGCGACGGCGGCTTCGATGCCGGCCTGCTCCTGCGCGCGGGCACGAACAGCGGCTATCGGGTCCAGCTCTCGCACAAGTATCAAGTCGTCGCGCTCGTGAAGTGGCCGGAGGGCGGCTACGTGCGCGTGGTGCCGTGCGCGGTGAAGCTGAAGGAGCCGCACAAGTTATCTGCCAGCGCGCAAGGCTCGCGCATCTCCGTGCGCGTGGATGGCGTGGACAAGATTTCGTGGGACGATGTCTTCCTGCCGCTGACTTTGGGCGCGGCGGGAATCGCCGTGCAGGACGGGGCGAAGGTGACTTTCACCGACGTCCTGGTGGAACCGGCTCCAGCAATCACCCGTCCGCCGCCGGGGCCGCACGCGCCGGACTTCTCCGTGCGCCCGTTCCTCGGCGGCCGATTGTTCGTCTTCGACCGCGACGAGCCGGTGCTCCAGTTACACTACGAGAAGGATCCGAGCGTCTTCGCCAAGCTGCGCCCCGGCTATAAGCCGCAGCTCACGTTCGATTCGCACTGGGGCTTGGAGAACCAAGGCGCGTTCAAGGAAGCCGACAGCAAATGGACCGCGCCCGTCACCAGCGGCGGCGGGAAGTCCGTGAAGGCCACTTGGTCCGCGCGCAGCGTGAAGGACCGCTTCACCACGCAGAGCACGCTCACCGTCGGCTACGACGCGAAACGCGGCACCTACACCTACGACATCGAGAGCGCGCTGGAGGTGCTGCCGGGCGAGCCGTTTCACTTCCGCTACGGCTTCGACTTCGAGCACCACACGCCGCTCGACCCGTTCCGCTGGCAGTATCTCGTCGTCAAGCGCGTGGGCGGAGCGGGCAGTTATCACCGGCCCGTCTATCCGATTGACCCCGGCCCGCAGAACGACCTGGAGACCACTGGCGGCGCGCGCGTTTGGTTTGGCCGGCACTTGGAGCAGCTCCACGTCGCGCCCGCCGTGGAATACGACATCAGCAGCGGCACCAGCACGGGGCGCAAGCTCAACACCGCCGTCTGCGCCGCGTTCTACGACACCGGCGTGAGCTTCGCGCCGGAGACCGCCAAGCCCGGCACGCGGCTCGAAGTGAAGTATCGCTACACCGGCGTGCCCGCCGCCGAGGCGAAGGCGCTTTTCGACGAATCCAAAATCTACGACGCGCCCACGCTCGACCCGAAGCACCACTACATCTTCGCCGACGAGTGGCCGAAGCTGACGTTCAGCCAGCATGTGCCGATGAGCGAGACGTGGATTTACGGGCGCACGCCGTTCATGACCGCGCACAACGTGCGCCCGACTTACGAGCTGGAGAAAAGCTGCGGCGCGGGCAGCGGCTTCGCGATGAAGCTCGGCCCGGCGTCATTCGGCAAAGCGAACTTGTCCAAGGCCGCTCCGCTCGCGAAGGGCCGCTATGCCGTCACCGCGCTGGTGAAGGCGGCGAATGTCCACGGCCCCGGCGGCCGCATCGAGCTGACCGCGACGCAGGCGAAGACGGGCAAGAAGCTCGCCGAGGCGCGGCACTTCATCGGCAACGGCACGTTCGACTGGCGCAAGCAGGGCTTCGCGTTCGACGTGCCCGAGGACGCGGGCGCGCTGGAGCTGGCCTTCGGCAACGCGGGCACGGGCGATTTCCTCGTGACGGAAGTGGAGTTCCGCCGGCTCGCGGACGGCGAGGCGTTGCCGACCGGCGTGCTGGCAAAGGCAAACGATACGCCTGCCGCAATTCCGTCCGCACCCGCCGGGGCCGTCGCGGACTACCGGATGCTGGAGGGCAGGGGCCTCGTGGTGCTGAACCACGGCAGCGGCGGCGGCCTCGGCCACCTCGACCTCGCGAACCTCGACTGGGTCACGGACGCCGGCCGCCCCGCGCTGCGCTTCGCGGACAACGCGACGGGGCGGAAGGAATTCCGTTTGGACAGCAGCCTGAACCGCCATTATCTCAGCCACGCCGGCTACGTCGGCAAAGACACCTTGCCCATCGCGCTCACCGGCCACCACGGCGGCGGCGGCAAAATTCCCGGCCTCACGCTTGCCGCGTGGGTGAAGCCCGCGCCCGCGATGGGCAGCGCGCACCACGGCGGACGCGGCGACATCATCGGCTACGGCGCGCGCCGCTTCATCCTCGGCTTGCACGGGCAGAAGGCTCCGTATCAACTCGCCGCGCGCATCAACGTGAACGACAGCATCGTCTCCGCCGCGAAGCTCGACGCCGACAAGTGGCAGCACGTCGCCATGACCGCCGAGCCGAAGGACGGCCAGTGGCTCGTGCGCCTCTACCTCGACGGCCAGCCCGTCGGCGAAGGCCAGACCAAGAAGTTCCCCGCCGAATCGCCCATCGTCCCCTCGCTCATCCTCGGCGCGGAAATCTTCTACTTCCACGACGCCTACTATCGCGGGCTGCTTGGCCGGACGCTGGTGTTGCATCGGGCTTTGCCGGTGGGCGAAGTGGCGGAATTGGCGAAGTGAAGCGGTGCAACCCGTTGACCCTCGTCGGCGCACTGACTAGTCTGCCGCCCATGAAATGGAAGCTCCCCGCCGGTGGACCGTGTGCCGAGCGATGTCCGGCAGTAGTGGGCGGCCACGGTGCGTCAGGGGGGCATCCACCAAATCAGGTGCTGGTGAAACCCATGAGCTATTCGGAGCGGATTAACTCCCTCCTTGTCCCAGCGCAGCGGGGAAATCCGCTCGTGCTGGATTTGTTCGCCGGGTGCGGGGGGCTGGCCCTTGGCTTTGAGGCACAAGGCTTCGCGACGCTCGGCTTCGAGCAGGATGCGGACGCTTGTTCCACCTATCGCCAGAATCTAACCGGGGATTGCCGGCAAACCGTCCTGACGCCGGAGACGGTCTTTCCCGAGGCTAAGGTGATCATCGGCGGGCCGCCTTGCCAGCCCTTCAGCGTCGGCGGTCATCAGTTGGGCCTGAAGGACTCGCGCGATGGGTTCCCCATTTTCATCGCCGCTGTGGAACGCCTGCAACCCGACCTCTGGCTCTTTGAAAATGTGCGCGGCGTTCTCTACAGCAACCGCTGGTATTTCGACCAGATTCTGGCGGCACTCAAAGCGCTCAACTACGTCGTGGAAGTCCGCCTGCTCAACGCGGTGGATTTCGGAGTCCCGCAGAATCGCGAGCGCGTTGTCGTGGTGGGGCACCGCGGAACATTTCGCTTTCCGCAGGAGAGGGACGTGCGGGTGACAGTTAGGGACGCCCTTGGCAACTGGCTTCACGCGGCTCCACCGGAGTCCAAGTTTCTCACCCCGAGCATGGATGAATACGTCGCCAAATATGAACGCGCGTCGTTTTGCATCCGTCCCCGCGACCTGCATCCGGACCAACCGGCCCGCACGCTGACCTGCCGCAACCTGGCGGGGGCGACCGGGGACATGCAGCGCATCCGGCTGCCAGACGGCCGCCGCCGCCGGCTGCTGCTCCATGAAGCCGCCCGGCTGCAAAGCTTTCCCGACGCGTTCGAGTTCGTGGGGGCCGAGACCAGCCGTTTCAACCAAATCGGGAACGCCGTCGCGCCGCTCTTCGCGTGGCATCTGGCGGGAGCCGTGCGCGATTACCTCGATACGAAGCGGCGGTTGACCTCGTCCGAAATCCTTTACCGCAACCTACCGGACCAATTTGCCCTCGCCTTGGAGTTCAAGGAGACGCCCGACATGAAAACCCCGCAGTTCGTCACCCCCAAGGACAAGTCACCGAAGCTCGCCAAGCTGTTTAACGAGGCGCTCTTCATCCTGTCCAAGCTCGGCATTCCACTCGACGGCCTCAGCCCGCGTGAGCTTGAGAAGATGGCGATGGCCTTCCTGGCGGTGGCTGACGTGAAGCGGAGCGGGGACTGGGCCAAGGCGCGGCTGCGCGAAGGCAAGGACACGCTCAAGTCCCGCGAGGTCATCGCTTACTTGAACGAGCATTTCGGTGAGGACATCTCCAAGGGTTCTTACGATGACATCCGGCGCAAAGACCTGAAGATGCCCGTCGTCGCCGGCATCATCATCGCGAGTGCGAACAAGCCCAACGCCGCGCGCAACGACCCCACGCGCGGTTATTCTCTTTCACCCGAGTTCGTTGAGATCATCCGGCGCGTCCAGCAGCCGGGTTGGGCTGAGGAGGTGGATGAATTCATGGCCGACCGGCCAACGCTCGCCGAGCGCCTGGCGGCGGAGCGGCAGATTCAGCAAGTCCCCATCAAACTCCCCGACGGGCAGACGCTCTCTTTCAGCCCCGGCGAACACAACCTGCTTCAGAAGGCAGTCATCGAACAGTTTTTGCCGCGCTACGGCCAGGGCGCAGCCGTGCTTTATGTCGGAGACACTGATCGGAAGTTCCTGGTGCGGGATGAGCGGCAGTTGAAAGCGCTCAAGTTCTTTGAGCTCGAACACGGCGAACTTCCCGACGTTCTCGCTTACTCCCAAGCCAAGAACTGGCTTTATCTCATCGAGGCAGTCCACAGCTCCGGTCCCATCTCTCCGCTGCGTCTGGTCGAATTGCAGCGCTTGGCGAAGGACTGCACCGCTGACCTTGTCTTCGTCACCGCGTTCCTGAACCGCGACACCTTTCGCAAGTTCGCTCCCGACATCGCCTGGGAAACTGAGGTGTGGATTGCTGACGCCCCCGACCACTTGATTCACTTCGACGGCGACAAGTTTCTCGGTCCCTACAAGTCACCCAAATGAAAAGATCCACGACACTTCTTTTGGCGCTCTTTTACGTTCTTTGCGGCCAACTCCCCGCCGCCGAGACACGCGACTTGCTTCTCATCGCCGGCCAGTCCAACGGCGTGGGCTACGACGCCAAGCCGCCCGAGTCACCCCAACGCATATGACCGCCATCCGCCTGTTCTGCCTTCTGACCGTGGTTCTGGTTCTGCCGGGCGCGCACGGGCAGACGCCGAAGGCCAATGCGCGCTATCCGTTGCCGTATCCGCCGCGGTTGCCGGATGGCCAGATTGTTGTCACCGAATCTTCTCCGTCGTTCCTGAAGCCGGGTGCCAATCTGCGCGACGGCGTGGTCATCGCCACGACCGCGCCGGTCGTGGACTTCGCTTTTTATCCCGAACAGAATTATCCGGGCAACCCCTGGTCGCACCGCTCCGACGGCATCGTCATTGGCGACAAATACTATTCCTCCAGCAACGACCACCTGGCCCCCAAGGGCACGGCGCATCTCTGGGAATACGACGGCCGCCTCAAGCAATTCCGGCAGCTTGTGGACACCTCGCGGTTCCTCGAATCAGTCAACGCCTTCCCACCCGGCATGAACTATCGGCCGGGGGAAATGCAAAGCCGCATCGATCTCGGCAGCGACGGCTGGCTCTACTACGCCACGGATCGCGGCTCGCCGACTGTCACCCACGACCAGAATGGCTACCTCGGCGAATGGATTCTGCGCACGCATCCGCAGACCCGCGAAACGCAGATTGTCGCCACCCATCCCATCGCCAAGCACACCATCCCGTGCAGCGCCCTCGATCCCAAGCGCATGATCTTCTATGGCGGCACCGCCGTCGGCCGGGACGCGCCTAATCAGAAGATCCAGTTCTTCGCCCTCGATCTCAAAACCCGGAAGCTGCTGCTGGTCGCCGATGACGGTCCCTACCGCGTCCTCATCTTTTCGCCCTCGACGGGCAAGGTCTTCTGGGAAGGCAAATGCTACGATCCCGAGTCGAACACGATCACCGCATCCAACGTGCCCAACGTCCGCTCGGCCACGCGGGAGACGCCGCAGGGCGTCGTCTATGGCACGTCCGGCACCAAGGCGGACCTGTGGGCGTTCGACGTGAAGTCGGGTGCGGTGCGGCAGCTCGGGAACTGCGGCGTGGCCGGGCAGGAATACATCGCGTCGCTCGAGGCCGACCCGAGCGGGAAGTATCTCTATTACGTGCCCGGTGCCCACGGCGGGGCCGCCTCGGATGGCACGCCGGTCGTGCAATACGAAATCAAGACCGGCCGGCGCAAGGTGCTCGCGTTTCTGCACGCGCATTTTTGGGACAAATACGGCTACGCGCTCGACGGCTCGTTTGGCAACGCGCTCGATGAAAAGGGGGAGCGCTTCTTCATCTCGTGGGACGGCTGGCGCAAGGGACAGCCCCGTGGCTGGGAATCGGCGGCGATCACCGTGGTCCATATCCCGGCGGCGGAACGGCCTTGACCCGGCCAGCTGGGCAGCGCTGTCGAAAGGTGATTTCCCGAGCGGCGGCGTGGCAGTGGGGCACGCGCGGAATTGGGCATTGAGCCGGCTACGCTGCTGCGCCAACCTTCGCTCCGTGGAATTGACCGCCGCTGAAATCCAAACCGCCGTCCGCGCCGCGCTGGCCGAGGACATCGGGCCGGGCGACGTGACGACGGAGGCGACGGTGCCGGTGTCCGCCATGCTGCGTGCCGCGATGGTCGCGCGCGAGCCGCTGGTGCTCGCGGGCTTGGCGTTCGCCGAGACGGCTTTCCGCGAGTTGGATGCCTCGCTCGCCGTCACGCCGAACGCGGCGGACGGCGAACCGTGCGAGCAAGGCCACGTGCTGCTGCGCGTGAGCGGTTCGGCCCGCGCCATCCTCACCGCCGAGCGCGTGGCGCTGAACTTCGTGCAGCGGCTCTCCGGCGTCGCCACGCTCACTGCGCAGTTCGTCGAGCAGGTGAAGGGGACGCGGGCCAAGATGCTCGACACGCGCAAGACCACGCCCGGCTGGCGGCGCTTCGAGAAATACGCGGTCAAGTGCGGCGGCGGGCAGAACCACCGCGTCGGCCTCTACGACCTGGTGCTCATCAAGGACAATCACCTCGCCGCGCTGCGCGACGCGCAGCCCAACGCCATCGCCGCCGCCGTGCAACGAGCTCGTGCGGCGCATCCCAAGCTCAAGGTCGAGGTCGAAGCCGACACGCTGGAGCAGGTGCGTCAAGCCGCCGAAGCGCGCGCGGACATCATCCTGCTGGACAACATGAACCTCGCCGACCTGCGAGCCGCAGTCGCCCTCGTCGGCGGGCGCGCGCAGACCGAAGCCAGCGGCGGCGTGAATCTCCAGACCGTCCGCGCCATCGCGGAAACCGGCGTGGACTTCATCTCCGTCGGTGCCCTCACGCACTCCGCGCGCGCCGTGGACATCGCGTTGGATTTTGAGGGTGAGCTGAACCACTAACCTGCACTGACCAGCACTAATGAAGACGGAATCCATCCAGGAAGGGCAAGTCAGCGGCCAACTGGTTGGTTTGTTTGCGTTTTTGATTAGTGCCGGTCAGTGCCAGTTAGTGGTTCCATTTCCCGCGCCATGACCGTTGACGCCCAAATCCTCTCGGCGATGCGCCGGGCCGGGGCCGGCTCGGTGTCCGGCGCGGACCTGGCGCAGCAGCTTGGCATGACGCGCGCCGCCGTGTGGGCGCGCATCGAGGAGCTGCGCAAGCTCGGCTACGAAATCACCGCCAACCCGCACCAAGGCTACCGCCTCCTCAGCACGCCGGACGCGCTGCACGCCGACGACTTGCTCGCGCGCCTGCCGGACAACCAAATCGTGGGCCGCGACATCCGCGTCTTCGAGGAGACCAACTCGACGAACGACGTGTCCGAGAAGCTCGCGCGCGACGGGGTGAAGGAAGGCGTCGTCGTCTTCGCCGAGGCGCAGAAGAAGGGCAGGGGACGCCTGGGCCGGCAGTGGCTTTCGCCCGCGCACAAGGGCCTGTGGTTCTCCGTGCTGCTGCGGCCGGACCTGCGCCCGCAGGCGGCGACGCAGCTCACCGTCGTCGCCGCCACCGCGCTGGCCCGCGCCATCCGCCGGCAGACGAACCTCACGCCGGAAATCAAATGGCCAAACGATATTCTCCTGCGCGGCAAGAAGGTCGCCGGCATCCTCACTGAACTAAGCGCCGAACTGGACCATGTGAAATATCTCATCATCGGCATCGGTGTGGATGTGAACCTGACGAGCGCCGATCTGCCGGCGGACTTGCGGAAGACCGCCACCTCCCTCCGCATCGAGAGCGGCCAGGCGGTGTCGCGCCCGGAACTCGCCGCCGCCGTCCTGCGCGAACTGGACGCGGACTACGCGCGCGCGCGGGCCGGGCAGTTCGCGGCGGTGGCGGACGAGTGGGAGGAGCAATGCACGACACTCGGCCGCACCGTGACCATCCGCATCGGCGACCGCGCGCAAACCGGCGTGGCCGAGTCGCTCGACTCCGAGGGCGCGCTGCTGCTGCGCACGCAGCACGGCCGGCTGGAACGCATCATCGGCGGGGACGTGACGGTGGAGAAGTGATGCGGGGGCAATGGAGTGGTGGAGAAGTGGAGTGATGGAATGATGGAATGATGGAATGCGGCGAAGTATCCCATCATCACTCCACTGCTCCATCTCCCCCTTCCGCCGCTTCCTCATACTGATTGCCAAAGCCAGCCGGCACGTTGCCGCCCAAGCCACGCGTCCTCCCTCACCCCGGCCCTCTCCCGCTGGGAGAGGG
>Ga0169931_10014459_pt1 | contig 10675 bp, 8 predicted proteins | sample Kivu_15m_20L_FD_129675 | JGI IMG/M metagenome (GOLD analysis project Ga0169931, IMG submission 129675) | Freshwater microbial communities from Lake Kivu, Western Province, Rwanda to study Microbial Dark Matter (Phase II) - Kivu_15m_20L... | ecosystem: Environmental > Aquatic > Freshwater > Lake ... | reverse complement strand
GCCAAGGCTCTGACGGTGGTTCGTTCGGGCTCTAGTTCTACCTAGGTGCCGATGTAGCTCAGTCGGTAGAGCAACGCTTTCGTAAAGCGTAGGTCACCGGTTCGAGTCCGGTCATCGGCTCCAGTTCTTCTTCGGTTTTTACTGATATTCAGGCAGCCGCCGCGCCGGTAGGCTCAGGGGCGAGGCGGACTGCGAGGTGCTCGGCCAGTTCGATGGATTTGCCGATCGAAAGTTGCCGAATGGCTTCGGTTCCCGAAAGGATGAGGACTCCGATCAGCACTCCTCCCTGTTGGTTCCGAATGCTCACGAGCAGGTTGCCGCTTTCGAACTGTCGAGGAGCGATTTTTCCTCGGTCGACTTGGCTGGCCTCATCCATGGCAAAGAGCATGGTAGCTTCCATCTGAATGACCAGAGGGGCTTCGTTTCTCTGGTTGTAGAATGAAACAAGTTTCGCTCCCTCGTCCGGATCCGGGGCCCAAAGGGATACCTCCAAAAGAGGTGTTCCTGTGTGAGTCACAAACGAACCCAAAACCGTTTCGAACGGGGCACTCCAGTTGATGTCCGGAGCTAAGTTTTTTTGCGAGGTCCTTTTTTTTACGCTTTTTGGGGGACTCTTACGCTTGGAAGGAGCCTTCTTTTTCGAAGGCTTTGTTTTCTTTTTTGCCTGGGATTGAGTTCCTAAGTTGGCCTTTGCTTTGGCTGCGGTCTTCGTTTTTTTCTTTTTTTCGGAGATCGACTAGGAGTCATCTGGCTGTATCCATGCTGAGTTTCTCGCACTTTTTCCATGTGCGCCTCAAAGGAAGCGCTCAAGAAAATAGGGCGCTCCTCCTCAGTCTGACGGACGTCGACTCAGAGTTCGAGAGAAAAATGACGAACCTTGTGCCTAGCTGGTGAGTAAGATGTCAAAAATTCTACAGGCGTGATGGATTTAGGAGTCTCCTCCCACGTTCCGTACTCGTATCACGCGCTTTGCAAATCGACTCCTTTCGTTCCGAGTTTCTGAGTCACATAATCTCCGAGCTGCAGAGCGAGGAGTTCCGAAAGTTTCTGAATCGCCTCTCCTCCGGAAAAGATGATCGCTCCGATCAAAGGGCCGTCGTCTTGACTTCGAATACTCACGAGAAGGTTGCCGCTTTCGAGCTTTCGGAGGGCGAGTTTTCTGCGGTCGACTTGACTGGCTTCGTCCATGGCAAAAAGCATGGCCGCTTCCATCTGAATTTCGAGGGGAGCTTCATGTCGAGGGTTCTGGAAGTGGAGTAGCTTCGCTCCTTCGTCTGGGTCTGGAGTCCACAGTGAAAGCTCCAAAAGGGGGGTTCCGCAATGGGTGACCAATGAAGAAAAGACGCTTTCCATTGTCCCACTCCAATCGATCTGAGTCTGGGGAGAGTCTGGTACGATGACGGGTTTCCTTTTGGAGGTCGGTCTTCTACGGACCGCTTTTTTAGATTTCGTGAGCTTCTTTTTTTTTCGCAGGCTTTTTTGGGGTGACATAGTCGGTTTCATCCGTGAGTGGTTGCAAACTCATTCGTGAGTTTGGGAGTGGTCCACCTCGTCAAAAGAATCAGTGCACTCCTAGTCTGAATGAGCTTGAAGGGTTGGGCTAGGTAAAAGTGCGTCTTTTTTGATCCGTTTTTATATTCAGGTGCGGAGTGTAAAACTCTGGGCAGTCCACATCGTGACAAATCCCCTGTAATCGGAATAAGCTCGGAGCCAACATGACTGATTCCAAAACCCCTCTAGTGACCCCTACGTTGTCGATGACCGCTAAACCGGTGGTCGAACAGACTCGTGCTGAGCTCATTGTACGTGTGCAGTCCTTTGAAGGCAAGCAGGGGCGAAAGCCCGGGTTGGCAGTGATCCTGGTCGGCGACAATCCTGCAAGCGTGATTTACACCACTCGAAAAAGCCAGTTGGCTCAAGAGCTCGGAATTCAGACGGAGACCCTCCATTTCGACGCTTCGGTTTCGCCTAGCGAAGTGAAGGCGATGATTCAACAATTGAACCAACGTCCCGACATGGATGGCATTCTCATTCAACGCCCACTTCCTTCGCAGTTTAGGGAGGAGGAAGTGATTACGTGGGTTCTGCCCGAAAAAGACGTCGATGCATTTCATCCTTTGCATGTAGGTGCCCTGACCTTGGGGCTCCCATGCTTTGTCCCTTGCACTCCTTTGGGGGTTCTTAAGCTGCTCAAACATTACCAGATTTCGCTCAGAGGAAAACTCGCCTGCGTTGTCGGACGAAGTGCACTGGTGGGTAAGCCCATGGCGGCTCTGCTTCTCCGAGAAGATGCAACGGTGATCCACTGCCACTCGAAGACGAAAGATCTCGCGGCTCTCACTCAGCGGGCAGATCTTCTGGTGGTAGCGGCGGGGAGTCAGGGATTGATTCATCCAAGTCACGTTAAATCAGGAGCTGTCGTCGTCGACGTGGGGATCCATCGAACCGTAGAAGGAAAAGTCACGGGCGATGTGGATACCTTGAGTGTGGTGGCTCATGCGCATCCTCACGCCATTACCCCTGTGCCAGGCGGAGTAGGGCCTATGACGATCCTCATGCTCATGAGCAATACGGTCGAAGCAGCCGAACGTCGTGCAGAAGGACGTGCTTTTTTTCCTCAATAAGAGTGGAGTTTCCACTTTGTGTTTCGGGTCAGCGCTCTTGGGAAACTCATGCCCGAAAAAAGATCAGGTGTCTGAAGGGTCGGAGAGCTTGGGGTGACCCAGAGATTGTAGCTGCGCAGTCTTTTTTGATCGGGAGCAAGCCCACCGGACGCAGGATCGAATGCAACTTGACTAGAAAACAGGATCCAGTCTCCAGTGACGTCGTATCGACCGCCGCGAATTTCTGCAAAAATCCCGGCAGGAGAGAGCGCGACGATTCGAGGGCTTTGAAGAGTGAGGAGTGACTCTCGGGAGTTCCACCGCATTGAGGTTTCAAGAATTCGATCCTCAAACACCATCAGCAGTGCTGAGCCGCGGGGGTGGACTTGGATGGATCTCCAGTCCGAGGGAATGCCTCCAGGAAGGGAAAGCTTCTTGATTTTGGATCCGGGTCCTCGGCTCGCCACTCCAAAAAGGCCTCCATCGGTCTGGGGAGAAAGGGGAAGAAGCCGAAGAGGACTTTTTCCGGTAGAACGAAGTACAGCAAACTCACCACGGACAGGATCGAGTTCGAAGCTTTCGATCGAGTCTTTTTTGGTGGTGATTTCTGGAGTGAGATCGGTGACTTCGCTATTTTCGAGATTGACGCGATAAAGGCCAAAAACATCCTCATCCTCGTCATTGGCAACGAAATAGACCGATCGAGAGTCGGGCGAGAGTCGAACATTTCGGATCTCCGTCTCATCGTTTCTGAAAGTGGTGAGTTTTTTTGGAGCAAAGATGGCCGAGGTGGGAGCAGATTGCGTGGAGATCGCGTAAAGTACGTCCGCTTCGGTGGACGAGCGTGGGTCTACCGAGACATAAAAAACGTTGTTCCCGTCTGAAGAGAGGGTAAAGTCGCGGACCTCGTGGTCTTCGTCGGTTCCAAAAGTCAGGGGAGAGCTCGAGCCTTCGCCGTTGATTGAAGAGAGCCACAGGTTGGAGGCTTCACCGCTGCGGGTGTTGCCGGTCCCGCTGAGTCCTTGGGAGGAGCGATAGACAATGGAGCGGTATCCCAAAAATGGGTCTGCAGCGGCCTCTTGAAAGCTCTCAATATCGCTGCCTTGAGATTGGTGATGGGTCAAAGCATAGCGGTCTTTCCCGTCGAGGCTGGTGACCCAAAGATTGTTTGAGCGCGTTGCGGAGCCATTCCAGCTTCGATCGAGTGCAGTAGCGCTTGTAAACACAAATCGCGGCTGAGCCCGTACTTCGAGCTCAAAGTTGACCTCCGTCTCGCCCGCAAGGTTCCAGGTGGTGAGCGTGTAACGGGTGCGAGGAGTTGGAAACTGAGGAGCTCCAATGATTCGACACTGGCTAGTATCGAAGCTCAGTCCTTGGGGGAGTTGAGGTGAGAGGCTGCATCCATCGGAGTGACTTTGCGGGGCAACGATCAGGGTGAGAGGCGAAGCAGAGGGGAAACGCTCGATCAAAGACACTCTCTCACCACCGCTCCAAGTGACCATCGGGGGCAGCGGCACTGGGCGATCTTGAGGCGGCGAGATCGGAATCAGAGGAGTGCCTGGAAGTCCAGGAGGGATGGGGCGTACTGGCGCTTCGGTCGGAGGAGGTTCGATTGCGGGGGGCAGCGCGACCATTTCGTTCGAGTCCTCGGATCCGGGCGCGGGAGCCTCAAGGGCGTCCACTTGCTGTCGGGAGTCGTCCGAGCTCAGGCACCCGACCAGACCCCCCAGACTGCTCGTGACGACAAGGGTCGCAATCGCGGTCAGGGCGAATGAGCGCCCACTCATGATCAAAAATGCAGAGCGTGAAAATGAGCTGGTCTTCAGCATGATGACAGAACTCCTCAACATGATTTTCTGATGGTATGGGGTTTCCATGAGTTTCTATCAAAAGCAACGCGTCTTAAATGGGTAAACGAAATTTTGTTTGAAAAGCGCGAGAGGGAGAACCTGGAGAAAAACAGGATTGTTTCGTAGGATGAGTGATCATCAGCTTTAGTTTTTCATCTGAGGAGAGACAAGATCATGACACTGGAAGCTAGCAAGCCTTTGGAAATCAAGCGTGTAGTCGTTACAGGTGCCACTGGGTTAATTGGCGTAAACCTCGTGCGTGAATTGTTGGTCAAAGGAATTGAAGTCATTGCTCTTTCGCGTGACCCCAAAACTGCCCATCAAAAAACGGGACTCCCAGCCGAGTGGATGCAGTGGTCTTCTCATCGTGATCCGTTCCCGCTTCCCAATCTCGATGGAGTGGATGCAGTGATTCACCTTGCAGGAGAGAATGTAGGGGAAGGGCGATGGAGTCCTGATCGAAAAAAAGAAATTTTGGAATCTCGAGTCGAGAGCACCCAAAAAATCCTCAGAGCATTCGAAGAGACACCTCCGGTTAATCGACCCAAAGTGTTTCTGTGTGCTTCTGCAATCGGTATCTATGGCGATACTTCAGACTCCGCTCATTCCGATGCAGAGCTCCGGGGCGACTCTCCAGTTCCCACGGGAGCCCAAGCGGAGGGGGCGGAGGTGCTTTCACTCAAAGGATCTACCTTTCTCGCTGCAGTCACTCAAGCGTGGGAACAAGAGGCGCTCAAAGTCCAGGCGTTGGGGGTGCGAACGGTTCTCCTACGGACTGGAATTGTGCTCGATCCGCAAAGTGGCGCGCTCGGAAAGCTTCTTCCTATTTTCTCATCGGGGGGGGGCGGTCCATCGGGCAGTGGTCGCCAGTGGATGAGCTGGATTCATTTGAGTGATGAGATTCGCGCAATTTTGTTTTTGATGGAACATCCTTCGCTTCAGGGAGCCATGAACTTGACTGCTCCTCAGGCGGTTACTAATTCTGAGTTTGCTCGGACTTTGGGAAAGGTCCTTCATCGGCCAGCGTTTCTTCCTGCACCTGCTCCTGCACTACGAGCTGCGCTCGGAGAGATGGGAGACTTGGTTCTCGGAGGGCAGCGAGTGGTACCGGATGGTTTGTCGAAAGCAGGGTTTCAGTTTCAGTTTCCAACTCTGGAGCTTGCGCTTGATAACTTGTGTGGAGGCGTCAGGCGCAATGCCACCCTCAAGCGAGACCGCCAGTGGGTCCCTCGGCCGCTAGAGGAGGTCTTTCGGTTTTTCTGCGACGAAAAAAACCTCGAGGCTATCACTCCGCCTTGGCTCAACTTTAAGGTCCTGGGTAAGAGCACCCCCGATATCGCAAAAGGAACTCTGATTGATTACCAACTCTCGCTTCATGGGATTCCGATGAAATGGCGAACGGAGATCGCAGTGTGGGAACTCAATCAAGTCTTTGTGGATCAGCAGCTCAAAGGTCCCTACAAGCAGTGGCATCACACGCATCGATTCACTCCAGTCAAAGGTGGGACGCTGATCGAAGACGAAGTGGCTTACAAGCTCCCTGTTGGGATGCTGGGCCAACTTTTTGGCGGATCGTATGTCCGCAAAGATGTCGGGATGATTTTCGATTATCGCCGGAAGGTGATTTCCGATAAATTCGGGGGCGTTTAAAAAAGGTCGCCGTTCCAAAGGAGTTCGAGGAAGTGGGTCCACGGAAGAATTTCGATTCCGTCCTGTGACTTTCTCGGAAGACGTTCGCGACAGACGACGATTTTTCTTCGAATCGGTATGAGTTCCGAAAGTTTTTGCAGTCCCTGAAAGGCTCGTTTGGAGAGGTTCTGAGAGCTTTTCACTTCGATCCCGATGGACCCATCAATGACAAAGTCGACTTCATTCCCTGTAGGTGATCTCCAGCACTGAATAGGAGTATCTTTGGCTTTCGAAAGGTAGTCTCGATAAGCAATCAGCTCGTTATGGATGAATGTTTCAAATAGAATGCCAAACTCTGGTGAGTTTTCGTTAACGTCTTGTCGCCCGAGGAGAGCGTTTACGACGCCTGTGTCGAAGAAGTAGAATTTTGATGTAGATATAAATTTTCGATCGAGCTTCTTTGGACCCGATGCTTTGAATTGAAGTGGCTCGAGAGTCTTTCCGAGGAGTGTGTCCTCCAGTAATGAATAATACTCGCGTATGGTCCGACCGGGGACTTGGGCGTCACTTCCGATCGATTGAAAATTGAGAAGTTCCGTGTTCGTGGTCGCCGCTACTGAAAGGAATCGACTAAAGGCCTCGATTTTTCGAACTAATGCTTCTGCTTGGATCTCTTCTTTTAAATAGTCTCCCGAGTAATCACGAAGTTCGTCCCAAGCGTTTTCGTAGGAGTCCTGCGTGAGGATGTGTGGGAGTGTTCCGAAATGAAGGAGAGTCGGCAGGGTGCGCTTGAGTCCCTTGAATTCAGGATAGCAGAAGGGATGTAGGGTCATTCGGCGTGCGCGGCCTGATGTAAGCTGATCGGCTCATTTTTGTAATTTGGCATCACTATTGCCAGATTACAAAAATGAAGTGATGGGATTTTGGCGCTCTTTAGGGCGGGAGTGGCGCTGATTGTAGCTGCTGTACGCTGATCGAAGACGAAGTGGCTTACAAGCATCCCTGTTGGGATGCTTGTAAGCTTTTTGGCGGAACTTAGGTTCGAAATGATGTCAGCAAGATCTTTGCTTACCGTCATCAAGTGATCGATTAAAAGTTTGGGGGAATTGACCAGTAGAGTGGTTGAATTGACAAATAGCCTCACCCCCCTCTTCTCAAAAGCGAAGGCTGTGACAGAATAGGGGGATGCGTTCTCGAATGCTCTATGGAGCTGGTCTACTCTTCATCCTTGCTCTCGGTGGGGTTTGGTATTTCGTGATCCGTACCCCAGGGCCATGTGATGTCTCGCGCGAGAAAATTGCAGTCACCGATGAAGCGATGCGTCCCTGGATGAAGCAGAATGATACGCTCTCAGTCGAGAAGAACTATTACGCTTGTAACACGATTCAGCGTGGAGATTGGGTGGCTTACTCGCTGAGTGGAAATCTAAAGCCAATGGTGAGAATTGCGGTCGGAATTCCTGGGGACGATTATGAACTCGTAGAGTCAATAGAGGATGGCCGTTGGAACCTCAAGATCAATGGCGAATGGTATCAAACTGACTGGGGCAGTGGCTTGAGGAAATATTTTTTTGGTACCAGTAAGGTTCGCCCTAATTTGCTCTCGCATGACCCAAAGTCTCCACTGACAGGAAAAGTAAATCCTGGAGAGGTCCTCTTGCTTGCAAACGTCCCTCCGGGTTTTATGGACGCAGGAGTGACAGGAAAACGTTTGATCCGCGAAACCTATGGAAGAGTCATTCAGCCTGACGCTTTCAAGAAGTCTACGACCACTGAAGGAGAATCCCAGCCATGAATGCAATCAGTTTCTTGATCGAAGCCATCGTGATTTTTTCAGTCGGAATGGCAGGATTTGTTCTTCTTCAGTCCGTCCTTCCCAAGTTGAAGGAGTGGCCTGTAGCCTTGGCTCCTGCTCTCTCCCTGGTTGTCACAGTGGTACTCGTGGCGCATAGTGTAGCGATCCAGTGGCGTACCAAAACCCTAGTCGAACAAGGCGCTGGATTGGTTGTGGGCAATGTTCAAGCACTACTGGGGGGGGCAACTCAGCAGCAACAACAGCAATTGGCTCAAGCCCAAGCTCAAGCAGCTCAGCAACAAACGCAACAGCAGCAGGGCGGTCAGCAACAGCAGGTGGATCCGGCAGTGCAAGCTCGAGCGCAAGTGCTGAAGATTCTGGAAACCGTGCTGGCTGATCCTGAGAACGTTAACCCGGAGGAGCTCCGTGGACGGGTTCAAGATCAGTTTAAGCAAGTGATGAAGACTGCAGATGATCGCAAGACCTATCGTCGCGAAATCATCGCGGCATATGAATGTCAGAAAGAGTTTCTCCAAGATGCGTTGAACAGCCTGCGATCCAAGCAGGCACTGAAGTCCAAGGATCGTGCAGAGTGTGAAACTCGAAGTGGATCTTTCTTTCTTCGCGAAAAACTCGTGGCACCAGATCAAGCAGCGGCGAATGATCAAGTGGTCGTACAACTCGCAAAAGGCGAGAAAATCCCAAACCCTTCGAAGAACAACGCACCTTGGGATGAGGATAGCTTACGCTCTGCAGTTTATCTTCAGCAGAAGCGGATTGATGCGGTTCGCGTGATCTTGAGGTGAGGGGGTGTGTGATCCTTATTTCCGCATACAAACCGCGAATCCTGTTGGATTATGGGTATTGGACACGTTTCCGCTAGAATTATGAACAGCGCATTTCGCGGCCCAATATTGTGTAAATACACTGCTACAAACTGCACTCCCATTCGAGGCGCACGAGTGTTTGATGGTTTCGTGTGTGCCTGTGCAGTTCACCGAGGCTCCAGTTGCTAGGTAGTCTGTACCGCAATCAGCAAGTCCAGTACTGAATACGACCCTTTTGATGGTTGCAATGCTCCCCGAAGTCAGTCCGGTTATGAGGACCTCCCCGGATATGGTAAGAGGCGCAGGGAGATTCGACCCATCCACCGCTGCAATCGTATTAAACCCATAGGTCGTCTTGTTCGTTCCGTTGCTTGAGATCACGGCTCCCAGGGTGGGTTGAGCAGTGGGCACAAGAGTCAAAACGCCTGAGTTGGATAGAGTTGCGTGCCCACTCATCGACACTGCTGTGGCTTGGTTAGAGGCATTTCCGACATAAATCTGTGCACTATTGAGGGTTGTGCTGAGTCCTCCTCCCCCTGCAGATGCAACCCATTTGCTCCCGTCCCATTTCAGAAAGTCACCATTGTTAGGTGTTGTAGCGGCAGGTAGGCTCAGAAGTTTTTTGCGTGCAGGGGCTCCGTCGGTGACAAAAAGATCGTTACCATCAAACTCGATCGCGCCGGTTTGGGCAGGGCTGAGGAGAGTTCCGCCCATCATCTTAATGGGAGCTTTCGTCGATGTGCCTTGAGTGACGCTCAGAGTGCCGCTGATGGTGGTAGCGCCGGTGAGGTTATTGACCAAAAACACGTCGTTGCTTGAGCTGTCCTGTACCCTAAAGGGTGCCCCAAGTATCTTGGTTCCCGCAGCTTCTGCAATGACGCGAGAGTCATGACCCGACATGAGGAAGCTCGTTCCGCCTTTGATAAACACCATATTGTCAGGGTGTCCAATCGTGGTCATTCCAGTGCCAGAGTTATTGATTGCTGTGGTTCCGAGGACAGTTCCGCCAGAGAGGGGGAGGTAGCTACTGAGAGCGGTGACGCTAGCAGGTGTGAAGCCCAGCGCTGTCGTCACATCGCTCGAGGCGAGAGCGGCGCCTGTGGTGACGCGTCCTTTGGCGTCGACTGTGACTTTGGTATAGGTTCCAGCAACGACTCCGGAGGTAGCGAGAGTGAGGGCACCTGCATTGCTGAGAGTTGCGTCTCCACTCATCGTGACTGCGCCAGCAAGGTTGCTTCCATTTCCAACGAGGATTTGTCCGCTAGTGAGGGCTTTGTCGACTTTGCCCGAAAGTCCGGTGTCTACATAGCCTTTGTTAGCGGCGTCTGCATTGTCGGTGGGGACTGCGAGTGAGGTAATCTTCTGGGTGCTCATGTTAATTGCACCGCTCATGGTGCCACCGATGAGAGGAAGAAATTGACCTACAGAAACCGCACTGGTCACAAACGCCTTTGTCGCAGCGTCATCGTTACCGACCGGAGCACCGAGATTACTGATCACTTTGGCTCCCATATTGAGGACCCCTGATGCAAAAAGATCTCCCTCTTTATCGATACTGAATACGGGTGGTGCTGTTCCTATTCCGAGAGCAAGGATCGGAGCGTTCGCACTCAGTCCAGAATTGAAGCTAATAGATAGGCCGCTGCTTGGGCCTGCAACAATTTTGTTCAGACCGCCGATGGCGTTAGCTCCGTCGCCAAGGATCACGCTATTGGCAGTCACTCGACCGAATGTGGGTTGTGCACCGGTATGAATATCCTGTGGGAGATTCAAGCTCACAGCATTACCGGCTGTGCTTGCAATTACCCGGTTAGCAGTCCCGGAGACGGTTGCGACCGGAGAGTACCCTAGCGCTGTCGTCACATCGCCTGAGGCGAGAGCGGCGCCTGTGGTGACGCGTCCTTTGGCGTCGACTGTGACTTTGGTATAGGTATCAGCAGTGACTCCGGAGTTAGCGAGAGTGAGGGCACCT
>Ga0169931_10014458_pt1 | contig 10676 bp, 11 predicted proteins | sample Kivu_15m_20L_FD_129675 | JGI IMG/M metagenome (GOLD analysis project Ga0169931, IMG submission 129675) | Freshwater microbial communities from Lake Kivu, Western Province, Rwanda to study Microbial Dark Matter (Phase II) - Kivu_15m_20L... | ecosystem: Environmental > Aquatic > Freshwater > Lake... | reverse complement strand
TCAAGGACGATCGTCAAGATGCGACTGAGCCCCCCGCCAGCCGGTTCAGCCCTGCGCCTGCAGTGCCTTGATGCCCTTGCTCAAGGACTCCTGCATCAGGCCAGTGTCATAGCTATAGGAGATCATCCGAAAGCCTCGCCGTTGCCAGTCGAGGGCCGTATCGAGTGTCGGTGCCATGCAGGCGGCCGTCTTGCCCAGTTGTCTGCAGGTTGCCGTCAGCCGATCGATCGTCGATTGAATCTCAGGACGATCAAACTGCGCCGGGATGCCCAGCGACAAGGACAGGTCGAACTGTCCGAGGTGTCCGCCATCGACGCCATCGACCGCCAGAATGCTCTCGAGGTTTTGAGCACCCTTGCGGGTTTCGATCATCGCCAGCACAAAGGTGCGCTCATCGGCACCGCGCATCTTCTCGGCCACGTCGCCGGGTGCATAGTCGTCGTGCGCGCCGCCAAACATTGCACCGCGCTGACCACGAGGTGGATAGCGGGTCCAGCTCACCAACTCGGCCGCCTCCTCGGCGGATTCGACCATCTGAAACATCAGGCCCATCGCACCGATGTCCAGCAGTGTCGCGACCGTTGCATAGGTCTTGGAGGGCGGGCGCACGATCGGCACAAGCCCGATGCCACGACAGTACGCGAACTGCTGTTTCATGTCGGCCATCGTGAGGCCGCTGTGCTCCATGTCATAAAGGGCGAACTCGGCGCCTGAGGCCACCAGCGCGGCCGGGAGGCCCGGACTGTTGAATTCAAAGACCATCGTGCCATAAGCCGTGCCGCCGGCGGCGAGCTTCTGCTTGACCGGATTGCTGCGCATCATCGTTTATTCCTCCCATTGAATCGAGTGCTGCTCGCTCAGGCCGCGAGCGCGGTCAGGCAATCCTCTGCGGCAGGCTGGATCGCGTTGAAGTCACGCGCTGCCAGGTACTCGGGCCGGCGGAATGCGGTACCGCAGTTATCGACCGTGCACACATTAAGATACAGGATCACGCGGCGAAGCGGCGTGATGTTGACGGTCGAGCCATGCACGACCTGCATGTTCATGAACACAACTGAACCGGCCGGCCCGGTGATGTGCTCGAGGCCGTAGCGATCGATCAGCTGTGACATCCGCTCCATCGTGATGTCGTATCGGTACTTGGACGCGCGGTCGCGGTCCTCGGCCTCTGTCTCTGTACTGGCCTCCGAAACAACCCCCTCGACGTGTGAGCCTGGCACAGCCATCAACGGCGCGTTGTAGTCGCTGACATCATTGAGGAACACCGCGATCATGATCCCATCAGGCCGGGGTACGCCGTCCACGCGGTGGTAGGTGCCGAAATCCTGATGCCAGTTGACGATCGCGCCGCCCGTCTGTTTGGCATTGACCCGCGACTGGTGCACATAAACCGACTTGCCGAGAAGTTGCTCGCAGATCGCGACCAGCTTCGGGTGACGTGCCAGCGTCGACAGACGCGGATCAAGCAGGTGCATGCCGTAGATCACATGGGGCAGTCCATTTTTCTCGCGCATCACCTGCGGACCATCCATGCCGATCACGCGTTCGGTTGCTGCGTTCAGCACGTCGACCTCGCGGTGGTCGAGCAGTGCCGGCAGGCAGACGTAGCCTTTTCGGCGGTACTCGTCGGTAAGCGCAGGATCAATTGTGTGTGGCACGGCAGTCTCCTTGTGTCAGGCGGTGGGGGCAGAAAACGGGAGTTCGGCATGCCGGTGGCAGGCCATCCAGTGCCCGGGGTGATACTCTCTGAGCTCTGGCTCTGCGACGCGGCAGAGATCGGTCGCGAGCGGACATCGGCTGCTGAATCGGCAGCCCGCAGGGGGATTGGCTGGATCCGGAATCTCGCCGCGCAGAGGCGCGGTTGTTTGACCCAGGGCGGGATCGGGGATCGGAATTGCATCAACCAGCGCACGTGTGTACGGATGCAGTGCAGCCGAATGCAGTTGCTCGGTCCCGATGATCTCCATCACCTTGCCGAGATAGAGTACGACGATCCGATCGCAACTGTGCTCGACCACGGCCAAGTTGTGCGAGATGAAGAGATAGGCGATACCTTGCTCCCGCCGGATGTCCATCAGCAGATTGACGACCTGCGCCTGGATCGAGACATCGAGCGCCGAGACGGGTTCGTCAAGCACGATGAAGCGAGGCCTCACTGAGATCGCCCGCGCGATGCCGATGCGCTGTCGCTGGCCGCCGCTGAACTGGTGGGGATATTTGTCGAGATCGTGGGCATGCAGACCTACCCGCTCGAGTGCACGGACCGCCAGCTCTTCGAGCTCGGCGCGGTGATGCCGGCGAAGATTGCGCAGCGGCTCGGTCACGATCTCGCGCACGCGCTGGCGCGGACTCAATGCATCGTAGGGATCCTGAAATACCACTTGGGCGTGGCCCCGCAATGCGGCGACCGCGGCAGGACCGGACGGTAAGGGCCGCCCGTCGTAGACGATGTTGCCGTCGGTCGGCGCGATCAGCCCCAGCACCAACTGACCGATGGTCGATTTGCCCGATCCCGATTCGCCGACCAGTCCGACGGACTCGCCTTGAGACAGGGTAAAACTGACGCCATCAACCGCGCGCAGCAAGGACCGAGAGCGCGACCACCAGCCGCCCCGTGCGATCGGGTAGTGCTTGCGCAATTCCCGCAGCTCGATCATCGCCGACAGTCCTCGGACTCGACCTCGGCCGATTGGGCTGCCACTGGGCAGCGATGGTAGAAACCGTCTTGTCCGATGGAAATCCGCGGCTCCTCATGACGACATTGCTCGCGCGCCTGCCCGCAGCGAGGCGCAAATGCACACCCGGCCGGCAATGCCAGCAGGTCGGGCGGCTGGCCCGGCATCGCAGTGAGAATCGAGCGACGACGGCCGAAAACCGGATTGGATCCAAGCAAACCTTGCGTGTAGGGATGCACGGGGCGCTCAAAGAGGGGGCGGGTCCGGTTATATTCGACAATCCGACCCGCGTACATCACCGCCACCGTGTCGCACAGGCGCGCGACCACGCCCAGATCATGAGTGATCAAGATCACAGCGGTACCGTGCGCGCGACGAACATTGCGGATCAGTTCGAGGATCTGTGCCTGAATCGTGACATCCAGCGCGGTGGTTGGTTCGTCAGCGATCAGCAGGTCAGGCTCGCCCATCAATGCCATCGCGATCGCTACCCGCTGTTTCATCCCACCGCTCAGCTGGAAAGGATAACTACGCGCCACACGCTCAGGGGCCGGCAACTGCACCTCGGCCAGTAACTCCAGCATTCGCGACTCGGCGTCAACGCCCGAACGCCGCCGATCAGGGTGGAAACGCCAGGTCTCGAGCATCTGCGATCGCACCTGGAAAACCGGATTGAGTGCGGTACTGGGGTTTTGAGTGACCATCGCGATCCGTCCACCGCGTAGCGCACGTAGACCCTCGTCGTCGAGACCCATAAGATCGATCCCGTCAAAGCGAATGCTGCCTTGCGAGAGCGCCAGCTGGGCCGGCGAGAGCACCCGGACGATCGATTGCGCCAGCACGCTCTTGCCCGAGCCCGATTCTCCGACAATGCCAAGGATTTCGCCGCGTGCGACGCGCAGGCTCACGCCGTCGACGGCGCGCAGTACGCCCCGGGTAGTCCTGAAATGCGTACTCAGTCCATCGACCTCGAGGAGCGACGGCTGCCCGCCTCCGATGAGCGTTTCCTGTGTCACGGTCATGGTGCCGCCTTGGGATCCGTGCGGACCCTCAGCCAATTGCCGGCAAAATTCACGCACAGCACGACCAGAAAGATAGCGATGCCGGGAAAGAGCGAGGTCCAGTAGGCGATGTTGATGTACTTGCGGCCATCGGCCAACATACCTCCCCAGGACGGTATGGGCGGTTGAACTCCCAGTCCGAGAAAGCTCAGCCCGGACTCGAAGATGATCACCTTGCCGATGTCCAGCGTAACCAGCACGACTACCGAGTTCAGCACATTGGGCAGCAGGTGCCGGACAAAGATGACCGGCCAGGGCGTGCCGCAGACGCGGGCGAAGCGGACGAAGTCGCGCTGCCGCAGGCGTGCGGTCTCGGTGCGCACCAGCTTCGCATATGCGACCCAGTTGGTGATTGCGATCACCAGAATCACATTGGTGAGGCTGGGTCCGAGCGCACCGATCAGCGCAATCGCGAGCAGGATGAACGGAATCGATATCTGGATGTCGGCAAGCCGCATCAGCAGGGCATCCAGCCAGCCGCCGACGTAGCCAGCAGCAAGGCCGACAATCACCCCGAAAATACCCGAAAGACCCACTGCGCAGAGCGCGACCAGCAGCGACACGCGCGCCCCTGCCAGCAGCCCGCTCAGCACATCCTGTCCGAGCGATGAGGTGCCCAGCGGATGTGCCCAGCCGCCATCGGGGTGCCAGACCGGTGGCTTGAGCGTTTGCGTCAGATCCTGGTGCGCCGGATCGTAAGGAGCGATCCAGCCGCCGAAGACGCCCGCCATCACGAAGATCGCGATCACCACCAGCGCAAATGCAAATTGCAGGTCAAAACGGTTGCGCACAGGTCAGGCCTCAGGTGGCAGAGCGAAGCCGCGGATCAAGCGCAAACTGCAGCAGGTCAGCCAGCAACTGAATCAACACGAAAGCGACCGATAGAAGCAGTGTGATGCCTTGCACGACCGGATAGTCGCCGCCGCTCGCCGACTGTACGAGCAGTCGCCCCACGCCCGGCCAGGAGAACACGGTCTCGGTAATGACCGCCCCCGCAAGGAGCAGCACAAATTGCAGCGATACGATAGTTACGAGCGCCGGGAGCACGAATTTCAGGCAATGCACGAACAGGATCGCCCGCTGCGGCGCCCCCTTCAGCACTGCGGTGCGGACAAAGTCCTCGCCCAGCGCCTCGAGCAAGGTCGAGCGGGTCATCCGCGAGATCACTGCGGCCGAATAGAGCCCCAGCGTGATTGCCGGCAGCACCAGGGACAACGCACCCGAGCGGCCTGAAGTCGGAAACAGTTGCCATTCGACCGCGAACAGCCAGATCAGCATGATGCCGACCCAGAAAGTGGGGGCTGCCATGCCGGACAAGGCGACAAACTCGACCAACCGGTCCCAGGCGCTGCCCGGTCGAACGGCAGAAAGCATTCCCGAGCCGATCCCCAGCACGATCGCGAACACGATCGCTGCGACGGCGAGCTCTAGCGTTGCTGGAAAACGCTCGAGTACGACCTCGATCACCGGCATGTGGAATCGATAGGACTGACCCAGGTCCCCCTGCAGGGCGTTGAACAGAAACAGCCCGTAGCGCTCAAGCGCTGGCCGCTCTAGGCCCATCGCTGCCCGAAAGACCTCGCGATCGGACGCGGAGGCCTCGGGCGGCAGGAGCAGATGGACCGGGTCGCCAATCAGGAAGGTGATCGCGAATACGATCACCGAGATCCCGAGAATGCAGACGATGGCCTGAAGGATTCGCTCGACCAGGTAGCCCGTTCCGGGCATGTTACTTTCCGACGCTGGCCGTCCAGAACTTGTAGATGTTGTCGCCCGGGCGGGGCTGCCAGGTCACGCGGTCGCGGATGCCGAACAGGATCTTGTTCTCCCAGAGAAAGACATGTGAGGCGTCGTCGTGCATCGCGCGGTCGATTTTCTGGAAATGCGCATCACGCGCCTTCTGGTCAGTGATCGACAGGGACTCGTCGATGAGCCTGTCGACATCGGCGTTGCGGTAGAAGGACCAGAAGGCCTTGCTGTGGACCCCGAAGATCATCAGACCCTCGGGATCGAAGATCGTGTTGCCGAAGGCCTGGTAACTCATCGGATAGTACTTCTTCGACAGGTCGCCCACCCACTTGGCGGAGTCCCACAGATTGAGGTTGACCTCGACGCCGACTGCCTTCAACTGGTTGGCGAGCGCGAGGTTGATGTCCCGATCCAGCGTGTAACGACCGACCGATCCATACATGTCGACCTTGAAGCCATTGGGATAGCCTGCCTCGGCGAGCATCTTGCGGGCGCGCGCGGGATCGTAGGCGTAGGGCTTGAAGTTTGGATCGACGACCGATATCGAAGGCGCAAGCGCTCCCGGGATCTGCTCGGCCTGATTGCGGAGCACGTTCTTGATGATGGCCTGGCGATCGATTGCGTGGTTGAGTGCGATACGGACCTCACGTTTCAGCAGGGGGCTGTCCTTGGCTCCGTCCTTGATGTTGAGCACCAGCCAGTAGATCTCGCCGCTCGGGTGGGACAGGGTCTTTACGCCGCGAATCGCGCCGATCCGGTCGATCAGCGGGGGCGGCATCTCGGCAACGATATCGGCCTCGCCGGTTTGGAGCATGCCCAGGCGAACAGCATCCTCAGGTACGGTCCGCAGCACCAGCGTACGTACCTTGGGCACCCAGCCCCAATGTTGTTCGTTGGCCTGCATCTCGATCCGTTCGTTGATCGAACGGGAGACGAAGCGGAACGGCCCAGTTCCGATGGGGCGCCTTGCGAAGCCGTCCTCACCCACCTGCTGCAGGTAAGCGCGCGGCACGATCCACCCAGCAAAGGTGAGTTTCTTGAGGAAGATCGCGTCCTTTTCCTTGAGGGTCAGCGCGACGCGATTCGCATCCAGGATGTCGACCTTGTCGATCGTCCTGATGAACGACAGCAACGGATTCTTGGTTGCTGGGTTGATCGCGCGCTCCAGCGAGAACTTGACGTCTTCGGCGGTCAGAGCCGATCCATCGTGGAACCTCACGCCTTTCCTGAGCGTGAAGACATAGGTCAGCCCGTCGGGCGAGATCGTGTAGGACTCGGCGATGCCGGGAACCAGGTCCGCCTTGTCATTGCGGACCAAGAGCCCCTCAAACATGTTCGAGTTGAACAGGTAGTTGTAACGGGTGTTGCCCTTGTGCGGGTCGAGTGTCGCGGGCTCGGCGGGCAGCGCCACGGTCAAGGTGCCGCGCGGCTGGGCGTTCAATGAGAGCGGCGCAGCGACTGCTACCGAAAGGGCCAGTACCAAGGCCGATCGTTGCAAGAACGATTTCATGGGTGCTCCTCCTGTTGGATGATTGGCGGCCTCTCGGGGCGCTCAAGGCTCTGGATGCTAGATGGCAGGACCTGTGCCGCCAAGGGGAAAGGTGGAGTTCCACGGGGCACGCGAGCGATCTTGAGCGCTGCCTGGTTTGCGGTGATGATTGAGCCCTGATCGACCGTACACAACGATGAGGGGAATCGCCTTGGTCACCATCACACCGATCGCCGCAGCCTGCGGTGCCGAAGTCCGCGGCGTTGACCTCGGTCGCGACCTCTGCGACAGCCTGATGCTCACGCTTACGCAGGCCCTTTATGACTACCGCGTGCTGGTGATCAAGGGACAGCAACTCGACAAGGCGACCTACTACCGGTTCGGCGAGCAGTGGGGTGAGCCGATCCCGCATGTGCTCGATCACATGCGGATGAAGGACTGGCCGGCCATGATGACGATCGGCAATACCGAGGAGCGCGATCGGGACGATCGGACCCGCAATGGTGCGGCGCTATGGCACACCGACCAGTCCTATGAAACGGTGCCCGCGAGCGCGACCATGCTCTATTCGGTGGTTGTGCCAAGGACCGGCGGGCAGACCCATTTTGCCGATATGGCGCGCGCCTATGACGCGCTCGATGAAGCAACTCGAGCGTATGCCGACAGTTGTATGGTGGGGCACCTTTATGGTCAGACCCGCCTGCGCGACGATGAGTACGAAGTGACTTCGCTCGCCAGTGACCGCCAGGCGAAAGCGGTACCCACCTGCTGGCATCCTTTGGTGATGCCCCATCCGGTCACCGGACGCAAGGCGATTTATGCAGTGGGGCACGGGGCGTTCCGGATCCGCGGCATGAACGAACAGGAGGGCTCGGATTTCATTTACAAGATGAAGGAGCACTGCGTGCAACCGTGCTTCGTGTATTCGCACCGCTACGAGGTCGGTGATGTGTGCATCTTCGACACGCTGTCGACGATGCACCGCGCTTCGCCGATTGGACTGCCAAGTTCCATGGCTGACGACAGGGCCCGGTTGCTGTGGCGAATCAGCGTACGCGGCAAACCGAGAGTTTGCGAGACAGTGGGAGCCTAAGGGATGGGGTCAGAGCCTTGCCGAAAGCGCATGACAAATGATCGACTTTTGTACGGGTACCAGGAGGGCCTTCTGTCGGTACCCCACGAACCCGGGGTAGTGGACGGGATCGAATGATAATTCGCCGCCCACCCGGAAGGGTGGTGTCGGGAGCAGGGCGGGATGACCCATCTGGGTCAGATGCGAGCGCGTGAGCGGAACCATGGTCGCGGGGGTTGCCGTAGGCGTCGAATCGGTGATGACGATATCAACGCGGTCTGGGGGATGCGGCACCGACCCGCCGTCAGTGGTGCCACCCTGAGGGCAAACCTGAACGACCGCGAGATTCATCAGTCGGGCGAGTTGGTGCCAGGAACGGAATACGTTGGTCGATTGACCCCACAGAACGATTGAGGCTGACCGCAGCGGCTTGATTGACCGGTCGATGAAGTAGGCGTCGGTCAGGACTTCACAGGGGTGACCCTCGGACGACATGGCGTTGATTACCGGTCGCTCGCTCGCACGGGCAAATGCGGCCAGTTTTTGATGGTCTGACTCTCGGATCACATACAGCGTGAAGAATGGATCGAGATATCCAGCCAGATCTTCGACCCGCTCGTCGGATTTCAACAGGTTGGGCAATTCAGTGATCGCCAGTCCCAGGTCCCGAAACGCTTGAAGAAATGAGCTTCGAGTGCGGATGCCATTGCCCTCGAACGACCAGCCGACGGTCCCGTGCAGTCGAGTCGACGATCCGCGCCCTTGATCAACGAGATCAAAGATCGCTTCGACATCCTGTAGTGAAAGCTCATCCAGCCCGATCAAATTCATGCCGATCCCACCTGGTCGTTGGTTCGCGGATTGCCTCGCCACCCAAGGCTCAGCGCCCCAACCGATAGGGCTCCTCAAAATCCAGGAAGTCCTGCTCCAGAAGCGCTGCCGCAACCCAGGCCTCTACGGCTTCAAGCTGCGTCACCCGGTCCATGTAGGCGGCAACGTCGGGTGGCACGGGGAGTTGGTAGGTCAGCAAACGCATCACCACCGGGGCGTAGTAGGCGTCGGCAATGCTGAATCTGCCGAGGAGCATCGGGCCTTTGTGTTCCTGGAGAAGTCCTGACCACATGCTGACGATGCGGGCCAGGTCTGTGCGCACCCCGGGTTTGTCGCGCAGCGCCAGCGCGCCGACCTCTGGCAGACGCGCTTCGATGTTCATCGGACAGGCGCTTCGCAGTGCTGAAAAGCCCGCGTGCATCTCTGCGCAGATGCTACGTGCCCGGGCCCGCAGCGCCACGTCCCCCGGCCACAACCCGCGCTCGGGGAAAGTCTCAGCCAGATACTCGGCGATCGACAGGGTGTCCCAAACGACCAGGCTGCCATCAACCAGCACGGGCACCTGACCGCTCGGGCTGAGTTGCGCGAGGCCTTGCTTGAACTGCGAATCAGGCGCGAAACCATCAATGCGGAGCATGACCTCTTCGAATTCGATGCCCGATTGGCGCATCAATACCCATGCACGCATTGACCAGGAGGAATAGTTTTTGTTGCCGATGAAAAGCCTGCGCATCATCCATCCCTTTTCTGTGTCTCGGGTTCGCGCTTCAGAGCGAGAGCGTCCCGGCAATCAGAACATGTACCTGCCCGCCCATCCAGACGGCGTCTCCATCGGGCTCGATGCTGACGCGGCCGGATCGCCCGATCGCCGTGCCTTGTGCGACGCGTGTGCCAGTCGCAAGACGCCCCTCGGCCCGGCGCCAGCGCGCGATCGCGGCGTTCAGCGAGCCCGTGATCGGGTCTTCGAGCATGCCGCTCGACGGCGCGAGCATGCGCACTTCCCAATCCGCGTCCGAGCCTGTCGGATGCGGACCCATCACGCCGATCGAGCGAAAAGACGGCCAGCGCACACGCGCCGCGTCAAGCGCAAGGACCTCATCTGCCGAGGAGAGTTCGAATACCTGCCAGACCGGCCCATTCTCGAGCTCCACCGTGCGGATGATCGACGAGGGAGAGATCGACAGCGCGGCCGTGATCGCATCGCGTGTGTCGGGCCGCATCGGTCGAGCCTGCGTCGGCGGCGCATCGAATGCGAAGTGGCCGCTGCCCTCGACGCGCACCGGCACGATACCGACGCCGCACTCCTGACGCACGAGGCCAGGCGAACGTGGCCGACCGCCCGCATGCAACCACGCGGCGCAGCTTCCCAGGGTGGGGTGACCCGCGAAGGGCATCTCGCTCGAGGGGGTAAAGATTTTTACCCGATAGTCAGCCGTGGGGTCAGTCGGCGGCAGCAGGAAGGTGGTCTCGGCCAGGTTGGTCCAGGCGGCGAAGCGCTGCATCGCGTCCTCGCTCAAGCCCTCGGCGTCGACCACGACGGCCAGACCATTGCCCTGGGTGGGCACTGGGCTGAATACGTCGACCTGTAGGAAGCGGCGTTCAGGCATGCAAATCTCCGATCCTCGAACCGCTCAAGTATAGTCGCCACGCGCGGGGTAGTCCTTGGTAATCGCGCAGTTGATCGCGACAATTCGTCAAGGTGCGATCGCCTCTGGCACGGGCGTGGTTTCGGTGCGCATCAACAGGTGTCTTCGATGAAGATAGGCCGCTCGTTCGCGCGGACCCGCTATGCTTGTCAC
>Ga0169931_10014457_pt1 | contig 10677 bp, 24 predicted proteins | sample Kivu_15m_20L_FD_129675 | JGI IMG/M metagenome (GOLD analysis project Ga0169931, IMG submission 129675) | Freshwater microbial communities from Lake Kivu, Western Province, Rwanda to study Microbial Dark Matter (Phase II) - Kivu_15m_20L... | ecosystem: Environmental > Aquatic > Freshwater > Lake... | reverse complement strand
AGTAGCCATTTTTCTGGACGCCTTGTTCTAACTTTAAGGTCAACTGGTTCATCAAAAACCTTATATTGTGTCATAAACCTTTTTATCTTCTACAATAGAAACAAGATAGTTGTATCTTCTTTCCCAGCTTACGGCTAATTCTTTAGCCCTATCTCTTTCATCATTAGCCAAATCTATTCTATCTTGCATTGTATACAATTGATTATTTATATTATTATTAGACATAGAATTGATTCCAGCTTTAAATCCTACATAAAACCAAACTATTGCTATAACAAGATACCACATATTCCGCCTTTTTCTCTAGAGCTATATTATACCAATTGCCTCAGATTTGTCAATAGAGTCATCTATTGTTGTTGTTGGTTCATGATTACAATTACCACATTTAATACACATAAGTAATCCCCCGTCTTTCAACGGGGGTCCAATTTATACTTTTTTCGGTCTTCCTGAACGCTTAGGGGCTCTAGGAGCTAAAGAAACTTCTCTGCGAATTCCATGACGGTTCACATCGATTCTTGTCATAGCTCTTTGATTCTGAACTCCAGATCTGTATTTACCTTGACTTGGATTCTTTCTAGCAGCCTCTTGAGATGTTACCGCACCTGATGGTTCATTGTTAGGTGGAGTATCCATTCCTGTTCCATTATTACTCATTAATAAATCTTTCTCTTTGTTCTGGAGTTGCTGTCATATTTAAAGTTAATCCAGCTTCTCCGTCTCTTGAAATATCAAGGATGCCTCCAGGGATCTTTGCAATTCCTGTCTCGCTTCCTACTGATTCACATCCGCATTCGTAGCACATATTTTTCTCCTATAGGTTAATTATGAATGGTCTAGAAATCCACCCATAGAACTATTATAGCATTTTAGACTCTATACTTTAAGTCGAAACAATCCTGGCAAATCATTATAAACCTAGTTTCCGTGCTGGTGATGCGGGCTGCAATATTATTACAGCCCTGCACCTCACATTGTTCTTCAGACATTACTTCTTTTTAGTAGTCTTCTTTACACGCTTCTTAGTTGCTGGCTTCTTTTTTGCAGGAGCCTTTTTCTTTTTTGAAGGAGCCTTCTTTGCCTTTGCTTTTCTCACAACAATCACCTTCCTTGTTTCTGGAATATTATAAGAGACAGTCTCTTCTTTACCAGTTAACCATTTAATAAATTTGTTAGTCATTATTCCTTTTTTATCTTTCTAATTATGAAGTCAATAACTTCTTTGGGCTTCCATTCGTGTGGTAGCTCAAGGTTAGACAATTCTTTTATGATCTCTTGCCTAACTTTATTTTCTATGTAGTCTTCCACTATAGTATTCTATCATTTATAGATAAAAGGGGCAAGGTCTCCCCCACCCCTTCTATAGCTATCTAACTACTTATTCTTTTTGCTCTGCTTTATAATAAGCTTTTGCAGGGCTTCAATTTGCTTATTGATTTGGGCGATTAGGGCAACAATTGCAGATAATACCTGAGCATTTGATACTTCGGTAGTTCCTGTTGCAATTGTATATCCTACTGTTTTTGCCGAATCTGTAGCAACGTATGCTGGTAGATCTACTACCGCATTAAATGATCCAACAGTATTGCCTACTGTGAACTTATATGTCTTAGACCCATTTGTAAATGTATCTGCTGCAGTTGCTGCAGTAATTGCAGTCATTCCGCCAGCAGTTACAACCACATTTGCACCAACAGTTGCTGCATCATGAACTTTTGCTCCTGAAATATCAGTTGCAGAAATGGTTAATGTTGCAATTTCTCCTGGCTTATATGACGACTTGTCAAGCGAAGCAGAGTATTTATTTACACTTTGTCCGCATGCTGCAGTAAATACATCTGAATAAATTACTGATAGATCAGATGCAGTATACTTTAAGCGTTGTGGAGCAGATCCTGATGTAGCAGCACATGTCCATCCACCAGTCTGTACTGCGGTAGCAGATGATGCTCCACCTACAGATACTGCTGTAATTTGAGATGTGTAGTATGTGGAATCAGCAGTTGGTGTAATACCAGCTAATTGATTTCCAGCAGAATCCTTGACTACAAAGTCATAGGTTCCTGTACGTGCTCCACCAGACTGTGCAATATCTACACCAGATACAGTGATTGATGCAGGTACTCCAGTAAAGGTTACGGTTTTAGTTGCAAATACTGTTCCATTAAATGAAACTGTAATTGTTGTGGTTACTGGCTTATTAGCATTATTAGTTCCTTGTTTTACATAAAGAACTCCACCTGTACCAGTTTTTGCAGCAGATGAAACCTGTGTTGTAGGTGTTCCATCCCATGCAATAATTGCTCCACCAGTTGCATTTGCTTGGATTACGCCAGAGGTAGACATATTGTCTCCATAGCCATCCTTAGCCAAGACGTTAACATATCCTGTTCCGTCGTTTACTACTGTTGTTGAGCCAGCAACGTCTACGCTAGTTGCAAGTGTTCCAGCAGTACCGTCTGCCTGTACACGAGCAAAACTACCAGATGCTGAGAAGACGTCTGTCTTAGCAGTTGATGTTGCGTAGATTGTTTTTACGTCAATTGTAGAAACTGTTCCTGACACAGATTTCTTCTGTGTTACAGTAACTGTTCCTGCTCCGTTTACAGTAAGCTTAATATTTGTAGGCAAGCTAACCGCTGTTGCGGTTGTTGCCGTAAATGTAAATAGCTTACCTAGACTTGTTAGGGTAACTCCTGTTGGATTTGATCCAGCAGCCGTGTAGTCTGTCCAACTTGCAGGTCCAGAAATTTCTAATGACACGTAGTCATTTGCAGTTGCAGCAAGAGTATCTGAAGTTGTCAAAGCGACAACAGCATTTACTGCTACTTCTGCTTTATCTGAATCTGAAGACAAAACTGTTACGCCACGAGATCCAGCAGCAAGCGAAGCGGTTAGATCATAACCGTTTGACACTGCAGCAGAAGCTTGCGGGGCTACACCTAAAACTGTGCCAACCAAAGCTGCAGCCATGATTGAAGCTAGTTTTTGAAATGCATTCATTTAGCTTTTCTCCTTTTCATATCCACCTCTAAACTGAGCGTGGAATCCTAATTTGTGTACGAATTCCGCCATTGCGACGGTGAGTGATTATCCTCAATGTTGCTTTTCATTTCAATGTCTTCGTACATTCTTACGACATGCATGCAGGGATCTTGACCTTCGTCAAACTCCTGCATCTCCGTATTAGACATTGGTAGTCCGTCATGTGTGTAACATACTGGGGGGCCACACCAACCTTTTTCAATTCCGTATGTCATCCATTTGTTATATGTTAAATCCATTCTGCCAACTCTTTAATGAGTTTGTGTTTTGGCATAGCGCCCATAATAGTATGAACTGGACTTCCATCCTTAAATAATACCATAGTTGGTATTGAAGATACAGAATATTCAAAAGATTTTTTAGGATTTTCATCAACATTTAACTTGCCAACTAACAGTCCAGTTTCACTTGAGACTTCTTCTAGGATTGGGGCTATCTTTTTACAGGGACCGCACCAATCTGCCCAGAAATCTACCAATACTAAACTATTGTTTTTGATGAAGTCATCAAAATCATTGTCTGTTATGTTCATAAATCCTCCACATGTGTAGGCCAGTAGTACTGGCACTTATCACAACAAGTATATCCTAGTTTACGGTAATCTGAATACTCGCTATAGAAGTAATACTTGTCAGGATCTTTCTCGAATAGCCTGCCCTTGTGTGAGTAATGAAGCTTTTCATCTCCAAGCCACCATGGTTTATCTGACTCAAGACCTAGGAAATTATCTTCATAAATCTCATCAAATTTTACGTGTGTGCTATTTTTATAGCCACGAAGAATGATTTCTTTGATAATAGATTCATTATATAAGAACAACCAATCTTCATGTCCACGCCACATTTTAACTGCTGGATGATTAACCCATGCACCTGATTCATTATAGTATCCAGCCAAGGACTTGAGTACTTGTAAATTCTCTACGCTTTGCTTGATCAAACGCTTGCGGTCAAGGTGCTTGGCAGTTTGATCGAAATCCGCCTCTGGTAAAAATGTTTGCATAATCCTATTTTACTAAATAATGTAAGACTAGTCAATACTAGTCTTGAGATTTTAAGCTTTCTGCCTCTTGATTAAATTTATCCATAAACATTTGAACTACAAAATAAGTAGTTTCTTTAGCATTTGTAGATAAAGCGGCAAGGGCATCGTCTGTTCTTTGATCCTCTGGCAAAGCGTTGCCCCATTTCTGGAACAACGCTGTCGCCACATCGTCTACAATTGCTTGAAGTACCGTTACTTGATTATTGGACACTCAAAGCACCGCTTAGGTTAATTAATTTACCGCCACTAACCCTAGAGTTTTTTGTAGGAATAGATGTTGAAGAAATCAAATCATAGATTTGACTATATGTAAGTGTTGGTTTTGCAGATTTAATTGTAGCCCATTGGGTTGCAGCAATTACTGTTGCTGCTGATGTTCCTCCAACGTTAATTGTTCTGCCACCTGGAACAATTGCTCGTGTTGTGCCAAGAGCAAAGAAATCAATTAGATTAGAATCAAAGTTTGAGTAAATAGCAACTTCATTTGTTGGCATTACTGCTCCGACTGCAATTGATGATTTAATACATGCTGGCCAATCTATTCTTACATAATCACGATTATTGCCTGCTGGGAAAAATACTGGCACTCCAGCATCTGCAAGAGCCTGTATCTTACCTTCAGTAATAGGTGTCTTAGGGCAATAGTCTGAGCCTGCTGGTCCTAAATTGTGATGTCCTTGTGACATAGAAACTGCCTGAATGTTAAACCTATCTTTATTTCGGTATACCCAGTCAAGAGCGTTGATTACTGTAGGTTCTCCTGCAACTTGACGAGTTCCGTTTGGATTAGATCCAATAATTCTTACAAACACAATTTTTACATTCGGGTTAGCTGCAACTGCAAGCGAAGCCATTTGTGTTCCATGGTCAAAGCCATTCCTGGAAATAAATTGTGCTGGCATTGTTGCCGAATTAGTTCCTTCCATTTCTGCCATACCATTTGGGCAAGTTGAGAATTGAGTTACACATGCCTCAAACAATATGCGATCTTTGAATATTGGAAGAGATGTATCCAACGCTGTATCTAGGATAGCAATCGTTGGTTGCGCTACTGTTTTATTCTGTAACGATGCCGCATTTGCGGTTATAGGGATTATAAGTGTTAAGGCTACTAGAGCCGATAGTATTTTTTTGTTCATGTATACTATTCTACTAAATCAGGCCTAGCCTGTCAATACTAGTTTTTAGGTTTTCTGTCGTACCATTTACCAGAATCTAGGTCTGGACCCCTCATATTTTTGGCCTCTAAAAGGGCTGTAAGGGCTGTTTTAAGGTATTCTACCTCATATTCTAATCTAATTAGTTCTAATTCTATACTTCTGATTCTTTCAGATTTTCTCATTAATCCATTCTTTCTCTATCAAGGGGCGTAGGCGCAGTAGCCAAATTCCCACATTGGGCACAAATCATGTCTAAAAAGTAAGTAGCAATCTCATAGTCATGAAAAATAGCTCTTATATAAAAATGATTTGATCCACATACGCATACATGGGTTGGAGTTCCTCTAAGGTCTAAAGCGGATTCTTGATCCATCTCTTCCTCAATTTCCTCTTTTTCTAAAAAGATAAAATAGTATTTATCTATAAAACTACGTACTGCATTAATTCCTATCACGATTAATAGGAATGCGGCTGTCCAGTATAGCCACTTCATAAACCTATTATACTCTAAACCTCAATAATTGTAAAAGGACCTCTTACACTCATCATAAATTTTGAAGCAGCCTCTAAGGCTATTCGAACACGCTTTCTTGGAGTTTTAACAAATGTGGTAGAGAATAGAGATCCAAGGGCTACCTGTTGACCGCTTCCTTCTGCTAAATACTGCACATCAACTTCTGATATATGAAAGTCTACATCCATTACAAATATACGACCAGTATTTTGTACTGCAATAATAATAATTCCGCCCTCGTCACCATCTTCTGGAGCATTGTTTCCAAACTTTCCGTAACCATGTTCTTGAAAAGTTTCTTTAACTGATTGAACAAACTTAGTACGCATAAACTTATCTAAGTTCTTAAATGCTGCAGTTGGCTTGTAAATTGGTGGAGTCCAGTTATATTGAAGAATCTGGCCCATTCTAAATGAATCTACAAAGCCTATTCCAAATTGACCTACTTTAAAAACTTTTGAGTCAGTTGTTTGTAGAATTAAACCAGTCTTCTCATCGGAAGCAGCAGAGTCTCCCCCAAGAATTACTTTATTGCCCACAGATAGGGCTACTATACAGGTCATATAGACTAGTATACTATTTTTATTTCTTTTAGTCCAGACCCTCGTCTATCTGGTATTCTTCTATGGATTTATCGATAAATGACAATTTAAGCAGGGTTTCTTCAAGCTCAGCCTTAACCCCAATTAATTCCTGAATAGCAGAATAGTATTTATCCTTCCACTCAGTCAATTCCCGTTCAATTTTATATAATGCGATTTTCAGGTCCTTAATTTCCATTTTAAGGTGATCTTGCTCACGCTCAGCACGTCTAATTTTTTCTTTTTTATTATCACGAATTCCAGCAATAATAGCGGTACCCATTCCAGACATAATTGCAGCAAGAAGGGCGAGTACTAATGAGGTATAATTAATAGACATATAATCTAATTATACCTCAATCAAATGCTTAAATTAATAATTCAGAGGCTGAAACTTCTGCTCCAGAATAGCGTTTTTTTAGAATAAATTCTTTAACATGCTCTGATCCATGAGATCTGCCAGCCAAAATAATTACCCAGCGTGGCTCAAATTTAGATGTAATACAGGTCTCGCACATAAGTAAATTAATTGGAAGTAAAGAAGATCTCTTTACATCTAATTTATTTTTAGTCTTATTGCAGCTGTAACAAAGTATTTTTTCCATTATTCTGATTCCTCAATATGCTTGAAAATAATTTCTTCCATTATAGAAAAATCTTCATTTTCCATTAGCTCTTCGATTTCCTCACCATTTTTATTCCACTTGACCATGGAGGCATATGCCCCTAGGCTTTCTACTGATCCGTAGCACTGCTCTGAATGAATATATACGATATGGACAACATCATAATACTCTTTCACTTGGTACCCCCTCTAACTCGCATCTTACTCCATACGACTCAATTAAACTTTTGACCTTGTTTACGTAATCAATAACCATTTCTTTTTTGGTTCCAGTAAACTGTAAAAAATTATCTTCATATAGTCTTAATGCGAGAAAGTCAGGATATTTTATTATGTGCATAAGAAGCATAGGTGGCTTCTTTATTGCATGGACCCCTTTTCTCATCTCTTCTGTATAGAACACAGGCTTATTGGGTTCACCAGTCCACTGGTTAATCCCATATTTAAAATGTTCCCGTTGCTTTTCAGCACTTTTATCAATAAACATTTTTCTTTTTTAACCTCTTCCACACCTCTTGAGTTTTGTGCAAATTCTTGCTTTTATCTATTGATCCTGCGCTTAAATAAACTCCGCCCCAAACTCCGTACTCATCTTTTTCTTGACCAGCTTTATAACAAATAGTTATGACTGGGCAAGATAAACATGCATCATCAATATTTTTTGCTATATTTGGATCTGCCTCATATTTATCATAGAATAGATTTGTGTCCATTCCACGACAAACTGCAAGGTCGTACCAATCAAAATCTTCTTCGTCTACTCCAAGATTATTTAAAATGCTTGACATATTTAGCGGGTAGTTTCCAAATTCCGTTATTGTTGACGGCAAACTTTTCTGCCATCCCCCAATTATTATTTTTAAACATGCCCTTTATATTTGTAAAGCCTTTGTAATCTTTTTTCCAAATAATTAGATCGTAATTGTCCCAAAATGGGGTCACATTCTTGGCCTTTTTAATAAAGACCTCTACACCTAATTCTGTTAGATTTAACATGCTGTCCTAAACATAAACCGCAGCATCCCACTAATATATATTATACAGTAAGAGCTGCGGCTATGTCAACAGTTATTTAAGAAAAGTTCCATCCCATATGGACTTTTTTACTTCTTTATTTGACTCTTTTTTTTCATCATAAGACTTATTTACTGGCACACAATTTGGAACCTTTCGGCCATTCTTTTCCTTCATGCCCCTTTGCTCGTATCCTGACCAGCATGCCTTTTCTACGTTATCCCATTTATCTTCATCTTCATTGTCTGATTCGTATGTTTTGCTTATCTCTTCGTCTGTTTGATCCTCATCTTTTGGATCCGTTGATTTAATTAGGTCCTCATCTGGAACCTCAATTAATGTATCTATTGGATTTACAACATCGTCTAGAATATCTTTAATTTCTTCTATTAAAGTTTCCTGAGTATATGATTTCTTCATATTCTTCTCCCTATTTACAATTTTACGAGACCAAGAGAATCCTGCATCTCCGCCCCAGGCGTCCCACATAATACGGCCATTAGAGGGATTAGATGTATTATAAAAGTCTTTACCCTTCTTATCTACTTCATGGCGTGAGAAATATGAATACATACGCTTAACTGTAGAAAGACTTAATGCTTCTCCACGAGATAATTGTCCTGCACGAGTCCATCCAACCATTGTTCCAGCACCTTTTGCTTTGCCTTCTTTTTTCCAACGCAAGGCCCTGTTAGCTGCTGCCTTCATGCCTGATGTCGGTTTGTATCCTTCTTTAGCCATTATTTCTCCTTAACGCTGACGACTTTTACATTTTTTACTTCGTCATCAACTCCAAATATATCATTAGCATAATCTATAGCATCGGCTTCGTCAAATGCTTCTATTTCTGCATCGATCTCTATTTTGATTTTGTATGTATTCATTTATTTTCCGCAGGTTGGGCAAGCATTGGGCTTTTTACTTTTTTCTTTATCTGGAGCAGAACCTGCTCCTTTAAACTTTGGACGCCCAAAGCCTACATTGAAATCAGCACTTTCTTTGGATTCTTCTTGTAGGCACGAAGTTTCTTGCAAACCTCGCCACCGTTTCTTTGGCTACCTTTTGGATCTCCTGAAGTATTACCTTCCATACACCAAACAGTTCCATCTTCATTATCTTTAATGACTATGCCTACGTGAGATATTCGATCTACACCATCTGCAGGGAAATCAAAGTAAGCAATATCTCCTGGTTCTGGATCTGCTAAATCTCCATCAATCCATTGTCCAGCTTTTTTAAATGCTGCAGCGCCACCTGGAGTATAAACAGTATTTGGAATTTTTACTCCAGCTTCATTAGCACACCAGTTTACGAATGATCCGCACCAAGGCTGGAAGTCCGCTTTAGTAAACTTGCCGTATTTGGTTTCGTTATCTTTTGGGCCTTCTACAGTTCCAAGTTCTGCTTTTGCAACTTCAACTAGTCGCTCTGCTGTTCCTTGCTCTGCCATTTTTAGTCCTTATCCCAATCAGCATCTACTGGTTGTTCTGCTGGCATTGCGCCATCTGGTTTAGCTAATCTACGAGCTTTAGCTTCATCAATTTCTGCTTCTAATTTTTTATCCGCCTGAGTATTTTTTGCGTCCATCTCTTTGTTATCTAATTGTGCTTTCATAATGTCTTTAGCACCTGATTGTCCAATTAATAGACCAGCCAAAGTTCCTGTAATAAATGTTGCAACTGATCCAAGAACATTGAAGAACATCTTATCGTTTTCAGATTGACCAGTAATTGGTTGTGTTACAAATATTAGAGCGTACATGATTCCTACTGATGTAATAAACAGAATAGAACCTAATGTGATACCTAAAATAAATTTTAGTCTCGCATCTAATTCCGCTGGGGTTAATCTTTCTTTAGCCATTTGTTGTTTCCTTAGTATTTGCTAAATCTTCTGGACATGCTCCGTTAGCTGTGCAGATAGGTGGCTTACATTCCGCTTTTTCCCAATTTGTTGGATCTTGACATGGATAACGGTAATGACCGTCGTATCCACATCCGCTCAAAGATAGGACCAAAAGGCTGGAAACTAAAAACACCTTTATTTTTTTCATATCCCTATTATAGCAAATGTGCGGCTATGAAGGCTAGTCCTCTTTGTTTTCGGCTTTTTCTCTAATGCCTATAGTCATAAACCATAGGGCTACAGAGGCTAAAGTCACATATCCGACTACTGTTTTAGCGCTACCTTCAAGAACCACCCAGGCCACAAAAAATCCCAGGAATGTAAAGTTTTCGTTTAAGGCTGCCATGCCCCATTCTTTTATTTTTTTCATTTTATTTCCTCCTTCTAGGTGCAGTAGCAACAATTAATTGGCCAGCAATAATTGTTACAACTACAATATCTTCTGCTTTTTCACGTTCTGGAATAGACATATCAGCACCTATATTAAGTAATGCTTTGCCTAATTCACATTTTTGTTCTTCTGTTAAACCTTCAATAGCCTCATCTGGATTAAAGCAAGTAGCAATAGCATTGAATAATGCTGCTGGGCTTTCTAATACAAGCAGTGCTGATGCTACCTCTGCTGTAATAACAACAGGATTACCATTAGCGTCTTCTCTTACTTCTACTGGTATTTGTGGTGGAAGATCACGATATTCAAGTCCCGCTGCTGCAATGGCTGACGCTTCAATTGGAGCACCTTCTGCTGCTACAATTAATGCATCTGACAATAAATCTTTTTCTGCT
>Ga0169931_10014456_pt1 | contig 10677 bp, 5 predicted proteins | sample Kivu_15m_20L_FD_129675 | JGI IMG/M metagenome (GOLD analysis project Ga0169931, IMG submission 129675) | Freshwater microbial communities from Lake Kivu, Western Province, Rwanda to study Microbial Dark Matter (Phase II) - Kivu_15m_20L... | ecosystem: Environmental > Aquatic > Freshwater > Lake ... | reverse complement strand
TAGGTGATGCGATCGGTCAGGCGACAGCTGTCGGCAGACACTGGCGTGAAGCGGTGCTCGTGACGCCACGACGACGCAGGCCCCCGCTCCATGACGTCGTCGAAGCCGGCCTCGCCGCCGTCTGCGCCGTCGCGCACGCGCTCGTGGCGTGCGACCCAGCGCACGGAGATCGGACCAACCGGGACGTGAAAGATGGCGCGCTCGCCGTCGGCGAGGGCCCGCAGTGGCTGCTCGACGACGACATTCTGCCAGGGCGGCGTCAGCCGTTGAAAGGCGCGCGGCGCGGCGTGAAAGCGAAAGAGCTCAGCGGCGCTCAGCGGGACGTCGATCGTGCGCTCAAAGACCGGCATGGTGGAGCTCGCGATTCAGTGCCGCCAGGTGAAGCTTCAGCCCGAGCGTCATCTCGTCACCCTGATATGAGGCTCAGGCTCAGACGCAGCGGGCGTCTTGGTCAACCGTGTCCTTCAGGGCCTGACGTGCACGGTGCAGGCGCGTCTTCACCGCCGACGTCGACATGCCGAGGAGCTCTGCGACCTCTTCGGTCGAGAGGTCCTCTTCGTAGCGGAGGCGAACGAGGGCGCGGTCTTTGTCCTTCAGCGTGAGCATCGCGTCGCGGACGGCGGCCTTGCGCTCGCCGGCTTCGACGAGGTCGTCAGCTTCGAAGCTGCCGCGGTCGAGGTCGAAAGCGCGGTGGACACAGGCCTCGGCCGCTCCGCTCTCGAGGGCGTCCAAGCTGTCAGCACCCTTTCGGCGCTTGGTGCGCAGGCGCATGAGCGCGGCGTTGAACGTCACCCGGTAGAGCCACGTCGACGGCTTGGCCTGGCCTTGAAACTGGTCGTGGTGACGCCACGAGGAAACGAATGCGTCCTGGACAACGTCTTCGGCGTCGGCCGTGGACGCCGTGAGCCGGTAGGCGAGCGCCAACAGCTTGTCCCGGTTCTGCTCAAACAGCCGCGCGAATGCGGCCCCGTCGCCCTGCTGGATGGCCGAGGCGTCGATGAACTGCTGTTGCTTGGTGGTCGGCATGGGCGGCTCCCGTTCGTTTCTGTCCAAATAAAACCAAGACAAGGTCATCTGTAACTTGGTCAATCACGGGACGCAAGTGATCCTTGTGGAGATCCGCCCAGCTTTTTATTGGACAGAGACAAGACGCCGCAGATCCAAACCTGGACGGGAGGCGGACGTGCATGACTTCTGTCCATTTGTCAGCATCTTGGGAGAGTACGGATTGTCCAGCTTCCGGGCGAGATTCAGCGCCGCCAGGCGCTGAACCATAAGCGCATCATCGGCCTTCGGCCGATGAATGTATGGATTACTCGCACCCCGAAGGTGCGAATACCTGTGCAAGGGTGGCGACGCGTACAAAGGCCCACTTGTAGGAGAATGTCGGAGCCGGAATGCTCGACGTGTCTCTGACTCTAACTAAGGAGCCGTCATGTCCCGCGTCTGCTTGCGCGCCCTGCTGTTGGCGTTGGCCGCCACCTCTCTCGCCTGCTCCGAGCAGGTCCAGCCCGCGCCGACCGAGGTCTGCGACAACCGCGAAGACGACGACGCTGACGGGGACACCGACTGCGACGACGACGACTGCCAAGACAACCGCGCCTGCGGCATCGGCGAAGGCGAGGGTGAAGGCGAAGGCGAGGGCGAGGGCGAAGGCGAGGGCGAAGGCGAGGGCGAAGGCGAAGGCGAGCCCGGGCCCCGCCGTGAGACGAGCTGCGTCGACGACACCGACAATGACGCCGATGGCGACGTCGACTGCGACGACAGCGACTGCATCACCGACGAGGCCTGCGCGCCGCCGACCCCTGAGGGGTGCCCGACGCCGCCGGCCAACCTCACCTTGCCGCAGATGGAGGCGCGCTACGCCGCCGACATCGACCCGCTCTTCCGTCGCGCACAGGGCGGCTGCGTGCGCTGCCACGCCGAGGGTGGCCGTCGCGAGATGAAGATGACCGACGCGGCGGCGACGACGTTCACCCGCCTGCACCGCGAAGGCTGGTTTAACGAAGAGGACGAGAACTCCGCCGTCGGTCGCACGCTGCGTGACGACATGCCGAAGGCCGGCCCCGCGTGGTCGGAGGCCGAAAAGACGACGCTGTTCACGTTCGCCTGCGACCTCGCAAGCCTTGGCCCGCCGGCGCCGTCGGAGGGTGAGGGCGAGGGCGAGGGCGAAGGCGAAGGCGAAGGTGAGGGTGAGGGCGAGGGTGAAGGCGAAGGCGAGGGCGAAGGTCCTGGCGATCCGACGCCGATCACGCTGCCCTGCTCGACGAGAACGTCGATCGAGGCCGACGGTGGCTTCGACTGCTACGACTTCGCGCTGACGGCGCCGGCGACGATCACGGCCACGCCGTCGGCCCCCGGCGGCGCCGACTGCGACGAAGAGAGCGACACCGTCACCCTGCTCTTTGAAGGCACTGAAGCCATCGAGCTGGCCGACGACGAGCCGACCGGCGACCTGTGCGGCGTCCTGCGCGCAAACGTCGGCATCGGCCGCTACACCGTCTGCGTCGTCGAGTTCGACCTGACGTTCGCCATTCCCGAGCTCGACCTGAGCATCACGCAGACGCCGCTCACGGCCGTCGCCGATGTCGAGGGCAACGCGCTGGTGCCGGTGACGGCGACATTGCCGATCGCTGCGACGTCGACGATCGCGCCGCAGCTCGACAGCGACTGCCACAAGTTCAACGCGCCGGTCGGCCGCCTGTTCATGAACACCTCTGGCGGCGCCAACGGCTGCCGCGGCGACACGCTCATCGAGCTCCTCAGCGATGAGGGCGTGCTCGTCGCCGACGATGACGATGGCGGCACCGAGCTGTGCTCGCACCTCGCCGTCGATGTCACGACCGCGACGGACGTCGTCGTGTGCACGTCGACGCGCTCGGCCGAGACGCCGATCGCGAGCCTCGCTGACGTCGTCACGACGGTGCGGTCGGGCCGCGCGGGCTTGATGATTGCCGCCGTCGACTACGACACCCCCGGCGCCGACCTCGACGAGGCCGTCGTCATCACAAACTCCGGCCGAGAGACCGCCCAGCTCGCCGGCGTGTTCCTCGCGTCGGTCAACGGCGCCAATGGCGGCCTCGTGCGCGCCTTCGACCTCTCCTCCGTCGGCACGCTGACGGCCGGCCAGAGCGTCGTTGTCGCCCAAGACCCGACGTCATTTGCGGCCAGCGCCACACTGAAGATCTTCGACGCCGGTGAAGACTCGTTCTTGCAGAACGCCGGCAATCAGGGCGACGGCGTCATGCTCGTCAACGCGTCAGGCACCGACGCCGTCGTCATCGACGCCTTCGCCTGGGGCGGCCCGTGCGCGGCCAACGCCGTCACCATCGGCACAAAGACCGTCAGCGCCAACCTCGTCGAAGGCACCCGCTCGACGATCAACGATTCGCCGATCGCCGCGCGCGGCATCTGCCGCCGATTCAAGGACGACGCCAACACGGCGTTCGTCGGCGCCCAAGACAGCGGCGACGCCGCAGCCGACTGGTTCGCCTGCGAGTTCTGAGCGTCGCCTGATGATGACTGGCACCCGGACGAGGTTTTATCCTCGGCCGGTTTCTTTTTGTCTCACCTGCGCGTCTGCGCGAGGCCTGTTAGCGGCGCGCCGACAAGATGGCGCGCGCCATCGTCTGCGGGTTTTTGCCCTCAAAGAGCTGCAGGTGCGCGCCCTCGGCGCGCTCGACGGTGAGGGTGCCTTTGAGCCAGTGGCGCCAGCCGTGGGTCGGGTCGTCGAACTTCGTCGCCGGCCAATCAAACGGGATGGCCGCCTTGAAGAGCAAGCCCGGGATGTGGGTCGTGCGCGACGGCCGATAGGAGAGCTGGGCCATGGCGAGAGCGCCCCACAAGACGCGCATCTCTTGTTGGCGATCAGCGTCGAATTTGCCTGCGCCGACGTCGGCGTCACCGGCGAGCTTTTGCGCCATGCCGAGCTTCATGAGGACACGGCCACGGACGTTCTTGGCGCGTTGCGAGACGTAGGCGACCTTGCCGCTGACGTCCTTCTTTCTGAACTCGTCGAGGTGCAAGAGCGCGCGCTCGTAGACGGGCAGCCGCTTGGGGTAGCCGGGAGCGAGGACGTCGAAGAACACGAGCAGCTCAGGCGGCACGCCGCGGGCATCGAGGCGCAGGGCGAGCTCGTAGGCGACGTAGCCGCCGAAGCTGTAGCCGCACAAGACGATGGGCTTGTCGGTCAGGCCGCGCTCGTCGAGCTCGGCGAGGTAGGCCTCGGCGATCTCCTCGACGCGCTCCTTGGGGCTCTCGCCGCTCTCGCCGCCGATGGCGCGAAAGCCGTACGTCGGCACATCGTTGCCGAGCAGCGAGGCGAGCTTCTGAAACGTGAAGACGTGGCCGCCGATGCCGGCGATGAAGAACACCGGCGTCTGGCTGCCGTTCTCGTTGAGAACGATGAGCGACGACGACGACGATGACGATGATGGCGTAGACCCTGGCGCAGCCGTCGTCGTCGTTTGTAGCTGCGCATCGGCGTCGATGCTGCGCGCGAGCTTCTCGATCGTGTTTGCTTGAAAGAGCCGCGACAGCGGCACCTGCACACCGAGCTGCGTCTTGATGCGGCTCATGAGCATCGTCGCGAGCAGGGAGTGGCCGCCGCGATCGAAGAAGTTGTCGTCGACGCTGAGGGCGTCGGTGCCGAGCACGGCCTGCCAGATCGGCAGGAGCTTTTCCTCCGTCACGGTGCTCGGCGCGCGCCGCGTCTTGGCCGTCGTCGCCGTCAGCGGATCGGAGAGTGCTGCCCGATCGACCTTGCCGTTGACAGAGACCGGCAGGCCTTGGCGCAAGATGACGACGTGGGTCGGCACCATGAAGTCTGGCAGCCGCCCGCCGGCGTGGGTCTTGATGGCCGCGACGAGGGTCGCATCATCAGCAGGCGCGCCAGGCTTCGGCACGACGTAGGTGACGAGGACCTTCTGCAGCGACGCGTCTTGGCGCGCGACGCTCAGCGCGTCTTTGACGCCGTCGTGCTCGGCGATGACGGCGTCGACCTCGCCGAGCTCGACGCGGAAGCCGCGGATCTTGACCTGGAAGTCGGCGCGGCCGAGGAACTCGAGCTCGCCCCCGAGTGAGCCTGCGCCTGTGGCGTCGTCGAAATAGCGCGCGAGGTCGCCGGTTTTGTAGAGCTTGCCGTGGCCCGGTCGCGCCACGCCGCGACGGGCGGCGAGGTCGGCGAAGGGGTCGTTGATGAAGCGCTCGGCGCTGAGCTCTGGGCGCTTGAGGTAGCCCGAGGCGAGGCAGGTGCCGCCGATGTAGAGGTCGCCGGCGATGCCAGGCGGCACCGGCTGCAGGCGACGATCGAGCACATGGTAGTGGCTGTTTTGGATCGGCCGGCCGTAGGGGATGCTGCGCCAGTGCTTGGGCACGTCGTCGACGACGAAGAAGTTCGACCAAATGGCGGCCTCGGTCGCGCCGCCGAGACAGCGCACCTGCAAACCGTCGTGAAAAGCACGCCGCATGTCGCCCGGCAGGCTCACGGGGATCCAGTCACCGGAGAGCATCACGAGGCGCAGCTTCGAGCGACGACGACGAAGCTCGTCGCCCCGCTCCCCCGCCGGCGGAGGCGCAGACGGCAAGAACGGCACGAGGCGATGAAGTGCGGCTGGCGCTGAGTCCCAGACCGTGATCTCGCCCGACGTCAGGCGCTGCACGAGGGCTTCGGGGTCTCTCAGCTCGGCCGACGTCGCGACGCGAATCTGGGCACCCGCGCCGAGGGCGCCAAAGACGTCAAAGACGCTGAGGTCGAAGCAGACCGACGTGACGAACAGCAAGCGGTCGTTGCGCGTGAACGCGAACTCGCGGTTCACCCAATCGAGCGTGTTCAGCACCGCCTCGTGCGTGAGCACGACGCCCTTCGGTTTGCCGGTGCTGCCCGAGGTGTAGATCGTGTAGCAGACATCAGACGGCTGGCCCGTGCGCGCTGGTCTCGTCGTCGGCCGCGCGGCGATCGCTGCGGCGTCTCCCTCGATGTCGAGCAGGACGGCGCTCTCAGGCAACAGCGCGCGGTACTTCTCCTGCGTGACGACGACGGGGGTCGCGGAGTCCTCGAGCATGAAGCTCAGCCGGTCCCTGGGGTAGTCGGGGTCGAGAGGCACGTAGGCAGCACCCGTCTTGCTGACGGCGAGCAGGGCGACGACGAGCTCGACGCGGCGCTCGAGCAGGATGCCGACGTAGCCGCCGCGCGCGGCGCCCGCGGCGATCAAAGCGTGGGCGAGCTGGTTCGCGCGCTTCTCGAGCGCGCCGAACGTCAGGACGACGTCGTCACCGTTGCCGCTGCGTTCGTTGGCGCAGACGACGGCGATCGCGTCCTTGAAGGCTGGGTCCGAAGCCCGCGCCTCGAACAGCTCGTGGATCAGCGTGCCGTCGGGGAAGGAGCGCGTCGTTTGGTTGTGGGGCCCAAACAGGACGGCAGCGGCCTCGTCGTCGTCGAGCAGCCGCACATCGCCCGTTGTGTGCGCCTGCGTCATCGAGCGCAGCAGGGCCTCGAGCCAGCGCATGAGGTTGTCGATGCCGACGTCGTGGAAGCGGCCGCGGTCAAAGAGCACGCGCAGCTCGAGCAGGTCTTCGCCGCCGACCTTGCCGTGGTCAAAGACCGTGACGTTGAGCGGAAAGGTCGGTTGCTCTTCGTAGTGGAAGTGCCGGCGCGCAAACGACGGTGACAGCGCGCGCAGGCTCGCATTCAGCTCTTGATTTTCAAACATCAAGAGCGTCTGAAACAGCGGCGTGCCGCGCGGCACGCTCGACGTACCAAGCACGTCGACGAGGGGCGTGTGCTCGTGCGCGCGCACGTCGAGGCTCTGCTGGCGCAAGCGCTGCAAGAGATCTGTCAGCAGCTCGTCGTCGGTGATGCGGGCGCGCACCGGCAACGTGTTGATGAACAGGCCGACCATGTCGGCCGAGCCTTCGCCGTCGAGGGCGCTCTTGCGGCACGCGCGCGTGGTGCCAAAGACAACGTCGTCGTCCCCCGTCAACCGGTTGAGGCACAGGGCCCACGCCGCCTGCACGACGGTGCCAAGCGTGCTGCCGCTGCGCTTCGCCAAGGCGCGCAGCGCCGTCGTCGTCTCAGACGCGACCGTGCGCGCGCGCTCGCCGTAGCCAGCCTGGCCTGTCGTCGACGTAGCCGCGCGCAGCGCGGGCACCGGCGTCGGGGCGTCTTTGCCGGCAAGCAGACCTCGCCAGAACGGCAGGCTGTCGGCGGTGGGCAGGGCGCGCGACCAGCTGACGAAGTCGGAGAAGGGCCGCGGCGGCGGCGGCAGCACGAGGGCCGGGGCTTGGCCGCGGCGCAGGGCGTCGTAGGCGGCGAAGACGTCGGCCAAGACGACGGCGAAGCTGCGGCCGTCCAGCAGGATGTGGTGAAACGTCCAGCAACACCATGCGCGCGCTGGGCCGCACGAGGCGACGAACAGGCGCAGCGGCGGAGGACCGTCGTCGAGGACGAAGCCGGCCCGGCGGTCGGCGCGCAGAAAGGCGGCGATGCGGGCGGCGCGGGCGTCATCGGGCTCGTCACCCCAGCTCGCCCGCGTGACGGGCAAGCGAAAGCTGTCGTCGACGATCTGGGCGGGCTCGTGGTCTTTGCCCTCGACGAAGCGAGCGCGCAGCATCGGGTGACGGGCGGTGACGTGCTGCCAGGCCCCAGCGAAGGCCTCGACGTCGAGCGCTTCGTCGAGCTCCATCGTCAGCTGCTCGATGTCGAAGCCGCCTTGTGGGTCGAGGCGCGCTTGAAAGAGCATGCCGGCTTGCAACGACGTGAGCGGCCACGCGCGGGCCTCGTCGCTGGTGGGCGCGGGAGATCGAGAAGTCGACGTCGACGTCACGCGCTGCGGTTAGTTAGCACGACGACGCCACGGTGTTCCAGCGTGGGCCCTTTGGCCCCCGGCGAGGGCGCCGCAGGCGCCAGGTCCGCGAGAGCGTTTCAGCACCGAGAGGTGCGAGCGCTCGCTACATCTGTGGCTGCGTGACTGGCTAGCTAGGGCTCTTCGCCCACGACCGTCGCGATCACGATGCCGAAGCGGGTGTCACCGACGACGAAGGTGTCGCCGTCGTGCAGGGTCGCGCGGCTGATGCGCTCGCCTTCGACAAGGACGCCATTGGTGCTGTCGAGATCGTGGACCTTGAAGTAGCCGCCGGCGCCGCGCGTGATGCGGGCGTGGCGGGCCGAGACGCTCTTTTCGGCGAGGACGATGTCGCAGGCGGGGTCTCTGCCGATGACGGTCTCGCTGCGATCGAGAGGAACACGCACATCGACGCGGCTTCTGCGAAACACCAGCTCGGCTGCGGTGGCGCGCTTGCGGCGCTGGGCGAGCCGTGGCGCGAGCTCTTTGAGCCGAAAGGGCTGCGTCTTTTCCTCTTTCGGTGGCGCCGGCGCCTCCGCCGAAGCTGGCTGATCGGGCGCTGGAGCTGGTGGATCGGCGGGCACTGCGAGACGTTAGCAGACGTCTGAGGTCCGATCGTGGAATCATCGACGCACATGGCAGACGTAGCGCTCTCCGACTTTGAGATTGGCGCTGTCCTTGGGCAGGGCGGCATGGCCACGGTGCACAAGGCGACCTATCGCCCGACGGGCGAGGTCGTCGCGCTCAAGCTCATGCTCGCCAACGTCGAGCACGACCCGACCTTCATCGAGCGCTTCCGTCGCGAGGTGAAGGCGACCATTGGTCTCGAGCACGAGAACATCTGCCGCGTCATCGCTGCCGGCGAGGCCGAAGGTCGTCTGTTCATGGCCATGGAGGTCATCGACGGCGGCAGCGTGAGCTCAAGCAGAAGATGGGCGGCAAGGTCCCACTGCAGGTCGCCGTCGAGCTCACGGCCCAGCTGCTCGCCGCCCTCGCCGTCGCCCACGACCAGGGCGTCATCCATCGCGATCTCAAGCCGGCCAACTTGATGCTGACGATGTCTGGGCACTTGAAGCTCGTCGACTTCGGTATCGCCAAGAGCAGCAGCGATGCGACGCTGACGGCGACCGGTATGCTCGTCGGTACCCCGGCCTATATGAGCCCTGAGCAGGTGCGCGGCGATGAGCTCGACGGGCGGAGCGATTTGTTTTCGACGGGTCTCATCCTGCACGACCTCCTGTGCGGCCGCAGCCCCTACTACTCAGACAACCCTGGCACCTCGCTGATGAAGGTGCTGCAGGAAGAGGTGCCCGGCGTCTTTGACGTGTTGTTCGGCGTCGACCCATTCGTTGAGGCCTTCCACGGCACCATCACCGCGAAGGACAAGAAGGAGCGCTACCCGGATGCGCGCGCGGCGTTGGCGGCGCTGATGCCGTTTCTCGAGCCGCAGCGTCGTCGTCACCCGCGGCTGATCGCCGAGTGCCTGCGAAACCCCGCCGGCATGAAGGCCAAGCTCGTGCGCGAAAGCGCCGAGGCCGAGCTCGCACGCGCCCACGCCCTGATCGGCCGCCATGGCCCGATCCACGCCGCGGCCCTCGCCCTCGAGAACGCGGTGCACATCGACCCGTCCTACGAGCCAGCGAAGCAGCAGCTCACGCATGTCTCGGCCGATCTTGGCTTTCGCACCGAGGTCGTGAGCGACGACCGCATCAAAGAAGCCGAGGCCGCGCTCAAGAAACAGCCCGGCCACCCTGGCCTCATCAAGCGCCTCGCCGACCTCCACAGAGCAGCCGGCAACATGCGCGAGTGCGCCCGGTACTTGAAGCGCTACCTGCGGCAGAAAGACGACTCCGCCGCTGTGCAGCAGCTCGTCGCGCTGTTGTGGGGCCCGGGTTCAGACCCTGCGCTCGTGACGGGCTCGATAAAGCGGCTGCGCACCCAAGACATCATCGCGGGCCTAAAGACCGGCGGCATGCCGGCGCTCAAGTCGGAGAAGCCGCTCAAGGAGCGAGCCCAGGCGACGATGTCAGCGGACCAGAAGGCCGCCATCGCCGACGCCACGCGCAGACGCGCCGCCGGCGAGCAGACGGGCACGGCTAACCGGCAGCAGAACCCGGCGACGGGCGTGACTGGCCAGACGGGCCAGGGCATGCGCGTCGTCAGCGACTTCCGCACGGCGAGCGAGATGGCCGAAGACCTGCGCGGCGCCGGCGCCGACGACGGAATCTTCGAGCGCGTGCGCGAGGCCTTCGGCGGCTGGTTCTGGCTCGGCGTCGGCGGCGCGGTCGTCTTCGCGATCGTGCTCGTCGGTGCCAAGGTGTCGAGCTCGATGGTGGACGTCGCGCAGAAGGACATGAAGAGGCACGTTGAAGGCGAAGTGATCAACGAGCAGAACACCGTCTTCAACAACCAGCGCACCAAGCTCAACGAGGCGCAGGCTGCGCTTGAGAAGGGCAGCTTCATCGCCTGTTCGATCGCCGCGACCCAAGCGCTCGAGGGCGAAAAGACCGCCAAGATGGTGCTCGATGCGAAGTGGTTGATGGCGCAGTGCTCGCTGCTCGGCGGCGACGTCCTGCAGGCCCAAGATGCCCTCCAAGACTTCAAAGACAACGCGAACATCAGCGACAAGCGCTTCGAGTTGGCCAAGACGCAGCTCAAGGCCATCGAGCGCGGCGAGAAGCCTGGCGGCATGCGGACCTGGTAGTCGCCTTTGCTGCGCAAAGGCCTGTGCTGCGCAAAGGCCTGTGCTGCGCAAAGGCCTGTGCTGCGCACAGGGCGACGAACGCACCTCCGGTGCCTTCGTCGAGGCCTGTGCTGCGCAAAGGCCTGTGCTGCG
>Ga0169931_10014454_pt1 | contig 10678 bp, 8 predicted proteins | sample Kivu_15m_20L_FD_129675 | JGI IMG/M metagenome (GOLD analysis project Ga0169931, IMG submission 129675) | Freshwater microbial communities from Lake Kivu, Western Province, Rwanda to study Microbial Dark Matter (Phase II) - Kivu_15m_20L... | ecosystem: Environmental > Aquatic > Freshwater > Lake ... | reverse complement strand
TTTGGTTATTTTTATACTTATTTTTTTATAATAAATTTTTTCCTTTAATTATATATACCAAGATTAATAGATGGATAATAAGAATGATTCAGAAATGTTATGTATTCGTGAATATAATTTTTACAAAGGTTTTCATCATTGTTCTTCTCTATTTAATAATTATTTCAAAAAGGTCTTGTTAATAACAGAAGATGTACAACCATATACTGATATAATTATGATTTTTTTATACAATAAAAAACAGATTTATAAAAATACAGAGGAAGTATGGGATCCAATCGTTCATTCTTTCCAAATAAAGAACAAAAAATATATTTTTCATAAAACTATAAAGAATATAATTATAAATAAGATAGTAGAATTAGCGCAAAAATATCTTAATTTAGATAAATTATGGGATAAAAATTTACAAAAGGATATTGTAAACAATTATACAAAAAAATACAATATTAAAAAGTATAATTTAGAAACTATTTATGAAGACAGTATCTTATTTTTGAAAAAGAAAATCATTCCTATTTATAATTATTATTGTATAGTTAGAAATGATTATATTCCAACAGATATTAAAAAATTCCAAATTAAATATACAAATAATATTCTATCATTTACAGCAGATAAGATAATTGATAAAATTGATATATCAATACATCCTACAAGATACAAACGATTATTAGACCTATTTAACAAACACAATACCAAAAGTACATATTTTCATAATTATTTATATGCGTTGATTAGAAGGAATAGAACAATATATTGGCAATACAAAGTATTCTTTGGAAATTCAATACCACAAAATGTTTTTAATTATTGGCGTTCTATTTGTTCTGGAAATATTTATGAATGTTTTGCTGATCCTTTCAATTGTTATTTAGATAAATATTATTCTGCTTTTTATGATGTTGATAAAGCATTTGGATCACTCGGTTCTTTCTTTGATAATCCACCAAAGACAGGTTGTGCTATAGCTCATCCACCAACAGAAAAACATTTTTTAGAGGCAACAATTAAGAAGGTATTATCAGAGGTTAAGAAAAATAAAGTGGTATATATTTTAGGTATGCCAATATGGCCTACATATATGAGAGTCAAAGGGCAAAATTTACTAGAAAAATATGATAAATTTAAAATCAATAGAGAAATGACACTGCATACAGCTAATTTAGATACAGATGTAAACGAAACAAAAACATACTATTATAAATATGAATTATATATAATTGGTAATCATAAATATGATGTAAAAATATTAGAAAATAATGTAAATAAATTATTTATAATAAATAAAAATCATAAATAAATCAAACATATAAAGATCTTCTCATTGAATCTTCATAAATAATTATATTCTTAATAGCTTCATTGATATATATATTAGGTAATATATCAATTTTCTTTTTAATATAATTTAGAATAGGTTCACATGTTTTAATATTACATTCTTTGATATTTGTTTCACCAAAAATTTTTGCAATATAAGGAAAAGAAAACAATATTTCACAGAATTCAGTTGTTAGAATTGGTCTAAGTATTGAATAAGAAAAAACAGCGGTATGTGATTTAATTTTTGACAATTGATTTATTTCCAATGAATTAATATTAAAATATTTTAAAACTTTTACAGATTGATACCAACTAAAAATAAGATCATTTACATATATTTTCTTAAAATTTAAGAAATCAGATTCAAGATTATTTACTCCATTTCTAATACTATAATACATAATATAAAAAAAGTTAGACATTATTTCAGTAATACTTTCATTTAATAATAAATATGGTTTTACTTTATCATTAAAAAGTTTATCATATTTTTCATCATTTAAAAATTTTGTATCTAATAATAAATAATGAAAAAGTTCATGTGTAAGCACTAAATATACTTCCTCTCTTCTCCAAATAAATATTTCATGATAATTTTTATTATCATTTATTGAAGTAAATCCAGCATTAATATTCATTGGAGATAACCATTTTTCTTCTAATTTATATTTACTTTTTATTTTTAAGGATGTAGAACCATCATTTGGTAAATATTTTTTTTGTGGGGTATCAAAAAAATAAAATTTAATTTTATAAAGAGGATTAATATCATAAAGCCATTTACTAATAATATAAATTTCTGTAACAATATCATCTGTATTATTAAAATTTTTATATGGATTACTATTTTGATTATAATCGTAAGTAGATGAATAAAAATAGTATAATTCCAAATGAGCGAAATCGTATTTATAACAAACATTTATATTATATTGTATCCATTGTTTTATATTTAACGAAACATATCTGTTTGAATGGATATAATTTAGAACATCAATAATTTCTTTATCAATATTTTTTAAATATTTAGTAATATCCATTTTAGAAAACTTTGAAAAATTAATTTTTAATTGATTAAATAATTCCTTAAATTCTAAAAAAGTATAATCATCATCATCATAATTATTATATAAAAAAGGTGTTTTTATATCAGAAGGAGACCAAGTTATTTTTTTTTGTAATTTTTTTATAATATTATTTTTATGAGTATTATTAATAATATTTTTTAATTTGGTATAAAAATATTTATAGATAGTGAATAACTTTTCTTTATTATTATCAAAGTAGCTATCATAATTTATTATTTTATTTGTATATTTAATTGTATTATTATCCATAAAAAATTTATTTATATAATTAACATTTATAAAATTTTAATTATTTATTTATAAACAGGTGCAATACCTTTATAAAAATTCAATTTATAAATTCTTGATATATGTATAATGTTTACTAACTTTTTTTATATTTTATTCATTTTTTATTATCATTATAAATCAAACATATAAGGTTCTTCTTAAAGAATCTTCATAAATAATTATATTTTGAATAGCTTCATTAATATATTTATTAGGTAATATATTAATTTTTTTTTTTATATATTTTAGAATAGATTCACAATTTTTAGTATTACATTCTTTATTTGTTTCACCAAAAATTTTATCTATATAAGGAAAAGAAAACAATATTTCACAAAATTCTGTTGTTAGAATTGGTCTAAGTATGCTATATGAAAAAATAGGTGTATTTGATTTTATTTTTGATAATTGATTTATTTCCAATGAATTAATATTAAAATATTTTAAAATTTTTACAAATTGATACCAACTAAAAATAAGATCATTTACATATATTTTCTTAAAATTTAAGAAATTGTCTTCAATATTATTTACTCCATTTCTAATACTATAATACATAATATAAAAAAAGTTAGACATTATTTCTGTTATACATTCATTTAATAATAAATAAGGTTGTATTTTATTATTAAAAAGTACATCATATTTTTCATCATTTAAAAATTTTGTATCTAATAATAAATAATGAAAAAGTTCATGCACTAATATTAAATATGCTTCCTCTCTTCTCCAAATAAATATTTCATTATAATTTTTTTTATCTTTAATTGATGAACCTAATGAAGTAAACCCCATATTAACATTCATAGATGATAACCATTTTTCTTCTAATTTATATTTATTTTTTATTTCTAAAGATGTAGAACCATCGTTTGGTAAATATTTTTTTTGTGGGGTATCAAAAAAATAAAATTTAATTTTATAAAGAGGATTAATATCATGAAGCCATTTACTAATAATATAAATTTCTGTAACAACATCATCTGTATTTTTAAAATTTTTATATTGATTATTATTTTTATTATAATCATAAGTTGATGAATAGAAATAGTATAATTCTAAGTGAGCGAAATTGTATTTATTACAAACATCAATATTATGTTGTATCCATTGTTTTATATCTATTGAAACATATCTATTAGAATGAACATAATTAAGAATATTAATAATTTCTTTATCATCTATACTTTTAATATATTTAGTAATATCCATTTTTGAAAACTTTGAAAAATTTATTTTTAATTGATTAAATAGTTCTTTAAATACTGAAAAGCTATCATCTTTATTATCATAATTATTATATAAAAAAGGTGTTTTAATATCAGAAGGAGACCAAGTTATTTTTTTTTGTAATTTATTTATAATATTATTTTTATCAGTATTATTAATAATATTTTTCAATTTGTAATAAAAATATTTATAGATAGTGAATAACTTAGCCTTATTATTATTAAAGTAGCTATCATAATTTATTATTTTATTTGTATATTTTATTGTATTATTATCCATAAAAAAATTTATTTATATAATTAACATTTATAAAAATTTAATTATTTATTTATAAACAGGTGCAATACCATTATCATAAATCCAATTTACAAATTCCCTAATATATATACGCCAAATTCTTCTACTTTCTTCAGTATCATATTCATTTTTATTTTCGTTATGAAATCCATAAGTATCATTAATTTCAATTAGAATAACTGTAAAATCTTTTTTTATCATAAAATCAATACCAAAAACTTCAAAACAATTATTACTTTCAGAAAAACATTTTAGATGTGGTTTAATTATTTCAGCAACTTTTGATAATATTAACTCTATTTGTGATATAATTTTTTCTGTATTTTTTTTTTTAAAATTAAAATCTTCAGGAAAATATATAAAACGATTTGTACTTTTGGCATGTGTATCGTGTATTTCTAAATTATGATAATCTTTATTAATAAAATTTAATTTGGCATATCGTGCTGTTCCATTTAAATTTATGCTCCAAGTAATTTTTCCTTTGTTATTTAAAAAAAGCATATGTACTCTTATATGAAATTTCTTTTTTTCAAATAATAATAGAGGTTTTATATATTCTGATGCTATAATCTTCTTATATTTATTTGATAATTTATACTTATTTACAACAACATCAAATTCTTCTTTATTGATAACATATTCTATACCTTCACCTGCACCTATATCTTTTCCAACTGGTCTAATAATATAAACTCCATCTTTATACATATCTTTATCTTTTCCTAATATATTAAATGTTCTTGCCATATGTTTCTCAGCAATTTCAGGAAAATATTTTTTCATGTTTTTATATAATTGATATTTATTAATAACAATATCTTTACCGCTTTTATATGTATTGTCTCTCCAAAAAAATGATTTAATATTTGATTTTATATCAAATATTTTACTATAATCTTTTTTATTATTTAATTGATTAAAGAAAAATTTATAATTTCTTGAATAAAATAAATCAACATATTCTGGAAACTTATTTATATCTTTTTTTATCCATCCTTTACTATCTAATAATTTAGTAAATTCTTCTTCTATTACTTTTTCTATATCCGAAAATAAATATGTTTTTAATTTTAATTTTTTCTTACCACCAACCATATTTATATTATTTTGATAATCTGTACTTATATCATTATTTTGACTATCTGTACTTATATCATTATTTGGGTAATCTGTACTTTTATTTTTTAATAATAAATATTTAGTTTTATATTTTATATATTTTAAATAAAAATCTAAATTCATATATAATAATAGAATATTTTTTTATTTATTTATTTATAAACAGGTTCAATACCATTATAATAAATCCAATTAACATATTCTTTAACATATAAAAGCCATAATCTATTATTTTCTTCATAATTTACATCTTCTTTATTTAATTGATTATCTAGAGGAAAAGATGGATTACCAACATCATCATTTACTTCAATTAATATTACAGTAAAATCATTTTTAACCATAAAATCAATACCAAAAACTTCAAAACAATTAATACTTTCAGGAAAACATTTTAAATTTGTTTTTATCATTTCCACAACTTTAGATAATATTAGTTCCATTTGTGATAAAACTTTTTCTGTATTTTCTTTACCATAATTAAATTCTTCAGGGAAATATATATTTCTTGCACTATATCTGCCATGTGTATCATGAATTTCTAAATTATGATAATTACCATTTATAAAATCAGTTCTAGCACAAAATATTCTACCATGTAAATTAGTACTCCAAGTTATTTTACCATGATTATTTAAAAATAATATATGAACTCGTATATGGAACTTTTTATTATTATATAAAAGTAATGGTTGTATATATTCACTTGCTATAACTTTACTATATTTAGTATTATTTTTATATTTATTAATAATATTAGATAATTCATTTTTATTTGTTATATATTCAATACCTTCACCTGAACCTACAGATTTACCAACAGGTCTTATAATATAAATACCATCACTGGTTTTAGTAGTTGAATTATTAGTATCATCTTTAATTTTTAGTATATTAAATGTTTTTGCCATATGTTTCTCAGCAATTTCTGGATATTCTTTCTTCATATTTTTATACAGTTGATATTTATTAATAATAACATCTTTACCTTTTTTATAAGTGTCATCTCTCCAAAAGAATGATTTAATATTTGATTTTATATCATATAATTTATTATAGTCTTGTTTTTTTATTAATTGATTAAAAAAAAATTTATAATTTCTTGAATAAAATAAATCTACATATTTATTTTTATAAAATAAATCTACATAGTCATTAAAATTACTAATATTTTTTCTTATCCATCCTTTACTATTTAATAATTTTGTAAATTCTTCTTCTATTTCTTTTTCTTTATCCGCAAATAAATATGTTTTTGATGTGGTATTTCTTATTAACATTCTATTTTGTTTTAAATTAATTTTCTTTTTGTTTCTTTTTATATTTCTCTTCATCATAGTATATTCTCTAAATAATTTTGATAATAATGATTCTTTATAAAACCAATCAAAATATTCACTACAATATTGTTTGTATTTTGTTTTATCTTCATTTTTAGCTCCATAACCTGCTTCAGCATTAATTTCTATTAGTTTTACCATATAATCATCTGTTAACATAAAATCTATTCCAAATACTTCACAACAGTATTTACTTTCTTCATAACATTTAACATGTGGCATAATAATTTTAGCTACAGCACTTAATATTATTCTCATTTGTTGATATACATGTTCGTATTTATCTTTTGGAAGTATATCTTCTGGAAAATAGATATCTTTTGGTGTTGTTTCACCATGACTATCATGTATTCCTTTATTAGTCCAATCACCTTTTTTATAAGGTAATTTAGCAGTCATTGCTTTACCTCTTTCCCAAAAAGACCAAGTTGCATCTGAATTAATTAATATATACATTCGTAAATGAAATTTACGGCCTTCATATAATAAAGGATTTTGTATATACTCTGAAATAATTATATGCTTGAATCTTTTACATAACTTTTTTCGTGCATCCAGTAATTCTTTATCATTGGTTACAACTGTTACACCAACACCAGCACAGGCACCATGTCCTACAGGTTTAACTATAAATATTCTTTTACTATTTTTTTCTGTGTTTGAATCTGTTGTTGTATTTGAATCTGTATCTGTTGTTGTAGTTAATTCATCATCAGTATCATTTAATTTAATTTGTTTTAGAGATTCAATATCATCAAGTATGAAAGTTTTAGCCATATGTTTAGAACAAATCTCAGGAAAGAATTTTTTCATATTAAGATAGAGTTGTTGTTTATTGGTTATAACATCTTTACCACGAGTATGACTATTATCTCTCCACAATAATGTTTTAAGAGTAGATTTAATTTGATATAATTCCCTATCAAATCTATTACCTTCTTCATTAGATTGTCCCATCCAAAAAAAATTAACAAATTTATTTGGTGAAGATAATACTTGTTGTTTATTAACTTCTTTAAAACCGTTATAATTTAAAATTTCTCTTAATCTATCATGATATAAACCTTGATTATCCAATATAAGATAAGTAAATTTTTTATCACCGCCGCCTGTAATATTATTATTTTGATCTCCTATAAATATATTATTTTGTAGAGATAAGTATTTAGTTTTATATTTTATATATTTTGAATAAAAATCTATATTCATAGTTATATAATAAATTTATAAATTAAATTTATATAGATGAGTTATATTTTAGTCACAGGAGGTTTAGGATTCATTGGTTCTCATACTATAGTTGAATTATTACAAGAAAATTACAAAATTATTATAATAGATAATTTAGTGAATAGTTCTCTAGATGTATTACAAAAAATACAAGATATAACAAATAATAGAGATATATTATTTTTCAATATTGATATAAGAGATTCCTTAAAATTAGAAAATCTTTTTACAGCCTATAAAATTGGATTGGTAATTCATTTTGCTGCCCTAAAGGCGGTAAGTGAAAGTATTAAAGAACCGTTAAAATATTATGATTATAATATTAGTGGCACAATAAATTTATTAAGTATTATGAAAAGAAATGATTGTAAAAAGATAATATTTTCATCTTCTGCTACAGTTTATGGAGATAATGTTTATCCTGTTAATGAAGAATCATATATAGGCGTAGGTATTACAAATCCATATGGAAGAACAAAATACATGATAGAACAGATATTACAAGATTTATATATTTCAAATAATGATTGGTCTATAACTATATTAAGATATTTTAATCCAATAGGAACGCATCCTTCTGGTTTATTAGGTGAAAATCCAAACGATATTCCAAATAATTTATTTCCTTATTTGCTTAAAGTTTCTACAGGTAAATTACCTGCACTAAATATATTTGGTAAAGATTATGATACAAAAGATGGAACATGTATAAGAGATTTTATTCATGTTGTAGATTTAGCCAGAGGTCATGTTAAAGCAACAGAAAAAATATTTAATTTAGATAGAAAAATAAATATTTATAATTTAGGAACAGGTAAAGGAACAAGTGTAAAAGAATTAATTGATACTTTTGAAAAAGTAAATAATGTAAAACTAGTTTATAATTTTGTTGAAAGAAGAAAAGGAGATTTACCTTGTGTATACACAAAGACTGATAAATCATTAAAAGAATTAGGATGGAGTTGTATCTATAATATAGAAGATATGTGTAGTCATGGTTATAATTATATAAAAAATAATTTTTAAGTATATATTCGCTTGTTTTTATTTAGAACAAGCTTGTAAAAAATTAACAAAGGTTGGATTTGGAGCACGAGGTATAGTAGAACATAAGAACGACATAGGCCCTATTGGTGTAGCATAAGTTCTTGGTTGTTCTTCAATCTCATAATTTCCATATCTAACTCTATCATTTACTATTATTGGTGGATGAAAATTTAGCATAGCTTCCACATTACTATCAATTGAAAAAGTATGACCGTAAATTTCCATCTGTTTTTTAGATAGAGGGTCAAATGGATATTTATTTTTAATGGTATAGAACATATCTATTTCTAAATCTTGTTCTGAGGGTGCACTATCTTGTTCTATATATGCAGAGGATGCACCAGCTTGTTCTATATTTGCCGAGGGTGTACTAGTTTGTTCTATTTTAACTAATGGTGCACTAGTTTGTTCTATTTTAACTAAGGGTACATCAAATTGTTCTATTTTAACTAATGGTGCATCAAATTGTTCTATTTTAACTAAGGGTGCTTCAGCTTGTTCTATATTTACAGAAAGTGCGGAAGGTTGTTCTATATTTGAAGATTTTTTTGCTTGTTCGTTCATAGCTCTATTTTCCTGCATAAATCGTAATATACTTTGCAGGGGTCTATCTAAAAAAGGGACTTTATTATATAATAACGATGGTGTTGTTTTAGATACAACTTTTTTAATAACCTTCCCCTTAGAATGCATTATTATTAATATAATAATATATATATAAAATCAATTTTTTTAAGTTAATTCATTATAAAATTATTTTATCATAATATATTATGTCTTATGTTAATACTAATAATTACGATGATATTAGTTATAGTATATATATATGTATATAGTAAAGTAGATACTTTTTATTTAGAACCAATTAAAATAGATAAATATAAATTTGATAATGAAAATAACCAAGAAAAAATAATTAATATAAATAACGAACATGTCGCTATACATATAAAAAGAAATACAGATAGAATATTATTATTATCATGTGGGAACTATGGAAATTTAGATTTTTATTTTAATAAAATACAACTTTTTGAGACATTATATGATTACGATATTTTATGTTATGAATATCCAGGCTTTGGAATTATAAATAAAGAACATACTATAGATAATTGTGTTAAAGAAACATATTATTGGACTGAATATATAAAAAATCTAGGATATAAAACATTTGATTTTATGGGTTATAGTTTAGGTGGTGGAATTATGATAGAATATTTAACAAGATATAATATTACTTTTGCTAATAATATATATTTAGTAGCAACATTTACATCAATATCAGATTTATTATTTCATACTAATTATGGTAATTATTTTATACAAGGATTATTTTTAAAAAAAGATAATTTAAATACTTTTTGTAATTTAAGAAATATAAGATGTAATAATTTATATATTATACATTCAAGAGATGATGAGGTAATACCATTTAATTTAGCAATTAAGAACTATTCAATAGATTATGTCTACATTAAAAATAAGATATTTATAGAAATAAAAGGTAATCATAAAGAATTAATATTTGAACCAAATATTAAATTATAAATTATATAAAATATAAATATTATTTAGGTTATATATAGATATGATTAAAACAAAATTTAATTTAGAAGATAAGATTAAAATTATAGAAAATGCTAATTTTAGAGAAAAAACAGAAAAAAATAGATTAGTATACAATACTTATAAAAATAGAGTAGGAACTGTTAAAGAAATTAAGCC
>Ga0169931_10014453_pt1 | contig 10678 bp, 8 predicted proteins | sample Kivu_15m_20L_FD_129675 | JGI IMG/M metagenome (GOLD analysis project Ga0169931, IMG submission 129675) | Freshwater microbial communities from Lake Kivu, Western Province, Rwanda to study Microbial Dark Matter (Phase II) - Kivu_15m_20L... | ecosystem: Environmental > Aquatic > Freshwater > Lake ... | reverse complement strand
GTTCCGCTTGCTGTGGTACTACTTCAAGAACTACGTCAAGAACCCGGGCTACTGGAACGAGTCGCTCAAGGACACGCTCGACGCGTACTACCAGACGTTCGTGGTGAAGGACGACTTCCTGTATCTCTTCCACTACTTGAAGTGGGACGAGCGCACGATCGTCGACACGATCCGCAACGAGTACGACTGGGAAGTCGCGACGGACACCACCACGACGTGGCGCATCGGCGACGGCACCGCGCCGTTCTACAACTACATCTACATGACGATGGCGGGCTTCTCGGAAGACGAGGTCATGCTGTCGAACATGATCCGCGAGGGCGTGCTGACGCGCGACGAGGCCTTCAAGAAGGCAGCGGAATTCAACCGTCCGCGCTGGCCGAGTCTGCGCGAGTACGCGCAGATCGTGGGCTTCAACCTCGAAGAGGCGATCCAGAAGATCAACGCGGCGCCGAAGCTCTACTGAGCACGGCGCGGCGCGCGGTCCGCGTCAGCGGCGCGGCTCGATCGGGCCGCTGCACAGGGGCTGGCGCGGCACGTTCTGGATGTCGAAGGCGAAGGACTGCGTGAGGAACTGCACGCCGAGGATGATCGGCATCGCGGCGATCATGACCTGTCCGGCAGTCGCGTCGACGTGCGTCTCCTGCACCTCGAGCCACACGATCAGGCCGTAGATCACGCCCCACAGGAGCGCGGGCAGGCCGAGCACGAGGTAGAGCGAGACGGCGGTGAAGTCGTAGACGAAGTGGCGCCAGAACATGCGCCGCAGGAAGCCGAACAGCAGCTTCGGCGGGAAGCCGAACAGCGTGTGCGTCACCGACAGCGAGCTCTTCTCGTCGCCGTAGCGAGCGGGAATCGCGATGTCCTTGACGACGGCGCGCATGATGCCGAGCTGGATCAGGAAGCCCGACTCGAAGAAGTAGCGCTTGTGCAGCTTGGCGAGGTCGACGCGGCGCAGGAGATCCGCGCGCATCGCGACGTAGCCGTTGGCGGGGTCGAACAGGTTCCAGTAGCCCGAGGCGAGCTTGACGAGGAAGGTCAGTCCGGCGTTGCCGAAGATGCGGATCGCGGGCATCGACTTGAGCGCGGCGACGTGCTCGTAGCGGTTGCCCTTGGCGAAGTCGCAGGCGCCGTCGAGCAGCGGCTGGATCAGGTGCGGCAGCTCGCTCGGGTCCATCTGGTCGTCGCCGTCCATCTTCACGATGACGTCGAGATCGAGCTCGAGCGCGCGTCGGAAGCCAGTCTGCATCGCGCCGCCGACGCCTTGGTTCGTTGCGTGCCGCAGGAGCTCGACGCGCGGGTCGGCGAGCTCGACCACCTTGTCGTAGGTGTCGTCCGGGCTCGCGTCGACCACGATCACGATCTTCGAGACGTAGGACGGCAGCCCGCGCACCACGTTTTGGATGTGGCGCGAGACCCGGTAGGCGGGGATCACCACGCCGATCGAGTAGCGGGAGAGCTGGGCGGCATCCATGGCTGCGACGAGGGTAGCGGGACGGCCCGGGGGGCCGCCAACGGCGGGATTATCGGCGCAGGGGGCCGTAGACCTCGATGACGGGGCCCGTGCGGCGGGCGTTGAGCACCCGGAACAGGAACAGGGGGGCCGGGACGCTGGTTTCTTCCTGATAGCCGAGCGGGTGGTCGCTCTCGCTTTCGGGACCGTCGGGGCCGATGCGGACGAGCCGCTCGGCGCTCGCCTGCAGGGCCTCGCGCACGCGCGTGCCGGCGGGGTCGGTGCGGTTGTCGGCGAAGACCTCGATCACCGTGAGGGCGCCCGCCTGCTCGGCGACGTAGGCGGCGGGCTCGTTGCGCATCTGGAGCGGCTTGGCGGGCATCCAGCGCAGGCTCCAGCGCTCCGGCGGCGCGAATTCAGGGCCGGTGAGGTCGGGGTGCAGGGATTGGTAACGGCTCCATGGCCACTGGAAGCGCGCTTCGACTGGAACCTTCGGCCCGGGCCACGGGCCGAGCTTGGCGAGGTCGCGGGCAAGCGGGAGCTCGAGGCCGGGCCACAGGGCGATGTCCTGAGCGGGCTGGGCGCTCGCGGAGAGCCACTGCGCGGCGACGGCGGTGGTGTGCGGCGCGGCGCGGATCTCGGACAGGCGCCAGGAGCCGAAGGCCGGGAGAGCGAGCGCGGCCGCGGCAAGGCCGAGCTGGCCCGCGGGCTCTCCGAAGACCGGCAGGCGCCGCGCGAGAGCGCGCGCGAGCTCGCGCAGCGCGAAGGCGGCTGCGAGCGCCAGATAGGGGAGCAGAGGGAGGAGGAAGCGCTCGTAGGTACGCTCGTAGGCGAGCACGAGCAAGGCGTAGGGCACGACGAAGGAGAGCACGACCCACGTATCGCGGCGGCGCGTGAAGGTGTCGAACTTGGGCGCGTCGTCGGGCTTGCGCAGAAGGCGCGGCAGCACGAGCACGCCCGCGACGACGAGCAGCACGAGCAACGCGGGCTCGTACGAGACGAGCGAGCGGAAGGTCGGCTCGATGCCGCGGCCGAGGAACTGCTTGAGGAAGATCTCATGGCCGCCGAGGTAAAGCGTCCACGTGTTCGCGTCGAAGCCGAGGTTGCGCGCGGCGGACTCGGCGCTCTCCTCCGCGGCGGAGAAAAACAGGAACGGATAGAAGACGGGCAGCGCGAGCGCGACGAGGAGCAGCGCGAGGAAGAAGCGCGGCTCGAGCCACTTCGACTTGTAGGTGCGGCGCGCGAAGTGCGCGACGACGAAGGTGGCGAGCGTGAGAACGCCGGTATGGAGCGTGCCGAGCGCCATGGCGCAGGCTGCGCCCGCGAGTCCGTAGCGAATCGTCGTGCCTTGGTGGCGCAGGTGCACCGCGGCGACGACCGCCGCGAGGAACGTCGCGCAGGAAACCGCGTGCGGACGAGACTGCTGCGAGAAGTTGTGGTGCAGCAGGCTGAAGGCGACGAAGGCCGCGGCGACGAGCGCCCAGCGGCGCTCAAGGAACCACGACGCGAGCAGGAACGTGAGCGGAATCGCGAGTACGGCGAGCAGCGCCACGGTGAGGCGCGACTGGATATGCGGCGCGGCAGCGGCTTGGAGCTGGCTCGCGAGCGGTGCGTCCGGCGCCGCGGCCTGCGGCGCGGGCGAGGATTTCACGACGTGGGCGACGAACAGCGGATACCAGCGAAATTCGCGGTCCGTGCGCCACTCGTCCGTGCCCGAGCGCAACAGCTCGACTTGGCGCGGGATCTTGCAGTCCTGCTCGAGCGCCATCGGCAGACCGTGCGCGATGCCGCGCACGCGCAGACCGAGCGCGACGAGCGCGAGCAGCGAGACCAGGATCCAGGCCAGACGGGTCTTGTTCATCGCTCGCTCACAGCCTCACTCCGACGAGGCGCATCACCATGTCGCGCAGCACGATGGTCGCGCACACGAGGCACAGGGCCGTCGCGGCGGCGGCGCCTTCGAGGCCCAGCACGGGAATCAGCGCGGCGTTGCCGAAGACGTTGACGAGCACGACGCTCGATATCATCAGCGTGTGCCAGCCCGGCTTGTTCGCCATCAGCAGCGTCTGCGCGAACGGCATGTAGCCCGAGGCGAACAGCATTCCGGCGAGCAGCAGGCCGAACGGGATCCAGCCCGCTGCGAACTCGGGGCGTTCGAGCACCTGCAGCAAGATGGGGAAGCCGCCGAAGGCGACGAGCGCGACGCCGGCGAAGAGCGCGTAGGTCACGCGGCGACCCTTTTGGACGAGTGTTTCGAGCTCGCGCAGCTTGCCCGCGGAGATGTGCTTGGCGAGGATCGGGTTGTAGTTGTTCTGCAGCACGACGAGCACTTGGTACACGCCTTCCGCGACGAAGGCCGCGAAGCTGTAGACGCCGACGTGGCCGTCGTCGAGGAACAGGCCGAGCATCAGCACGTCGACGCGCGAGTTGAGCTCGAGCAGCATGCCGCTCGCGAAGCTCTTGGCGCCGTAGCGCACGTGCTCGCGCGCCCACTCGCTCCACATGCCGCGCGCGGGGCCGCGCACGAAGCGCGCGACATCGAGCGCGAGCGGCACGAACAGGATCGTCTCGGCGAACGTGAACAGGAACGCGATGCGGCTCGAGTCCATGCCGCTCGCCATCACGAACAGGAGGCCGCCGAGCATCGCTGCGTAGCGCAGCGACGAATACAGCGCGTAGGCCTTCATGCGCTGCTGGGCGTTGACGACCGCGAGCAGCACCTTGTTGAGCGCGAAGAAGAACAGACCGGGCGCCGCGGCGGCGATGCCGTCGGCGACGCCGGGGCTCTCGAGCGCGGAGGCGAGCACGGGCGCGGATGCGAGGAACAGCGCCGAGGCGAACAGTGCCAGCGCGAGCGCCGGTGCGAGCGCGCCGAGGATCGTCGCCGCGACGCGCGGGCGATCGTGGGGCGCTTCGGCGATCGCGCGCAGCGCGGAGCGGTCGATGCCGCCGACCGCGAGCTGGCTGAAGAAGATGTAGGCCGCCCAGACTTGGTTGTAGACGCCGAAGGGCGCGGCGCCGTACTCGCGCCCGATGCCGAGGTTGATGGCGAAGCCGCACAGGGCGAGCATCGCCACGCTGGCGAGGTTCCAGAGCGCGTCCTGCTGGAACTTGCCGGACACGGCGGAGCGCAGGCGGGCCGCGAGGCCGCCGGGGGAGCTCATGCGCGCGGCCTCGGCGGGCGGGGAGGCGTGGGGCTCTGCACGCGGAGACGGTACAACAGCGCGCGGCACGCTAGAAAGGGCGCACGCCAGAGAGGCACATGGGTAACGCGGAACGATCCGAGCGCGACTCGCAGGCGCTGCGCGACTTGGGGCGGGCGCTCGGGCTCGCCTCGGTGGCGCTCGTGGGCGCCCTGCCGCTCGCGAGCGGGCCGGGGGGGCGAGCGAGCGATCCGCTGCTGCTCCTCGCGTGGCTCGGGCTCTGCGCGGCGCCGTGCGGGGCCGCGCTCGGGGCGCTCGGACTGCGGCCGTGGCCCTACGGGGCGGCGGTGGTCGGCGCGTGGGGCGCGCTGGTCGTCAGCGTGGCCGGGACGGCCGAGCGCGAGGTCGCGACGCCGCTGTGGGGCGTGCTCGCGCTCGCCGGGCTGGTGGCGTTCGGCGCCGCGCTCGGGAGCTTGCTCGCGCGCCCCGGCCAGGTCGCGCTGGGGCTCGCCTGTCTCGGACTCGCGCTGGCGCTGCTGCCGATTGCCCCGGGCGTCGAAGGCGCGCCGTGGCCAGTGGGCGTCGCGAGTCTCGCGCTCGACCTCTCGCCGGTGACGCTGGTGGTCGAGTCGAGCGGGGTCGACTGGATGCGGACGGCCGGAGTCTACGATCCAGCCGGCACGGATCGGCTCGAGCGCGCGGCGTGGGCGGGCGAGCTTGCGGGGCCCAGCGCGCTTGTGTTGGGATGTGCCGCGTTGGGTGTCGCCGCGCTCGTCCGACGCTCGCCCAGCTCGAAGGGCCCGGCCTCCTCATGATGCGCAAGTACTTCTGCACGTTTCCCCAGCACCTGATCCGCGAGCCGATCGTGAGCCACACGCTGGGCTCGAAGTTCGGCGTGATCCCGAACATTCGGGCCGCGAGCATCACCGACACGATGGCGCTGGTCGCGGTAGAGATCGAAGGCGATGGCGCGGCCATCGAGCGCTCGGTCGAGTACCTGCGCGAGCGCGGCGTGAAGGTCGAGGAGATGCAGGACGAGGTCGGAAAGGCCAAGTGAAGGCGCTCGGGCTCGCGGCGGCGCTTGCGCTCGTCGGTTGTGCGGCGACCGCGGAGCGCGTTCCGCGCGCGGGTGCGGTGGTGTGCGAGCATCCGCTGGCGGCCGAGGTCGGCGCGCGCGTGCTCGGCGCCGGTGGAAACGCGGCGGACGCGGCGGTGGCGACGGCGCTGGCGCTGGCCGTGGTCTATCCGCAGGCGGGCAACCTCGGCGGCGGTGGTTTCGCGCTGTGGGCCGAGCATCGCGGTGAGGTGCTGGCGCTCGACTTTCGCGAGGTCGCGCCGGCGAAGGCGAGCGCCGAGCGCTTGTTCGATGCGTCGGGGCGGCCACTGGCGGACCTGCTCCTGTGGAGTCCGCTCGGCGTCGGTGTGCCCGGATCGCCTGCGGGACTCGAGGCGTTGCTCGCGCGCTGCGGGTCGGGGCGCTTCACGCTGGCGCAGCTGTGCACGCCCGCGATTCGGCTCGCGCGCGAAGGCTTCGCAGTCGATGCGTTTCTTGCGGACGAGCTGCGCGACGCGGAGTCGCGCGAGCGCTTCGAGCGCAGCCCCGCGGCCATGGCGCTCTTCTATCCGCAAGGGGAACCGCTGCAGGAAGGCTCGAAGCTCGTGCAAGTGGAACTCGCGCACACACTCGAGTTGTATGCGCAGCACGGAGCGCGCGGCTTCTACGCGGGCGAGACGGCGGACGAGCTCGTGGCGGAGCTCGAGCGCGCGGCGCAGGCCTTGCCCGAGGGCGAGCGTTGGGACGCTGGATGGATCGAGCGCGACGATCTCGCGGCGTACGAGCCGGTGTGGCGCGAGCCGCTGCGCGCTCAGTTCCGCGGGCGCGAGGTGTGGACGATGCCGCCGCCGAGCTCGGGTGGAGTCATCTTGCTGCAGGTGGCGGCCGTGCTCGAGCGCGCGGGCGCGATCGGTGCGACCTACGATGCGTCGTTCGCGCATGCGCTCGCCGAGGCATTTCGCTGCGCGTTCGCGGAGCGCGCGGAGGTGCTCGGCGATCCGGCCTTCACGCCCGTGCCGGTCGAGCGCCTGCTCGGCGAGGCGTGGATCGAGCGTGCGGCCGAGTCGATCGGCGAGCGCGCGGCGCTCGAGAGCGTTCCGCAGCTGCGCAGGGAGGGCGTTCACACGACGCACCTCTCGGTCGTCGATCGCGACGGCAACGCCGTTGCGCTCACGACGACGCTCAACTCGACCTTCGGCTGCGGCCGCATGGTGGAGGGCGCTGGGTTTCTGCTCAACAACGAGCTGGATGACTTCGCGCTCGGCGGTGGCGTGCGCAACCAGTTCGGGCTCGTCGGCAGCGACGCGAACAAGCTGCGCGCGGGCTCGCGGCCGCTGTCCTCGATGACACCGACCATCGTGCGGGCGGACGGCTGCGTCGAGCTCGTGCTCGGCAGCCCCGGCGGTCCGCGCATCATCACCGCGGTGACGCAGGTGTTTTTGCGCGTGCTGGCGTTTGGCGAAGGTCTCGAGGCAGCCGTCGCGAGCCCGCGTCTGCACCAGCAGTGGAGCCCGCGCACGACGCGCGTCGAGCGCGACTTCCCCGCGGAGATCGCCGAGTCGTTGCGCGCGCGCGGCCACGAGGTGGAGCGCTCGACGGGAACGTTTGCGAGCGTGCAGGCGCTCCACGTCGCGCCGGATGGCAGCGTCACGGGCGCGAGCGACCCGCGCCGCGGCGGTGCCGCGCGAAGCGAGCTGCGCTGACAGGTGCGCACGCGTTCGCGGAGCGCAACACGCGGCGGTGCGCGAAAACGCAGGCTTGCGAAAAGCACTCGCGCCCGCCTCGATCGCGGAGATCGGGGCGGGCGCGAGCTGGCGCGGAGCGCGGCGGCGAGGAGTTAGAAGTCGTCGAGGCCGCTGGCGGCCTTGCCTGCGCCCTCGGCGGGCTTGGAAGCTTCGCCGTCCTTCGGGAGTTGCTTGGTGAAGCCGAGCCACTGCTGCTCGTCCTCGCCGACGGTCTCCCAGATCTTGAACCAGTTCTTGATGGCCTTCTTGTTGTAGACCACGTCCTTGGGCTCGGTCGTGTACTGCCAGCCGAAGTTGCGGCCGTTGCAGATGCGCTCGAGCGTCTTCTGGATCAGGTCACCGGCCTTGCGGCCTTCGTCGGTGGCCGGGTTGATGGTGCGGAACTGGTTGAGCAGCGCGGGGACCGCGAGGCTGCCGGCTTCGAGCAGGCGCTTGCCCGCGCGATTGCCCTTGGCGCCGGCGGCTGGGTCGATCAGCGTGCGCGCGTCGTCCTGCAGCGTGGCCCACTGCTCGTCGCTGCAAGCGGACTGCTTGGGCAGCTCAGGGAAGGCCGTCAGGTCGATGTCGTCGACGATGTTCGTGTCCGAGGCCTTCGCGGTGGCCGGCTTGTCCGCGGACTTCTCGCTGGTCGCAGCGGGAGCAGCGCCGCCGTTCTTCTGCTGCTCGGCGGCACCGGCCGCGGCGAGACGCGCCGCGTCGGACGCCTCCATCTCGGCCTTGTCCTTGGCGGCCTTAGCATCCGCGGCCTCGCGCTTCTGCATGGTGATGAGCGCGGCGGCTTCTTCCTTGGCCTTCTCGTCGGCGGGCAGCTTCACGCCGAACCACCAGCCGGCGGCGCCGACCATGGCGAGGCAGAAGACGGCCCCGAAGATCATCGGAGCCTTGCTCTTCTCCTTGTGGACGTGACGCGAGCGCTTGCCTTCGGTCTCACCGTCGTCCTCGGAGCCCTTCTTGGATTTGGAGGAGGCCGGCGTCGCCGCGCCGGACTTGACCTTGCTCGCAGCGCTGGCGGCCGCGTCGCGAACGCTCGGAGCGGCCGGCTTGGCGGCTGCCGCGGGCTTGGCAACGGCAGCGGGCTTCGGAGCGGCGCCTTGCGGCGCAGCGGCGGGCTTCGGCGGGGGCACCGAGGCCGGGACCGGCTTCGGGGCGGCAGCGGCGCTCTCGGCCTTGGATGCCTCCGCCTTCGGCGCGGCCGACTTCGGGGCGGCCGACTGCAAGGGGCCGACCTCGACCACGCCGCCGCACTTGGGGCACTTGGCCTTGTTGGCGGTGAAGGTGCCGGGGACCTTGAAGGTCGCCGCGCAGGCGGTGCACTTGGCTTGACGGAACTGGTCCATGGTGGGGGAGAGAGCTAATGGGGCGGTGGGACGGCTCGCGGGGTGCGCGAGGGGACGGGATTCTAGCGGGGCGGGCGGGCTAGTTGCCGCGCTTGGCCTTCTCGATCTCGCGCTTGTCGCGCTCGCTCGGCTCGATCAGGCCCTCGAGGGCGTCGACGCCGACCTTCTTCTTGTCGTTCTCGAAGCGCTCGCCGGCGCGCAGGTACCAGGCGAACCATGAGCGGATCGCCATGTCGCGCTTCTTTTCGGACTCGGGGCCGACGCCGAGCGGGCTGAAGCCCGGGTCGCGGCCGGTGATGTCCTTGAGCATGTTGTGCAGGCTCGTGACTTGGCCGAGGCTGCGATCGTCGACGATCTGGATCTCGTACATCTTGGTCAGGAGGATCGGCAGCGCGGGCTTGCCGAGCTCCTTGAGCTCGTTGATGACCTTGGTGCGCTCCTTCGCGCGCAGGTTGTTGTCGAGCAGCTTGTCGACGAGGCCGTCGATCTGCGTGCGCACGGCGGGCGGCGTGTCGTCCAAGTGCGGCAGCGGGCGCGGGTCGGCTTGGTACATGACCCCGCCCTCGACCGCGACCTTGGTGATCTCCTTGTTGGCCGAGACCTTGGCCGCGCGCTTCTCCTCGGGGCTCAGGTAGCGCGTCCACCCATAGGCCTTCCACTTGCCGTCCTTGTCGAGGGCGAGCTTCCAGTCGAAGGTGCGGTTCTCGGTCTGCAGATCGCCTTCGCGGCCCGCGACCTCGAGGCGCACCTCGGCCTCGGTGTCGCCTTCCGAGAGCACCTTGCCGTCGTAGGGACGCCACTTGGACATCGCGAGCTCGCCTTGGCCGCGGATCAGGCCATCGACCGTGGCGTTGAGCAGGTCGTCGCGCTGGAGCGCGCTCAGGTCGGCGAAGGCCGGCTGGCTCTCATTGCCGGGCTGGGCGCGGCGATGGTCGGCGAAGCGCGCGAGGAAGATCTGGCCCTGCAGGCGGCCGGCGTTGCCGACGTAGGCCGACTCGTAGATGTCGCGCACGACCTTGCAGAAGGCCGAGTCGTAGCCGGTGCGGTCGATCACCGGCGGGGGAGTCTTGTCGATCTTGGCGGGCGGCGGCGGGGGCGGCGACTTGGTGTCGGACGAGTTCACGACGATCATCACGAACACGAGACCGACGGCGGCGGCTCCGCCGATGATGAACGGAGTCGGATTCGTCTTCTTGCTGCCCTTGGCGCCGGGCTCGCGGGCCACGTAGATCTTGCCGCAGTTGCCGCACTTGACCTTGGCGCCCTCCTTGCTTTCCGGGATCTTCGCCGTGGTCTTGCAGAACGTGCACTGAATGAGCATGCGTGGCTCGCGGGGTTCAAGGGGCGGGAGCTGATCTACCCCGGCGGGGGAGGGCGGCAACCACGCGCGGATCGGGGCGCCGAAAGATACGCGCGCACCGGCGCGGGCCGCAAGGAAGGCGGGGCGTGGAGAGCGTTGTGGGGTGGGCTAGGATGCGCGCCATGGCTCGCCGCAAGTCGCCGCCGCCGAAGAAGCCGACGGGGCCGCGCAAGGCGCCGGCGGAGCTGCCGCCGCGGCGCAAGGCGGACGGCGAGTTCGAGCTGGTGTGTCCGTTCCAGCCCACCGGCGACCAGCCCCAGGCGATCGAGAGCCTCGTGCGCGGCGTGCAGGCGGGCAAGCGCTTCCAGACGCTGCTCGGGATCACGGGCTCGGGCAAGACCTTCACCACGGCGGCGGCGATCGAGCGGCTGGGGCGGCCGGCGCTGGTGCTGAGCCCCAACAAGACGCTGGCGGCGCAGCTGTACGCGGAGTTCAAGGAGCTCTTCCCGCACAACGCGGTCGAGTACTTCGTCAGCTACTACGACTACTACCAGCCCGAGGCCTACGTGGCTTCGACGGACACGTTCATCGAGAAGGACGCCAGCCGCAACGAAAACATCGAGCGCATGCGCAACAGCGCCACGCG
>Ga0169931_10014452_pt1 | contig 10678 bp, 13 predicted proteins | sample Kivu_15m_20L_FD_129675 | JGI IMG/M metagenome (GOLD analysis project Ga0169931, IMG submission 129675) | Freshwater microbial communities from Lake Kivu, Western Province, Rwanda to study Microbial Dark Matter (Phase II) - Kivu_15m_20L... | ecosystem: Environmental > Aquatic > Freshwater > Lake... | reverse complement strand
GCGCAGCGCCAACGAGAAGGATCCGAAAAACGAGACGCTGAAGTCCACGCTGCAGCGGCTGCAAATCAAACTCTAGGTGATGCAGCGTCGCGCGTTCTTGTTCGCGCTGGCGTGGTTGGGCGCGTGCTCCACCACGGTGCCCTTGCCCTCCGGGACACGGTTCTACCGGAGCGATCTGCGCCTGTCCGGCCGGCTCTCGGTGAGTTACCGCGCTGACGGTACACCACGGTCAATGCAAGGCAAGTTTCTATGGACGCAGCGTGATCAGCAGATTGATATCGAATTGCTGACGCCGCTGGGTCAAACCATGGCGCGGATCGCTATCGCACCGGGCCGCGCGCGCATCGAGCAAGCCGGTGGTGAGGTCAGGGAAGCCAGCAGCATCGAACAACTCACCGAGCAAACACTGGGCTGGCCCTTGCCTGCCGATGGTTTGCGCTATTGGCTGCAGGGTTTCACGCGAGACAGCATGGGGCAACTGACGACGATCACACCGGACCAATCGGGCAGCTTGCGCAGTGAGGGCTGGAAGCTTCGCTATGCCGCGTGGCAAGCAGATCGATCGACCACCGTACCCAAGCGCATCGACTTCTCGCGTGAAACCAAATCAAGCGAGCTCTCGATCCGCTTGGTGATTGATCGCTGGAATGAGGAATAAGTCTTGGGCCGCTGCCTCAACGATTGCCTTGCACCGGCCAAGCTGAACTTGTTTCTGCACGTGACCGGGCGTCGCGATGATGGCTATCACTTGCTGCAGTCAGTGTTTCAGCTGATTGATCTGCACGACCGCCTGCACTTCGAGCAACGCGACGATCAATCGATCGTGCGGCGCACCGAGGTGGATGGCGTACCGACCGAGCAGGATTTGATTGTTCGCGCGGCGCGCCTGCTGCAAACCGAGGCGAAGGCGCGCGGGCTGAATGTAGGCGGGGTCGATATCGCGGTCGAAAAGTGTTTGCCGATGGGCGGTGGTATTGGCGGCGGCTCGTCGAATGCGGCCACCACGCTGCTGGCACTGAATCAGTTGTGGGGCGTCGGCTTGTCGCGTGACGAGCTGATGCGACTGGGGCTGATGCTGGGTGCCGATGTGCCCTTCTTTCTGCTCGGACAAAACGCGTTCGTCGAAGGCATTGGCGAACGGCTCACGCCCATCAAAACCCCGGACAGCTGGTTCGTGCTGGTTCACCCCGGCGTCAGCGTGCCGACGCCCATGATCTTCCAGTCACCCGAATTGACACGCGACAGCAAAGTCGTGAAAATAGCGGACTTTTCGGGCCGGCTTCCCGGTTTCGGAAGAAACGACTTGCAAGCAGTAGCCTCCCGCGCTTTTCCCCCGGTTGCAGACGCTCTAGACTGGCTGTCGCACCGTGCCAATGCGCGGATGACAGGCTCAGGCGCTGGTGTATTTGCCACTTTTGCATCGGAATCCGATGCTGACGCGACGCTGGGCCAAGTGCCGCCAACGTGGCGCGGCTGGAAAGCCAGAGCGCTGGCGGTGCACCCGATGGCCCATCTGCTCCCGTCGTCTTGAATTCGTTCGGCTTATTGGCCGGACAAACAGTTGTGTAGGGGAATAGCCAAGTTGGTTAAGGCACCGGATTTTGATTCCGGCATTCCAAGGTTCGAATCCTTGTTCCCCTGCCAAAAAATGTGACTCAGGAACCATGGTCCACGAGAACCTGATGGTATTTACCGGGACAGCTACCCCGGAACTCGCAGCAGGCGTCGCGGCCGAGCTCGGTATACCGTTGGGTAAAGCGGTGGTTAACCGCTTCTCCGACGGCGAGATCATGGTCGAGATTAACGAAAACGTTCGCGGTAAAGACGTGTTCGTGCTGCAGTCGACTTGCGCGCCGACCAATGACCACCTGATGGAGATCATGCTGATGGTGGATGCGCTGAAGCGATCCTCGGCCGGTCGAATCACGGCAGTGGTGCCTTACTACGGCTACTCTCGCCAAGACCGAAGACCCCGCTCCGCGCGGGTGGCGATCTCGGCAAAGGTTGTGGCCAATATGCTGCAAGACGTCGGTGTCGAGCGCATCCTGATCATGGATCTGCATGCAGACCAGATTCAGGGGTTCTTTGATATACCGGTAGATAACGTGTACGCCTCGCCGGTATTGCTGGCAGATTTGGTCGACAAACGCTACGACGATTTACTCGTGGTGTCACCCGATGTAGGCGGCGTGGTGCGAGCCCGCGCCTTGGCCAAAAAGCTGGGATGCGATCTCGCCATCATCGACAAGCGTCGCCCGAAGGCCAATGTGTCTGAGGTGATGCATATCATCGGTGAGGTTGAAGGCCGAAATTGCGTGATCATGGATGACATGGTCGACACCGCCGGCACCTTGGCCAAAGCTGCCGAGGTACTGAAGGAGCGCGGTGCGCACAAGGTGGTGGCTTACTGCACCCACCCAGTCTTGTCTGGCACAGCCGTGCAGCGCATCGAGCACTCGCCGCTGGACGAGCTGGTCGTCGTGAACACGATTCCACTGAGCGAGCAGGCGCGCGCCTGCGGCAAGATCCGTCAAGTGTCGTGCGCGCCGCTGCTGGCAGAAACGATCAGGCGAATCAGTCGCGGTGATTCTGTGCTGTCTTTGTTTGCCGAGGATGAATCGGCCGGCTAACGGCGTGATTTGTGGCGTGATTTATGGCGCGATTTGCGGCTTAGTTAGTGCATGAATTCGTGGCTTAAAAGTATCGAATGCGAAGCGTTGGCTGGCCAACGTTTCAATCAAGTCCTCTGGTCGCGGGGGACATTAACTCAGGGCGCAAGCCCGTAACAGGAGTCAACATGGAAGTTATTGCATTCCCAAGGTCGGAGCAGGGGTCCGGAGCGAGCCGCCGCCTGCGTCGTGCCGGTCAAACACCGGGCATTATCTATGGTGGTACCGAGGCACCGTTGAATATCGCGCTCGATCACAACGCGTTGTTTCATGCGCTGAAAAAAGAGTCGTTTCACTCCTCCGTGCTCGACATGAAGGTGGGCGACAAAGCAGAGAAAGTGCTGCTACGCGACTTTCAGATGCACGCATTCAAACCGCTCGTGATGCACGTGGATTTTCAGCGGGTTGATCCCAACCAGAAAATTCATGTCCGTGTGCCACTGCATTTTGTGAATGCAGAGATCTCGCCCGCGGTGAAATTATCGGGCGGCGTAATCAGCCACGTACTGAACGAACTCGACGTCAGCTGCTTGCCGAAAGATTTGCCTGAGTTCATCGAGGTGGATTTGTCGAATATGGCCGAAGGCGCGTCCTTCCACGTTGCCGACCTGAAACTGCCGGCTGGCGTGACCGCGGTGCAGGCAAGAGAAAATCCAACTATCGCAACGGCGTCCGTGCCGCGTGGCGCGAAGACGGCCGACGAAGGTACCGAAGCCAAGAAGTAATTTGCGGCAGGACGGCATCTGATAAAAGCCCGTCTCGGCGACGGGCTTTTTTTATCGTTGCCGGTTTGCGATAACCCGCCCGCCATTTGTTGACGAGACCCCATGTCCAGTAGTTCGATAAAGCTGATCGTTGGCCTCGGCAACCCTGGCGCCGAGTACACAGCCACTCGCCATAACGCAGGTTTTTGGCTAGTGGATCAACTCGCGCACGGCACGCTAAAGCTTGAATCACGCTTTCAGGGTTTGGTCGGCAAAACACAGATTGCCGGTCACGATATCTGGCTGCTGGAACCACAGACCTTCATGAACCGCTCTGGCCAATCGGTCGGCGCTTTTGCTCGCTTTTATCGCATCTTGCCGGCAGAAGTTTTAGTTGTTCATGATGAACTCGATCTGCTGCCCGGCACGGCCAAACTGAAACTCGGCGGCTCGACCGGCGGCCACAACGGCTTGAAAGATATCAGCGCGGCACTCGGCACCCAGGATTATTGGCGGCTGCGAATCGGCATTGGCCACCCGCGCTCGCTGAATCTGCAACAAGCGGTGATTGATTTTGTTTTGCATCGGCCGCGCGCAGAAGAACAAGTCTCCATAGCGCGCGCGATTGAAAAATCACTCGATATCCTGCCGCTACTATGTGAGGGCAAACCCGAACAGGCAATGCACCTATTGCACACGGTTGTTTAGCCGCTTTCAAAAAACCTGCGCGTAATTCGATTGCATCCTAGGTTTTGAATGAAGATCAAAAACCCATACCGCGCCGGATGAAAAAATCCGGGGTCGGATGATGCACTCGATTCAAGACCCAATCACCTGAATAAATTTATCGTCCATATCCATCGGCGTGGTGTTTCCGATGGTTAATTGGTTCGGATAAAGATCAGCCGAATCGAGCAGGCAAATTATCAGCATCAAGGCGAGTTCAAATAATATCTTTTTGCTAATAATTTGTTTACAATCCGTCGGCCGGTGATGGCCTTGAATGACTGGGCTACTCACCTTTAAAAACCCTTTTTGATCGAGGAATTTCATGACGACCTACAAAGAACTTCAGAGCCAGATCGAAAGACTGCAACAAGAGGCCGAGCTGGCGCGCAAGACCGAGCTAGCCAACGCCATCACTGAAATTCTGGCCAAGATGCGTGATTACGGGATCTCGCCACATGATCTGGGTTTTGCAGGCGGCACCAAGCGCAAAGCGGTAAAAGCTATCCGCCGTCCGGTAGCACCGAAATACCGCAACAACGCCACCGGCGAAACCTGGAGCGGGCGCGGCAAACCGCCAAAATGGATGGCAGGTCGCGACAAAAACCAGTTCCTGATTCACAGCGCCTAACTTTTTGCGCCTAACTCATAGCGCCTGATGAAAAAGGCGCGATTCAATGCTGATCGAGAACCTGCCTCGCCAGACTAATGACCGTCGAGGCAGGTTCTTGAGAGCCTGTAAATAAAATTGTGTAAGTGCCGACGGCCTATTACTCTCTAATGGAGGCAACCGTCATGCAAGGCACGACCATGGAACGCAGCAAATTACAGGCACTAGCTTCTTTACTGCTTGCTCACCAGATGGCGCCAGCGCCTAACGAAACAACGATTTAAATAAAATCAATAAATCTGTCTTAAGACTCCGAGTATCAATGTAGCGCTGCGCATGCGCGAGTTTGATTGGCAGTACGCGTTCAACATAAGCCTCTTCCAAAGCCTCGCCGTCCAAGCCCTTTAAAAGACTTTGCTCTTGGTGAATCTCGAGCGACGACCAATCGACCAATCCCGGCTTCACTGACAACACCTTCTTTCTTACCTCGGTCGGATAACACCCGACATAACGCGGCAGCTCCGCGCGCGGCCCAACGACAGACAAATCGCCTTTGAGCACGGAAATCAGCCAAGGCCAACGATCAATGCCATAGCGCCGCATGACGGTGCCAAGACGGGTGGGTTGTTCGCCCTCGCAACCGCTAATCGTTTCCATCGATCCGGGCTCGACAATCGCTGCACGAAACTCGCGCAGCTTTAACAAACGGCCGTGACGCCCTACCCGATGTGCACTGACCCAAACCGGGCCGGGCGAATCGAGCCGAATCAGCACAGCGATTAATAGCGCCATTGGTAAAAGAAAGATCAGCAGCAAAGTGGCAATAACAATATCAATAACTCGTTTCACAAATGTCTCGACCAAAGTAACAGGTACCGCATGATAAACAGCTTCCTGTAGCAGGTGGCGAGGCGACAGCGAGCGTTATAATCGCGCCCTTCTCTAGTTGTTTCTGACCGATATGTGTTGCGAGCGACATCGCTGGTCGACGCAATAGCAAGGAATCCCATGAGCCTCAAATGCGGTATCGTCGGACTGCCGAATGTTGGCAAGTCCACGCTTTTCAATGCACTGACCAAAGCCGGCATCCCCGCTGAGAACTACCCCTTCTGCACGATCGAGCCGAATGTCGGCATTGTCGAAGTGCCGGACCCCAGGTTGGCGCAGTTGGCTGCCATCGTCAAACCCGAGCGTATTCTCGCGGCGACTGTTGAGTTCGTGGATATTGCCGGCCTGGTCGCCGGCGCGTCAAAAGGCGAAGGTCTGGGTAACCAATTTCTTGCCCACATCCGCGAGACCGACGCCATCGTAAATGTCGTGCGCTGCTTCGAAGATCCGAATGTAGTGCACGTAGCAGGCAAGGTGAGTCCGCTGGATGATATCGCCGTCATTCAGACCGAACTTGCATTGGCAGATCTCACCACCGTAGAAAAAACAATACAGCGCGAAGTAAAGAAAGCGCGCTCGGGCGATAAAGAAGCTGCTGCATTAGTGGCCCTGCTGGAAAAAGTTCAAGGTCAACTCAACGAGGCGCAACCGGTCAGAGCGATGTCGCTGGATAAAGAACAGCTCGCATTATTGAAACCGCTGTGTCTTATCACCGCCAAGCCGGCGATGTATGTCGCCAATGTGGCTGAAAATGGTTTTAGCAATAATCCGCTGCTCGATCAACTGAGTGACTATGCGGCGTCACAGAGCGCGCCCATCGTCGCAATTTGCGCTGCAATTGAAGCAGAAATTGCCGACCTGGATGAAGCAGATAAAGGCGCATTCCTCGCAGATTTAGGCATGGAAGAACCCGGGCTCGACCGTCTAATTCGCGCGGCTTTCAAACTTCTCGGTCTGCATACTTACTTCACGGCTGGCGTGAAAGAAGTTCGTGCCTGGACCATTCATCAAGGCGACACGGCACCACAAGCCGCCGGCGTCATTCATACCGATTTCGAACGCGGCTTCATCCGCGCGCAAACCATCGCATTTGATGATTACATTGCCTGTAAAGGTGAACAAGGCGCGAAAGAGGCCGGCAAGATGCGCGCCGAGGGCAAGGAATATGTGGTGAAGGACGGCGATGTGCTGAACTTCCTATTTAACGTCTGATCTGTCATGACCCAATAGCAAGGCGGAGGTTTTTCGGAACCGGCAGTCGTCGATACAGTAACGAGTGCCCATGATTTCGTCATTCAGGCACAATGAGGCACCTGGAAACATTTCCTAGCGCTAGTCTGATATGTACCCTAGCCGTTTTATTCGCCTAGCCTTCGCACTTTCGCTCAGTGCCACAGCGCTGGCCGTGGCGCTCAAGGTACCCGCCAACGACGTCGTGCAGCATGCGGTCTATCTGCAGCCGATCGCCGGTTTGGATGCAAACCAGACCCGCCAGTTTCGCGATGGCGAGAAGCTGTTCAATACACCCTGGCTGGCGATTCCGAACCAGCAGATTCCCAACTGGGACTACTCGATGTCGGCACCCGGTAATAGCGAGTGGGGCTTGGGCCCAACCTTCCTTGCACAGAATTGTGTGCAGTGCCATATTCAGGCCGGGCGTGGGCATGCGTCCGATAACGGACGTGGCCCGCTATTTCAGCAATTGGTTCGACTATCCGTTCCCGGTGAGGACGCTCACGGCGGCCCTAACCCGGAACCAGCCTACGGCTTGCAACTGCAGAGTTTCGACACAATTCCTCGCGCAGATAAAAACGCCCACGCGGGCGAAGGCGAGCTGCATATCGACTGGGCATTTGAAAAAGTCACGCTCGCCGACGGTAGCGTCGTTGAGCTACGTCGTCCAAAAATTCGCCTCGAACATTTGAATTTTGGTCCACTGGAGCAGGGCACCATGTCCTCACTGCGTAATGCTCAAGCCATCTTCGGGCTTGGCTTGTTGGAGGCCGTTAGCGAGCAGGACATCCTGGCATTGGCTGCAGCACAAAAAGCACAAGGCCTGAATGGTCGGCCAAACTATGTGCGCGACGATCTGAACAACCGTACCGTGATTGGTCGTTTTGGCTGGAAAGCCAACCAGCCGCACCTGCGCCAGCAAATCGCCGCCGCCTTCATCAACGACATGGGCGTGACCTCGCCCTTGTATGACCAGCAAAACTGTACGCCGGCACAAGCCGAGTGCGCTCGCCAAAACCACACCGGCAAACCCGAACTGAAAGCCGAGATGTGGGACAACATCACGTTCTGGACCATGACGCTCGACGCACCCGCAGCGCGTGATCAGGACAAACCAACCGTCATGCGTGGACGTCAATTGTTCGCACAAGCGCACTGCGCCAGTTGCCATGTGCCGGAGTTAAAGACCGGCAAGCTGGAGCAATTTCCGATGCTATCAAACCGACGCATACAGCCTTACACCGATCTTTTGCTACATGACATGGGGCCGGACCTCGCCGATGGCCGTCCGGATTTCAAAGCGACAGGTTCGGACTGGCGCACCGCGCCGCTGTGGGGCATCGGCATGTCGAAGATGGTGAATGGCAGCACCAGCTTCTTGCACGATGGACGCGCTCGCAATTTAACGGAAGCGATTCTCTGGCACGGTGGCGAAGCAAAAGCGTCGCGCGACGTATTCGCGAAAATGTCAAAACAAGACCGAGACGATTTGCTGGCGTTCCTGAACGCTTTGTAGTTATTACCGAACCGCGCTGATTAAACCGTCATACCGACGCATGCCGATATCCCGTACTCTGATTTTTTCGGAGCGTCGATAAACAGGGTGGGTCTGGATTTAATACGTCGAGCGCCTACGCTAGCGACGGTATCAAGCCGACTGTGCCGCAGCTTGTAGCCGAATGAATTTGGCTTGTAGTTGACTACGTGTTTCCTGATGCTGCGGATCGACCGGTATGCATGCTACCGGGCAAAGTTGCTGACACTGCGGCTCGTCGAAATGTCCAACGCATTCAGTGCATTTATCCGGGTTGATTTCATAAATCAACTCACCCATGGAAATCGCAGCATTTGGGCACGCCGGCTCACAGACATCGCAGTTGATGCAATCGTCGGTGATCATCAGTGCCACGACCTACTCCGTTAAGGTTGAGTCTTTAAAAAATCGTAGACGGTGAAGTCAAACCCGCAAGCAGCCTAACGAGACAGATTCTAAGTCTGCGGGGTAATTTTCTTTTGCAGCCAACGCTCTACAGACGGGAACACGAATTTCGAAACATCACCACCCAGCAGCGCGATCTCGCGCACGATGGTACCGGAGATGAATTGATACTGATCCGACGGCGTCAGAAACAAAGTTTCCACATCGGGTAACAAGTAGCGATTCATGCCCGCCATTTGAAATTCATACTCAAAGTCAGACACCGCACGCAGCCCGCGCACAATCACACGCGCGTCATGCGCTCGCACAAAGTCTTTGAGCAAGCCGGAAAACCCTTCAACCGTCACATTCGGGTAGTGCCCGAGCACTTCACGCGCAATATCGAGTCGTTCGTCGAGCGAGAAGAAAGGCCGCTTGGCACGACTGTCGGCGACACCGACCACCAGTCGATCAAACAAGCCGGATGCGCGGCGCACGAGGTCTTCATGTCCACGCGTGAGCGGGTCGAATGTTCCGGGGTAAACAGCAACGGCCATGATGCAATCAGTGGCGCTCAAGGGTGCAGCGGCGCCTGACGATTTATCGGGATGCGCATTATGCCCCAAGGCAGCGCCAAGCCAGCAAATTCAGCGGGCGGCAGGGCGCAGCAGGGCAAAATGTACCTGCCCGGCTTTGCCGGAACGGACTACCTCCCAGCCACTCAGCCACTCTTGCGCGCCAAAGCTGCTTGTCTCGCCGGTTGAATCGGCTGGGCTCACTGCCTTCATTTGCGAGGCAGGGTCAGCTCGAGCAGAAGGGGTCGAGGCTCCTTGGCCAGCATGCTCTGCGTGGCGAATAGCGTCGCCATGCACGAATGCTTGGTCAGACTCAACGTACACCAAACCATCCGGATTCAAACGCGCCAAGCACGCGGGCAACAGTGTTGGGAGTTGACGCTGCTGGTAGGGGGGATCAAGGAAAATCAAATCAAACTTGCCCGGGAGGGTGGGCAACACGTGCAACGCGTCTCCGGAGCGCAGCATGACCTGATGCGCCTTCAGCTTGTCACACACTGCCTGCAGGTTTTTGAGTGCGGTCGGATGCGACTCCACCATCACTACCTCGGCAGCGCCGCGGCTCGCGGCCTCAAAACCTAACGCGCCGGTGCCAGCAAATAAATCGAGGCAGCGGCGGTTATCCCAGCGTCGGTCTTGCAAATGCTCCAGCCAATTGAACACGGTTTCACGCACGCGATCAGGTGTCGGGCGTAAACCATCGACACTGGCCACCGTTAGCGGTGTGCGCTTCCATTGTCCGGCGATGATGCGAACTTGTTGCGGGCGACGATGATTATTCACAAGCCTGAGACCAGACAGGGGATAACTACTCAGGGCTTCGCGCCCTCGGCGCCGACCACCACGGTAATCATGCGATCCATCACCAGCTTGCGCTGAAACGCCGCTCGCACATCAGCCACGCTGAGTTTGGCAACTTGCTGTGTCCAGGTATCAAGATAATCAAGTGGCATCTCATAAAAACCGATATTCGCGATGTGATCGAGAATCTTGCGGTTGTTATCAATGCGAAGTGCGAAGCCACCAATCAGGTTATCTTTGGCTGCACGCAGTTCCTCTTCGGTGGGGCCATTGCGAACGTAACTGTCTATCGTTTCACGCATTACTTTCAGCGCATCATCGGCTTGGTCTTTGCGCGTTTGCACGCCGGCCATGTAAGGTCCGGGTTGCGCCATCGGGTTGAAATAGCTATAGGCGCTGTAAGCCAAACCGCGTTTCTCTCGCACCTCGCGCGTCAGGCGTGACACGAAACCACCACCACCCAATACGTAGTTACCCACGGTCAGCGCGAAGAAGTCGGGGTCGCTACGCGCCAAAGTCGGCAAACCGAAAAGAATATGAGCTTGCGATGCGGG
>Ga0169931_10014451_pt1 | contig 10679 bp, 7 predicted proteins | sample Kivu_15m_20L_FD_129675 | JGI IMG/M metagenome (GOLD analysis project Ga0169931, IMG submission 129675) | Freshwater microbial communities from Lake Kivu, Western Province, Rwanda to study Microbial Dark Matter (Phase II) - Kivu_15m_20L... | ecosystem: Environmental > Aquatic > Freshwater > Lake ... | reverse complement strand
TCATCCTGTCAATCAGGATGAATCCGCCGGTCTCGCGGTTGGCCGCGTACTCGTCGAACGGGATCGCGCGGTCGAGCGACAGCTTGCAGACCGCGATCGCGTTCAGCGCGAGCCGGCGCGCGGGCGACTCGGCCAGCGTATTGACGTCGACCTCGTGGACGATGTCGGTGACGGTCGCCGACGCAGTCAGCGCGCCGATCTTCAGCAGGTACGGACGGCCGGGCAGCAGCGGCTCGTCGTCCATCCACACCAGCGTGCATTCGAACTGGTCGGCGACCTCGGCCGGCGCGGTCGCGGCCGAGATCACGTCGCCGCGCGACGCGTCCACCTCGTCGGCGAGCACCAGCGTGACCGCCTGCCCGGCCATCGCGGTGTCCAGGTCGCCGTCCTTGGTGACGATCCGCGCGATCCGCGTCTCGCGGCCGGACGGCTGGATCCGCACCCGGTCGCCGGGCGACACGGTGCCGGACGCGAGCGTGCCGGCGAAGCCGCGGAAGTCCAGGTTCGGCCGGTTGACCCACTGCACCGGCAGCCGCATCGGCGCCGCGCGCATCCGGTCGTTGTCCACCGGCACGGTCTCGAGCCAGCGCATCAGAGTCGTACCGCGCCACCAGCGCATGTTGCCGCCGGGCTCGAGCACGTTGTCGCCCTTGAACGCGGACATCGGCACGAAGGTCACGGTCTCGAAGCCCAGCTTCTCGGCGAAGCGCCGGTAGTCGCGCGCGATGTCGTCGAAGACGGTCTGCGACCAGCCGACCAGGTCCATCTTGTTGACCGCGACCAGCACGTGCCGGATGCCCAGCAGGTTCACCAGGTAGCTGTGCCGGCGCGTCTGCACGAGCACGCCTTTGCGCGCATCGACCATCATCACCGCGCAGTCCGCGGTCGACGCGCCGGTCACCATGTTCCGTGTGTACTGCTCGTGGCCGGGCGTGTCCGCGACGATGAACTTGCGCCTGTCCGTGCTGAAGAACCGGTAGGCCACGTCGATGGTGATGCCCTGCTCGCGCTCGGCGGCCAGGCCGTCGACGAGCAGCGCGAAGTCGATCTGTTCGCCCTGCGTGCCCCACTTCCGGGAGTCCCGCTCGACGGCCGCGAGGTGGTCCTCGAACAGCAGCTTGGACTCGTACAGCAGGCGCCCGATCAGCGTGCTCTTGCCGTCGTCGACGCTGCCGCAGGTGATGAAGCGAAGCAGCTCCTTGTGTTCGTGCTGCTTCAGGTACTGCTCGATGTCCGTCGCGATTAGGTCGGAGGCGTGCGCCATCAGAAATAGCCCTCCTGCTTCTTCTTCTCCATGGACGCGTTGGCGTCGTGGTCGATCACGCGGCCCTGCCGCTCGGAAGTGCGGGTGACCAGCATCTCCTGGATGATCTGCTGGAGCGTGGTCGCGTTCGACTCCACAGCGCCGCTCAGCGGATAGCAACCGAGGGTGCGGAACCGGACGGTTCGCATCTGCGGCACTTCGCCCGGCGCGAGCGGCATCCGGTCGTCATCGACCATGATCAGCGTGCCGTCGCGTTCGACCACCGGCCGCGGCGCGGCGAAGTAGAGCGGCACGATCGGGATCTGCTCGATCAGGATGTACTGCCAGATGTCCAGCTCGGTCCAGTTGGACAGCGGAAACACCCGGATCGACTCTCCCGGGTTCTTCCTGGCGTTGTAGAGGTTCCAGAGCTCGGGGCGCTGGTTCTTCGGGTCCCAGCGATGCTGCGCATTGCGGAATGAGAACACCCGCTCCTTCGCGCGGCTCTTCTCCTCGTCGCGGCGTGCGCCGCCGAAGGCGACGTCGAACCGGTACTTGTCCAGCGCCTGCTTGAGCGCCTGGGTCTTCATCACGTCCGTGTGCACCGCCGATCCGTGAGTGAACGGATTGACGCCCCGGGCGACCCCGTCCTGGCTCGTGTACACGTGGAGCTCTAGCCCGAGCTCACGAACAAGCCTCTCCCGGAACGCGTACATCGCCTTGAACTTCCACAGCGTGTCGATGTGCAGCAACGGAAACGGAGGGCGCCCGGGGAAGAACGCCTTCATCGCCAGGTGCAGCATCACCGCGCTGTCCTTGCCGATCGAATACAGCATCACCGGGCGCTCGGCCTCGGCAACGGTCTCGCGCAGGATGTGAATGCTTTCGGCTTCCAGCCGTTGAAGATGGGTGAGCGTCAGCGTGTTCATGAAGCGCTCCCGTCGGGTGCACCCAAGGCGTGAACGACGACCCCAGGGCGGTACGTCACGGGCGTTTGCCACCAGCGCGCGGGTGGATCGGCGAGACTGCGGACCTCGAGCCTGCAGGCACCGGGCGCTACGGCGACACCGACCCGTGTGCGGGCCTGTGCGCGCAGCGTCACGCGCAGGGGTTCGCCTCCCGCGACGATCTCCAAGTTGCGCGCGATTGGCAGCGGATTCTCGAGTTCCAGCTCGACCAGCCGCTCGACGTCCCGACGCTCGATCGGCCAGGTCGAGACCTCCCGGGTCCAGCGCCCGTCGCCGTGGGGTTCCGCCCATGCGTCGGCGAGTTGCGGCGGCATCCACTGCAACCTGAACGAGGCGCGCTTCGGTCGATACTCGCACACGTACATCCGGCCAAACAGACTGGGCGGGCAGTCGATGCGACTGACCACGAACCCGGCGTTCGCGAACAGTTCGAACAGGAAGTCCTCGGTGAAGCCGAGCTCGAACCACCGCTGGCGGCGCACCACCGCAACCACCTCGCTGTGCATGCGCAGGCCCCACGGGTAGGGCACGGCCGCATAGGAACGCTCGGCGATCGGCTCGCCCGAAAGGATCACGCGGCCGCCGGGGGCGAGCAGTTTCGGCAGTTCGCGCACCACCTTCTGGAAGTCGAGGCAGTGGTGGAAGCTCTCGTAGAACCAGACCAGCCGGTAGCGCTGATCCGGGCGGGGCGCGTCACCGAAGCGTCCATCGAACGCGGTGAGCGGCACCCCGAAGAACTCGGCCTGTCGGCGCACGTGGTTGCAGAACGTCGCAGAGACGTCCACCGTGTCCACGTGCACGCCCAGGCGGGCCAGCGCGAGTGCAGTCTGGCCGTACCCGGCGCCGTACTCCAGTGCCCAGTCGCCCGGCCGCAGGCCGCAGTGCTTCAGGAGCATGCCCGTTGCGATCACGTGCTCCGAGGCCGCTTCGACCGCGCCCGGGTCTCGGCGAACGTAGTACCCGGGAAAGCGGACTGGATCCACCTGACCGACGTCGGCCTCCTTCTCGTCGCGTTCGACGTCGTAGTCTCGATCTACGCCCGCGACCAGCCGCCACAGCCGGCGTTGCTGCTCGGCGTAGGCCTCGCCCAGCGGATCCAGACCGTGCTCGAACCAGTCCGGAAGGCGCATGTGTGCGTGCCGGAACGGCTCCCACGGCCCGCCGGGGGCGCCGCACGCACCGGGCCCGAAGAAGGTCGAACGCACCAGCTCGATCTGGTCAGCATCGAAGTGGCCGGTGCGGGCGATGCGCTCGACCGCATCGCTGCCGATCAGCGCGTCCACCGCGTGGCGCATGCCGGCGACCAGCGTCATGGCGAGGGCGCCCGGACGCGCTGCAGGAATGCCCGCCACTGCGGCAGGATCCGCTCCGGCACGTACTGTTCGGACACGCGAGCGCCCTCGCCGACCAGCTGATCCCGGCGAGCCGTGGCCGATGGCTCCAGCAGCCGCCCGACCACGTGCGCGACGTCGTCGACCGAGTAGGGATTGAAGTACTCGGACGCCGCACCGTAGACGTCGCGGTGCACCGGGATGTCGGAGGAGGCGACGACGCCGCCGCAACGCATGGCTTCCACGCCGGAGAAGTCGAACCCTTCGGCATAGCTGGGGCAGACGGTTACCGCAGCGTGCCGGTAGAGCACCCGAAGTTCGGTTGCGGGAACGTCCTCGAGCAGGTGCAGCCCGCCGCGCTTCAGCCACGGCTTGAGCTTCCTCACGATCGCGCCGTGGTCCCAGCCGAGCGAGCCCACGAACACCAGCTGCAGCTTGCGGTCGATCAAGGTGCGCAGCTGCTCCCAAGCCGCGAGCAGCGTCAGGTGATTCTTGCGCGGCTCGATGGTCGACACCATCAGCAGGTAGCGTGGCGCTCGCGCGAGCGGACCGCGCGCCGACTGCGGGATCGGCTTGCCGCCACCGCCTTCGGCGCCGATGTTGCGCCGCGTATTGATGATCTCGGCCACCCGTGCCGGCGACGACTCCTCGGCGCAGTAGTGGTGCGAGACCATGTTCGGGATGGTCACCGCCCGCTCGGCTGCCTGCGGGAAGATCGTGACCAGGTCGCGCCGCGTGGCCTCGGACACGCAGGCGAACCACGCCCCGTCTTCGAGGTTGCGCTTGAGCGCGTGGTAGTGCGACGCGCGGTGGTAGCTGCGGTCGATGATCGTGTGCGGCATCAGCAGCGGGATCGCGTCGTGGTAGCGCACCACCAGGGTGGTGCCCGCGGACACCCGTCCGGGGAACGGCGTCTCGGCCACAACCACGTCGAAGTCGGCCGTGTCGAAGCGCGGATAGATCGGGCCGCCTAACGCCCGCGTGGCCAGACCGACGCGATGAAGGCCGGCCCAGGGTACGCGCGCAACGCGGAAACCCGCCGAGGTGACCAGATCGAAGTCCGAAGTCGGCAGCGTCTTCGCGAACATCGCACGCCAGACGAAGTCCTTGAACGGCGCGGCGTCGAAGCGGGTCAAGGCGGTGGTCCGACCCGCAATCGTGCCGAGCAGCATCCGCAGCGGCTGAAGCCGCATCTGCCACTGGTACGCACGGTGTTCGGCGCGGCTGGGCGTGGGGTTGGGCTGAAGCGACACCACCAGCTTCGACAGCCGGTCGATCACCTGGTGCGGCTTCCACGTGGCGAGGTTGCCATCCGGCAGGCCCTTGGCGATCACCCGGTTGCTGCTCTGCACGAGTCCTTCGACCCGCGTGCCGGCCAGCCGGGACAGCCCGCGGAACAGCAGGCGCGTCTCCTGCGGAATGCCGGCGTGGCCGTCGAAGGCGGGGCGCATCTCGACCAGAATTCGCAGCGGTGCGCCACCGTCAGCGGGCCCGGCCGCGCCGGTGACGTCGTCGTCCGGAGTGGTCTGCGGCAGGTCGGCCTGTACGGTCGGCGCCTCGATCGGGGGTGACGCGATGCGGGCGCCGGCGCCGAAGAACGAGCGCGCGGTCGTGCGGGGAGAGTGAGGATCGGTGCGCATCAGTCGAACTGCACGGTGGGAACCGGCGGCTGCACCGCCTCGTAGAACGCGTAAGCCTCGTCGACGCTGTCGAAGTCGTGAAGTTGGCCGCCGTGCAGTACGGCGGCGCGCTCGCAGTACGTCTTCACGATGTGCGGGTCGTGAGAGACCAGGATGAAGGCGCGGTCCTTGCGCTTCTGGAACAGCTCGACGTGACACTTTCCCCCGAACCGCGCGTCGCCAACCGCCATGCCTTCGTCGATGAGGAAGCAGTCGAACTCGATCGCCATCGACAGCGCGAAGGCGAGTCTCATCGACATACCTACCGAGTAGTGGAGCACCGGTTCGCGCAGGTACAGCCCGAGCTCGGTGAACTCCTCAACGAAGGGGATCAGAGGTTTCCAGTCGACGCCGTACACGCGGCAGACGAACTTGAGGTTGTCGATGCCGGTCAGGTGCGCTTGGAACGCGCCGGTGAACGCCAGAGGCCACGACACGCTCATGCCGCGGTGGATTCGACCCGAGGACGGGGTCTCCGCTCCGCTCAGCAGCCGGATCAGGGTGCTCTTGCCCGCGCCATTGCGCCCGAGGATGCCCACGTTGCGGCCGCGACCAAGTTGGAAGTTCACGTGGTCGAGCACGCGCCGGCGCCCATGCCGCACGCCGTAGTCCTTGCAGACCGATTCCAGCCGGATCACTTGCCACCCCGGCGTCGTGCGGCGTCGCGCAGAACGAACAGGCCGAGCAGGGTCAGCACCAGGTTGCAGACGACCAGGTACGCGGGGTCGTGATACGTCGTGACGACGCCGCCGAAGAAGCCCTCGCGAACCATCTCGGTGCCGTGAACCATCGGCAGCAGCAGCACCACGTCGCGTCCCGCGGGTGGCAGCCAGTCCACCATGAACGCCGCCCCGGACAGCGGAAAGAGCAGGTAGGCCGCCGGATGCCAGAGCCTGTCCACGAGTTCGCTGTAGGCGCTGGCCGCCCCGATCAGGATCGCCAGGGCGCCACCGAACCAGCACAGCAGCAGCCACGCCGACACGACGGTGAGCAGGTCGACCGGTACCGTGATCCACTCCAGCGCGAGAAACGCGATCGTGAGCAGAACGAACGACGCGGTGGCACCCGAAACCTCCAGAAGGATGCGCGTGACGAATACATCCAGCACGCGGACGTTGCGGTGGTAGAGCAGGCTGAGGTTCTGCTGGATGCCGCTGTTGCAGCGGTTGACCGTGTTGCGCCACACGAGCACCGACGAATAGCCGGTGATCGCGAACGCGACGATGGGCAGGCTCGAGCCGTGGCTCATGCCAGCCGCGCTCCACAGCGCCATCACGCCAAGCGTGAAGATCATGGGCTCTCCGATCATCCACAGCACACCCAGGTTCTCCCGCCCGAACCGCGTGATCACCTCGCGCATCAGGAGCGCGTGCCACACCTGGCGCTGGATCTGCAGCGACCGAACGAAGGTGGTCTGTGCCATCTCTACGGCTCGTCAGTCCGTGTGCTCGCGAACGCCGGCGACCACCAGGCTCAGCACGCCCCACGCGACGAGCCCGAGGACGAACACCGTCACGATCGAACGCACCCGCCGCGGCTCCACCGCGTGGTCCGGCAGGTGCGGCTGCACCAGCCGCTCTAGATAGAGCTGCTTCCTCTGCGCCTCGGCCCGCGCCTGGTCCAGCGCGGTCAGCGCCGCGGCGAGCTGCCGGTCGGCGAAGGCCTTGTCCAGCACCAGCCGGTCGAACGCCGGCGACTTGCTCACCAGGCCGCCCGCCCGGCCGAGCACCCGGGCGTTCTCATCGCCGATCGCCTTTTCGATCGCCTTCACGCGGCTCTCCAGAGAGGGAATCTGCGGGTTGTCCGGCGAGACCTGGCGCACCTGCGCGAGCTGGTTCTCGGCCACCAGCAGTTCCTCTCGCAGCTTGAGCACGCCCTGCAGCTGCAGCGCGCCCTGGCGGTCGGGGTCGAACACCGAGCGGTCCGCGCGGAACCCGGACAGCGCGCCCGCCGCGTCCCGTGCCCGCTGCTCGGCGAGCCTCACCTCGTTCTCGGCCACCTGGATCAGGTCGCGGCGGCTGCGGATGTTCATGTTGTTGACCAGCCGCTCGCCCATTTCCAGCAGCAGCTCGTTGATGCGCTTCGCGTCAGCAGCGGTGTAGGCGCGCACTCGAAGGATGGAGATCGACGACACGCTGTCGTACGTGATGCCGACGTGCTTCTGGTAGTAGCGGTGCAGCGCCTCGAAGCTGTCGTCCGGATCCAGGCCGGGGAAGCGGTTGAGGACGTCGATGTCCTCGCTGGTGAACGCGCGCCGAACGCCGAGCTTGTCGTCGAGCTCGCGCAGCGCGTCCCGGCTCTTGATGAAGTCGTGCACCGAGTAGGTGTCGTCCTGCGCGCGCGAGAACGCCGTGCCCTGCAGCAGCGCCCCGATGCCGGACATCTGCGGCCGCTGCGGATTCCTCACCAGGAACCGCGATTCCGAGATGTACACGTCGGAGGCGATCGCGCCGAAGTAGGCGCCCGCGGCGAGCGTGGGCAGCAGCACGGTGATCGCGAACAGGCCGTTGAAGCGGCGCATCAGCCGCCTGAACCGCGATGGCCTCGCCGGTGCGGCGGGTGCCGCGGGTGCGGTCGGCGCGAGCGTGGCGGCATCATCCGCACCGGGCGCGGCCTCGTCCTTCCTGCTGTCGTCGTCTGGCTGTTTTCTTAGCATCGGTCTGTGCCGACCGCTTGCTCGGTGAGGCCGGGGGGTCCCGCGTCTCGCGCGGGTCCGCGCGGCCGCCCGATCGGCGGCTCCTCGGGGTTTCAGGTCACTTCGACTTCGGCCGCGGCAGGCCGCGGTGCCCGGTGCTGGGAGGTCGGCGCGGCCTCGCCGCGACGCCAGCGCAACGTGGCGTTGGCGGGCGCGAGCAGCGCGTCGTACAGGTCCAGCGTGCGTTCGGTCATCAGGTCGGCGCGAAACTCGTTCTGGAAGCGGCCGCGGGCGGTCGCACCCATCCGCAGCCGCAGCGCGGGGTCGTCGAGCAGCCGCGCGAGCGCGCCGGCGAGCGCGCCCACGTCGCCCACGGGCACGTTCAGCCCGGTGCGCTCGTGCTGGTTCACCCACGGCACGCCGGAGCCAACGATGTCGGTCGCCACGATCGGGCGGCCCATCACCATGGCCTCCACCATCGCCACGCCGTAGGCCTCGGCGCGCAGCGTCGAGGGCATGCAGAACACGTCGCAGGCCTCGAACCAGCTGAAGAGCTCGTGGTCCTGCACGTGCCCGAGCATCACCACCTTGTCGTCCAGCCCGCGGCGCGCGACTTCGCGCTGCAGCTGCGTGAGGCGCTGGCCGTCGCCGCCGATCAGCACGCGGCAGTCGGCGGGCAGACGCTCGGCGGCGCGGATCAGCACCTCGAAGCCCTTGTAGTGGGTCATCCGGCCGAGCGCGAACACCAGGCGGCAGCCTGGGAAGCGGGTGCGGATCTCGGCCGCGGTGACCGCGCGGGGCTGCCCGCGCGCATCGCCGATGCCGATCGGGATCACGGTCACCTTGTCCTGCACCGCGCGCAGCGCCTCGGACGCCTGCGCGTAGGCGAGGCTGGTGGCGATCACCGCGTCGGCACGCCGCAGCACCCAGTCCTGCAGCGGCCGGTACGCGTGCATCGCCACGCGCTGACGCACGACGTCGCTGTGCCAGTGCACCACCAGCCTGGCCGTCGGCCGGGTGAGGAACACCGCGAGCGCCCCCATCGGGTCGGGCATGTGCAGGTGGATCACGTCGTACGCGGCGCGCCGCTGCGCGAGCTCGGCCACCATCGCGGGCGCGGCCGACGTCGACAGCACGCGCCCCAGCGACCCGGCCCGCACCACCGCGTAGCCGGCGTCGGCCACGTCGACCACGGTGGCAGCCCGGTGGTGCGAGCACAGCACGTCGGTGGGCATGCCGGCGCGGTTCAGCCCCTCGGTCAGCTCCCACGCCACGGTCTCGATGCCGCCCATCACCGGCGGATAGAACTTGCTGATCTGCAGCGCGCGTCCGGGCTGCCGCACCGCGTCGGCGTCGGCCCGCGCGCGCCCGCGCCGGCCGGACCACGGCTCGGCATCGCCGCGGCGCCGCTCGAGCACCGACGCCGCGGCGGCCGCCGCCGGCGGAAGCAGCGCGGGCACGTCGATCAGTCCGAAGCTCGAGGTGTCGAGTGACATGGCGGTTGACGGGCGTGAACGGTTCGTCGGGACACAGCCTATGCGGGGTCGCCGCTCAGGACAGCGCATCTCTGGGGTCGCGCCGCCGGCCGGCGCGCGCCCGTCGATGGGCGGCGCACCGGCGTTGCGGCGGGGCGCCGGACCGGCCGACACCCCACCGCGCGCGTGCGCGGCGGCGCGGACGCACACCTTCGACCGGGCGGATTCGGTGCGCCGCAGCGATGCGACGGACGGTTGCCGCCACGGGGCGGGCGGCGCGCCGGGCGGGATCGCGACGCACCCGGTTGGATCGCCGAAAAGGTTCATCGGATCATGCACTTGGAGGATGACCCCGGCGCGCGTCGACGGGCAGACGCGGGCAGGCCGGGGGACGGTGACCTGCACCCGGCGCCGCCCTCAGCCGAGCGCGGACTGCTGCATCGCCGCAGCCGCCCCCTGCCCGGTCGCGATCCGCGCGAGCGCGGCGTCGCACAGCGCCTGCGCGGCCTCGGGCGTGCCGGCCTCGGCGTAGCAGCGCAGCTCGGGCGCGTTGCCCGACGGGCGCAGGTGCACGATGTCGTGGTTCGCGAACCGCGCGCGCAGCCCGTCGGTGAGGTTCACGTCGATCAGCCGGCCGGAGCGCGGCGCGAGCAGGTCGCTCGCGGCCTCGGGCTCGTAGGTCAGCCGGGTGATCATCGCCGCGCCGCGCTCGGGCGCGAACGCCTGCAGCCGCCCGCTCGCGGTGAAGCGCGCGGGCAGCGTCTCGGCCAGCGCCGACAGCGGCACGCGGCGCTGGCGCGCGAGCGTCAGCAGCGCGAGCATCGGCAGTACGGCGTCGCGCGTGGGCAGCGGCGCGAGCCGCCGGCCGAGCCGCATCGCGGGGCTGCCGAGCAGGAAGCCGCCGTTGGCCTCGTAGCCGGCCACGAGCCGCGCGTCGCCGCGCGCCGCCGCGGCCATGCCGGCGATCACGTACGGCGAGCCGATCTTCGTGCGGATCACGGTGCGAAACGCGCGACACAGCTCGACCGCGGTGTTGCTGCTCACCGGCGTGACCACCGCGTCGGCGCCGAGCGCGATCGCGGTCAGCAGCCCGACCGCGTCGCCGCGCAGGAAGGTGCCCCGCTCGTCGGCGACGAGCGGCCGGTCGGCGTCGCCGTCGGTCGACAGCAGCGCGTCGAAGCGGTGCTCGGCGGCCCAGCGGCGCGCGCGCTCGACGTCCTCGGGCCCGACCGCCTCGGTGTCCACCGGCACGAAGGTGTCGGTGCGACCGAGCCGCACCACCTCGGCGCCGAGCGTGCCGAGCAGCTCGCACAGCAGGTCGCGCGCGACGCTCGAGTGCTCCCACACC
>Ga0169931_10014450_pt1 | contig 10680 bp, 5 predicted proteins | sample Kivu_15m_20L_FD_129675 | JGI IMG/M metagenome (GOLD analysis project Ga0169931, IMG submission 129675) | Freshwater microbial communities from Lake Kivu, Western Province, Rwanda to study Microbial Dark Matter (Phase II) - Kivu_15m_20L... | ecosystem: Environmental > Aquatic > Freshwater > Lake ... | reverse complement strand
ATTTAAAGTTAAGTTAAAAGAGCGCTTTTGCGTAAAAATCCTATTTTTGTATAATATTGTAGATAATCTAAATAGCATGCAAGGAGCACTACCATTTGTGATAAACCTTAATAAAACCACTTAAGGATACAGTTTTGCATCTGTCTAGCAAACCCCTATAAATCTTAAGGCTAAAAAAGAGAAGGCACCGGCAGTACCCCGTGGGGCCCCTTCGAACAAAAACAGCAATCGACTCATGAAATAAATAGAGCAGATCAACAAAATGTCTAATAATATATCCGAAGAGCCTATTCCGAACAAGTAGCTATTTCAGTAAGAACCTTAAAGACCTTATCCCGAGCCTATAGTTTAGTAAGAAATAGATTGCTAGATCGACAGACCTAGCCAGTTACCTGCCAGTCCAGCTACATGGTTCTCTTTGCAAAGCATTGATCAGTACTAAATAGATGCTTTTCCTGATTTTTTCACATAAAACAGCCATAAAAATGCATAGCTCTACAAGTGCTACAGAAATTTCATGGTCGAAGCGTATCATCGCAATCCTAATCGTCATCTTACCTTTATCGCTTGTAGACGAGTTCTGAGGGGAGACGTGAGCTGTCTAATGCGCATTCATAGTTTCTTGGTTTCCGAGGGAATCATCAACTACTGTGTGGACTATGCAGGAAATTACAGTTTCTAAATTCATGCATCCAATCGAGCAGGTAATCTCAGTAAACAGCCACAAAGCATCATAAATAAGTTGCCAGAGTAGCCATAGCTGTAGACTTAGCCAATCTTAGACACTGACTCACTTACTGTCACCACCATAAATAAGGCTTTTTCGCGCAACTTCAGAGTTTATTGCTCCCAATGCAAACTCCTTTGTGGCGTCAACTGGTATCATTCTGAAGACGATCAATCAACTATTTGTTTCCAATGTTTTAACAGCAAAAACAGAAAATAGGGTTAAGAGTGGACTAAAACCGATATAGTGCGCAAAATGTAACAGCTCAAAGACGCGCGTACCTCGGCCAAAAATAATTGGGGGTACTAGGACAATGTCAAACTGCTTGATTTTATGTCTAATGCCTAAGGAAAATCATGGAACGATTTTCTACAGCAGTATGAAGGCAGAAGGACTCTTGAAGACATTATCGTACAGTTCATGCAGTTTCCCATCAATAACTTCGATCCAGCAAAACAAACTAACACGCTAAGGCAGCAAGTGGCTGGCTTCGGCATTGAACAACAGGTATTATTAGTATAATTTAGATCGATTCGATTTTTGAAATGTACTAGCAGTCAGCATATGCTCAAAAAATGTAAGAAAAACAATAAGCAAACCTGGAATAGGCTTAACAGCTAGGGGGGTTCAAGCAATAAGAAGCCTCTAATTTCCACGCATACTCAAGGCTAATATTGGAAAAGTATTCTTAAAAAATCAAATGTCTCACCAAAATGTAATAAATTTTAGCTAATAGTAACTTAGCCATCAATGAGCAGCCCCTTTGCACTCGAATCCGTTACCCTCAGGCAATCGGTGTGATCGAATCATAAGAATTTGAAGAAGATTAGTAAAACATGTAATGATCATCCTCGTATATGGTTCTAAGTATAAAAATCATAACTATTCCAGGCTCTCTTGTCGGGCATGTTACTCATCGTAGACTAAATTTTATTCGCCAGTATTGACTTCCTCGAGGGTAGAGTCCGATCGTTTTTTTCTCTAGTTCAAGAGATCATAAATTATTGACACGTATGACTATGTGTCATGACTAGAGTAGAGGCTGGCTCTGCCTAGACTGAACTAGCAGTCCTAGAGTCGATTGAGTATGCATTCGGAGAGGGCCTTATGGTACCAGATGTTAAATGAGCGGGTATTGAAGCTGCTTTGTAGGGCGGCCGATGATAGAGTGATGACTTATTCAAACTTGCTGAGTCTGGCCATTTCTGTTATTTGTCTTTCCAAGAAGAGAGGACCTACTACAGGCAATTTGCTAAGTTTTTGCAAATATTCGAGTTTTTGACTTGTTTTATTTGCAGTTAGTAAGATCTATTCGGGGGATGCGCGATCTCGCATCTAAAGAGCTAGCAGGGGCAAGTACATGTAGAGGATGAGGCAGAAGTAGGAGGCCAGCAAAGTCACAGAAAGGCAGAGCAAAGTTTTGATTAGTACCATAATTATTATAGAGAGGCGCTAACATTAGTTGTAAAGGTTTATGTTCAGAGAGTAACATTATAATTTCCCAGCCACACAGCCTCGTCAACCAGTCCTTTTCAGCGCTCAACGCAAACTTTAAAGACAAATTCACAATAATCAGCCCCTCAGCCACTCTCGGTCCAGTCAGGGCTCCTCCCTACGCATGCGCCGCACATAACTTTCCAACTAACGCTTCAACTCCTCCAAGGATCAGCACACACAGAACGTCTCAGGAATGCTATCAGTATAAATAAGCGATCAGCGTGTTCATCTCAATAAAAAAGTAGGTTCCATTCTGAGTCTCAGTCGTCGCAAATTGCCAGCTAACAACCACACACGTAGTGGTAAAAACATCGTCGAAAATATATACATGCTTAGCAATGAAGAGCTTCAATACCAACAAAAACTATCACTACACTAAGAAAACGGCAGGCAACGCAGCAATAAATATCAAATTTAGCCTCAAAGTCCGAGACCTTACCCATAAAACCGAAGCAGAAAGGAAAATAGCAATGGTAGGTCTATTCTTAGAAGACAATCAAGAGACAAAAGCTCTCAAAGGTAAAAATCATCATCAAGAGGCAGGCATTATCGAGTTGATAAGCCTCAAAATATGCGATAGCTATAAGAAAAATATTTGCAAAACGCTTATCGAATCAAGAGTCCTACTACTCGCTACGATAGGGGCTACTAGAATAATCGAAGAGATTAATAACGCTACTAGCAACAAGAGCACAGGGCATCGAGAGAACACAGATCGCCAAGAGCCTACAAAGCCCAACAAGATCATAGAGACTAGAGAGATCATAGAAGGTACAAAGACCAGAATGATTAAAGAGGCTACAGAGATAGTAAAGAACGAAGAAGAGATAATAGGTATAATTATGATCACTAAAGATACGCATATGACAGAAGGGAAGAATAAAGATGGTAGATATAGTAGCGACAGTATCAAGCTGAAAGGGAAGGTTATAATCAGGGAAAGAGAATGCCAGACCGTACAAACGGATATTATAGAAACGATATGAATAAATACTACTTTTAAGGACCCTCAACTACCGGTTCCAGGAGTCCAAGAACTTTACCATAAACATCAAGAGTTGACACTATCTCGCAAGGCTCGTTTCCAGCTTCATTTGCTTCTCAAAAATAAATGCAAGAGGGAAGCACTAGTCCACGTAATATGAAGCGAAGTGTAAAGCTAGATCGCCCTAAAGAAAAAAACAAAAAAGCCTCAAAGGCTTAGCTTATGTACGAGCCTAGCGACTTGTAGTAGCGGTGGAAGCAAAACAATATTAAATTTTAAGAGCATCAGTAATAGCTTTTAAACAAAAAACATAAAATAATGGGTGAGTTTGCTTATGAAGGACTGCCTGTCGGTGTTAGCACGTTTTTACCAGTATAAAGCAAACGACTATAGATAAATTAATGGGCCTAAGATATCATGTAAAAAGTTATTTTGCACCTAGAAACCTTAAACTTGATCGCAGATTATACAAAAGAGTTCAAAAAAATGTATGAAAGTGTGTAACCTTGGTAAGTTCTCATCTTTCTTACCTATAAAAAGTTCTATGTGGAACGCACTAAGGCTATTAACTCACTTAGGCAAATCGCGAAAGGTTCATCGATTTAGAAAAATTAGTTGCTTTAATATAATAATTAATTTAAAACAAACCAAAATCCTTTTATATTGCCTTATAGCAAGCTGAGCGACGATTAATTAAAACGATTTCGATAGACTAAAGAATGTATGGCTATGGTATACGAGCTTGAGTCAGAAAATAGCCGTATTCTGACTGCTCTAAGGGCACTTTACAATTTATATATTGAAAAAAGTGGAGACAATGTCAACATGCTTGACTGCGACGACTTTTCGGATTAAATATACAAGCTGATGAAAGAAGAAATAGAAGCTATTTCGGAACTTTTAACTTAAAAAGATCTATTAGAAACAACAAAACTGAGGATGGGAAAAATTATCAAAGCAGGATTGCTGATTGCATACTTAAATGGAAAATATGTCAAGAATTTTGCTCAGCTTTTGCTTCAGTAGGACACAGTAAGAGTAGGAAAAAAGGAGTAACTAAGGTAAGACTGTATCTGCGATGTTTTTAAAAATTAGTTCAGGAGAGTTCTGTCCTGATTATTTTGTTTATTCTTTTTTATTAAACTTATATATGATCCTATAAACTTTGAATTTTTATTTTTTAACATCATGGCTTAAATGTAAATTTTTTTTTGTTATAATTTGCCGTTGAAATGCTAAAGAAATAGCCAGCTCGAACAGTCTAGTTTGGACAGCTTTCGGCTGACCACAAAGCTGAGTTTATTCAATTTCTAATTAAAAACAACATTTGTTTCCAGGAAGGCAAGGAAAATTGTATTGCCCAAGTTGCACTAAACAAATCCAATCCCACTCCTTCTAAAAATCAAGTTAAAGTATCTAATCTTAATGTTAACAAAACGCAACCCTCTAGGCAAAAACCTGCTAAAAAAATATCAGCTAACAAAAAATCTAGACCCTAAGGACTTCGATAAATCAAAGATGTTCTCAATAGACCAATGACTCCAATTAAAACCCCAAGGCAGCCTAAGACTCCGACTAAATGCATCACTCCTGAGCTTTAAAGTTCTTAAATATCGCGTAAGGGACGAAGCCAAACTTTGAAAAAGCCTAACTAGAGAACAAATTCGGCGTGTAAGCCAATATGTGATGAAAATTCAAAACAAAATGTCAAGTAAAAAAGGGCCAAAAGCAATACTGCAAAATGTCACACAGAAGTGTTCTAGAGTAGATAATCTAAATAGGTCGATAACTCATATAGAGAAAAGCAAAATGTAGTAGTAAAAAATAAACAGCAGGCAATTATTTCTCGTGAAAGAATGGACGTCAAATATGTGACTCTTTTTGATTTGCAAGAGCAAGGAAGGGCTGTTCGCTGGCCAATAAATATTCTGTAAAAGACTATAGAAGATATATATGATGAAGTTTTTGCAAAAAATACTCAGAGTCTTAGTCGTAATATTGTGCATGCTCTCAAATCTCTAACCTCAACTGCCTTCCCCAAACTAGTATAAGCTCATTTTCGTAAAAAAAGCAAAAATAATAAGACTGCAGCCACCAACCTTAACAATATGCTTTACACTTTATCTCTTTCGATTAATCGTTAAAGCTGTTCACCTCTGACGCGTACTTTCGAAGATTTTCTTACTGGAAAATTCCAACATTAGGACCTACTTTATTATCTTTTCATTCGCAACATAATGAAGCGAGAGATGAGGGCAGTTGAAAAGTGCAGAGATTCAACACGTAGCGAAGGCAGCTATTTTAATGAAAAAATTAAAAATAAGGACATTTCTAGATGTCTTAAAGCTATCATAGGCAACGATTGCGAGCTTATTGAGTAGTATTCAAACTTAGTATCAAATAAAACGTGCGGGGATGCTATTTAGGTTTACGAATTTCTAAGAATTATGGTCGGAGACTACAACAGCAAAAGGCTTAATAACGAAGAAATTGATAACTTGTAGAGTCCTTTATTTTAAAGGGACCCTTACGAGGGCAGAAGTACAGACTAGCTTACTTTTGGAGAGTAAGAACATGAAAATCATCCAAGCTAGATTTTACAAAATAATCTTTACAATTTTTGGAAAATTTTATCGTATCATCCTGTTTCTGATGACCTTTTCGACCTTATAATGTAAAAAATGGGTCGAAAAGTTGTGGAATTTATAGCTATTTTAGCTCAAGATCTGGAAAAACCTCCAAAAGACCTACAAACTTTGTAAAAACTTCTACTCATTAAGGCAGAAGGACTTCTTCATGCTGTTTTTGAAATGAACAAAATGAAATGGTTTAAGGAATTAGCCATAGCAGTGCCCAACGATGATGATATGAACACGGTCTAAGATATACAAATGCGACTACGGGTCTTGAAAGATAGACCTTCAGTTCGGGGAATCGGCTAGTTTTGCAAGGCCTTACTTACCACTCAAAACTTAGTAAATCAACTCTAGTTGGCTCTTACTAACGTAGAATGAATACCTTTGATTATTGAAGTTTATCGTTTCCATCTATCAATAATTTACGTTTAATATTCGATTCTTGATAAACTTCGAGCTTTTTTTATTCAAATTATATAGTAAGAAAGTAAGAAATGGAGTCGCTAATTAATCGATGGAAATCAGCTATTCAACTTTCGGACAGCAAAATTTCTCGATCTGACTAAAACAGGAAAGCAGCTTAATAATCAAGAGAGTAGTCAGCAGCTAAAAGTAAAAAAAAATTTAGCAATAAGGACTCACGAACTGAGATTAAAAAATCAGAGACTCCAAATAAAAAAGTTTCCAAAAAGCTAGATAAAATTGATATCTGTCTTAACAGCATTCTTGAGATCGTAGAGTGCACCAATCCTGACAAAGTCAGACCAAAAATAAAAGCTCTTCTTTAAGATCTTCTTTTAAGTGTAAGCGTTGATAGATAAGGCGGCAGCTAATCGAAAATGACTCAAAGAGCTTACAGCGATATTCAGAACAGATTTTTATAAAGCTAAAGATAGCGACAATATTTAAGAGGAAAAGACTAGCTTAATACGAAAAGAATCGAAGGACTAGAAAGGGAAATATCTCACTACAGCAAAATGCAGAAACTTTTAGACGGAGCAGTGTCAAGATAGGCTTAGCTTAGGGCCTAGATTGAAGCAGTAAGAGCTTAAAGAGAGCGACTCAAGATACAAATACGAGAACAACAATTCATTTTCAGTGAGTAAGTGGCTTCAATACGCTAGTTAATCCACAGCCTCCAAGGACTTCTTCCAACCAACTGACTGTTAAATATTTATAATATTTGTAATTATGTAAGAAAGATACGATTATATTGATTAATGAGGTTACTTCTCAAGACTAATCGGTACTTTGCCTCCATACCCTCTTGGGCTACTGTCGATCCATGGTCTCTTTCAGGCTCGAAACCCCACACAGTTTCGCAGATGCTTGACGGAAAAGTCTTTGCTTCAAGCAAGACCATACCTGTAGTAGACCCACTTAATGGCTAAGAATTCATAAGAGTGTCAACACCCAGCAACAATCAAGATCTAGATGCTTTCATTCACTCTCAAAGAAGCGTGCCTTCCTACGGCCTTCACAACCCTCTTCGAAACGTTCATAGATATCAACAATATGGAGAAATTTTCCTGAATATTGCGTCAGAAATGAGAAGACCTTAAATACATGATTTCTTCGTTAAGTTGACGCAACGAGTTATGCCTAAAAGCATAGCTCAAGTTGCAGGAGAAGTCATAGTTACTAGAAGATTTTTTGAAAATTTCACTGGAGATAATCCAAGGTTTTTCCAACGAGCTTTTACTGTATCTGGCGATCATGATGGCCAAAGCTCTACTGGTTACAGATGGCCTTACGGAAACGTTTGCGTGATAACCCCTTTTAATTTCCCAATCGAAATCCCTGCTCTTCAACTATACGGTGCTTTGCTCACAGGAAACCGTCCTCTGTTGAAATGTGACAATAGAATGTCAATAGTGATGTAACAGTTTCTACTCTTTTCACGAGCATGTGGAATGCCGCTAAATGACGTAAACTTCCTTAACTGCTCAAACCAAGACATGGAATATGTATTATAGAGAGCAAACTTTGGAGTAACACAGTTCACTGGTAGTAGCAAAGTAGCAGAACACCTTGCTTAAAAACTTAGAGGCAAAGTCAAAATTGAAGACGCTGGATATGACTGGAAAATACTAGGTCCAGACGTGGCAAATGTCGACTATGTAGCTTGGGTCAGCGATCAAGATGCTTACGCTGCTTCAGGGCAAAAATGTTCAGCTCAGTCGATTCTTTTTGCTCATGACAACTGGATGAAAGCTGGAATCGTTGAAAAGTTGAAAAATCTGGCAGCAAGAAGAAAGCTAGATGATTTAACTGCTGGACCTATACTCACCTGGAATAATTAAAGAATAGAGCAGCATATGCGCAAAATATTGGCTCTTCCTGGAACTTCAATTCTGTTTGGAGGCAAGCCCTTAACAGGACATAAAATCCCTTCTGTCTATGGCGCTTTCCAGCCAACTGCAATATTCGTTCCTCTTGATCAGTTTTGGAAAAACTTTTAACTTTGCTCTTAAGAGGTTTTCGGACCCTTCCAGCTAGTCGTTTCCTATAATGATCAGTAAGTCGACAGAATAATCGCATGCTGCAATCGTTTTGATCATCGACTTACTGCTGGACTGGTCTCAAATGATGTCATTTTCCTAGAAAGGGTGCTCGGTCAGACTATGAATGGAGTCACTTATGCAGGAAACAGAGCTCGAACAACTGGAGCGCCTCAGAATCACTTTTTTGGTCCTTGTGGAGATCCTAGAGGAGCTGGAATCGGTACTAAAGAGGCCATTCTAAGCGTATGGACTACTCATCGAGAAATTGTGAGAGACTATGGACCACTTCCCGCAAATTGGACCACTCCTAACCCCACGTGATTATATGAAATCATCTAGTATAAGATAGATACAAATTTTTTTTGAGTTTTTCTGATTATTTAGCAATTATTAAGATCATTCATTGAAGTCGATTGCGCTGATGGAAGATGATAAAATCTTCGTGTTTTTGAGAATAGACTGAGGCCGTCCTGGAGAGGGAGTCTCTTTGCGACTTGAAAAGCTAACTGAGCTGCCTCTATTGATTTAAACAGCGACTGGGTTAATCATAACTTTTGCAGTTTTAGGGGCTCGATCTCCAGTTGAAATAAGTTTGGAGTTAGTGATCGTTTAGACTGGAGTCGTTCCGGAAGACTGAACATTAGCTCTGAGCCTTTGCAGAATGCTTTTTACACCTCTTTCTTTCAACATTCGATTCATTTCTTCTTACTTTTTTTTCTTCTATTTGGCCTACTCTTCCTTTTTGTTAAGTTTCTTTTTGTTCAAACTTCTCGCTTGCTTCGAAACAAAAGATTTATCAAGAGAAGCGCAAATATTTCCGAGGGATTGATTTAGACCGGATTCCTAGAGTTTGCTGTTTTATTAGTCCTCTGGTTGCATTTAATATGACTATTCATACTTATTATGTTTTTTGCTTTTTCCTATCGATTACAAGAATTTTTCAGTTGTCGCATTCAAGCTTTTAGTGCCGGAATTTCTGTGTAAAATCATAATTACAAGAAGTGGATAATGTCTCGTTCCTTCTGTTTTTTCATTCTAGAATTTGACTCGAATCTAGACATGCTGTGCTGCTAGGGCTAGTTGCTGATCAGCTATACAGGAAAATTAAGATCATCATCTTTTTGTCGTTTTTTCAGGATGCTTGAAAGTTGTATTTATCCCAGATTTCCTGTTATTGGCATACTTTTGCCGGCAAACATTTTACTTTTCGCTGTTTCAAGCATATCTATTTGATTTGATCTTCTTTTCACAGGACTTATAGCCTCTTATAGGCTAAAAAATGTCGAAGGAGCCAGTTTTGAGTATTGCGGAACTGGACGTGGCTGATGCCTGAGCTTATCGTTCTATTCCTTGATTAGATTTAGCACTTGTTCGTATCTATCGATGAGCTGGACGACCTATTGTTTGACAGCATCGATAAATATCCTTACGTTTTTCTTATACTATTGAAAGACCTCTTCAAGGGAAGACGTTTGTCTGAGATCTTCAACTTCAGCGAGAACTTTGGGGATTCGCAAGAGGGCCTACATAAATTAAAATTATTGTCATGATATCTTATTTCAATCAATTTAATTAATCAAAAGAGATAAATCTATTAATCAAAGAATAATATACTTTTTATCACTTTATTTTACTACCGCATTTATGTAATCTTTTTGTATTTTATATAAATTTATGATGATCGTAATAAAAATTTTAATTATCTAATAAGATCGATTATTGGTGATGAATCAGCGTTTGTTGCATTCTGCGCAAATAAAGGTGTCAAAAACTGGATTTTTCAGGCATTTTTGGCACTTGTGTTGCGTATTCGATTGAGTCATTGTGACTGAGCTTCCACCCCTTTGGTATGGTGATCGACTTTGGGCTCTTGATGTTTGTCCCCTACTTTAAAGAAATAATTACGGAGTTTGCAATCTATCTCTTTGAGACACGTAAGACATATTGTTAAAAGATGCAGAGTGAGAGTAGCTGCCTGGAGATGATGATGAAAAATTCGTTGGTATCGTTTCTTTGTTGGTTCCAGGAGGACTATTTTGCCAGTAATTTGGTAAAACATTCGTATCAGATTATGAGGGATAAGCATATAGACGGAGAATATACTATCTGCTATCAGTAGTAAGCGCCTTAATCATGGCCTTGTAGTCTTTTTAAGAACGTATCGCCTTTTTATTTTTGAGCTCTTAAAAAGAAAGGGAAGATACACTGAAACGAATACTTTATTTTTAACAAAAACGATTGATGACTGCCGCTACATACTGTCTAAAGAGCTGATAAGAAGTATCAATAGGAATGAGTCTGGTGAAAATTTTCTTGAAACCGAAATCTACT
>Ga0169931_10014449_pt1 | contig 10681 bp, 10 predicted proteins | sample Kivu_15m_20L_FD_129675 | JGI IMG/M metagenome (GOLD analysis project Ga0169931, IMG submission 129675) | Freshwater microbial communities from Lake Kivu, Western Province, Rwanda to study Microbial Dark Matter (Phase II) - Kivu_15m_20L... | ecosystem: Environmental > Aquatic > Freshwater > Lake... | reverse complement strand
TGTGGTAACCTACCAAGATGGTTTTGATGAATTAGCAAATGGTAATTATATCGGAAGGGCTTTTGATAATAGAATTGGAGGCTTTATGATTGCGGAGGTGGCCAGGCTCTTAAAAGAAAATAAAAAGCAACTGCCTTTCGGGTTGTATGTAGTCAATGCGGTGCAAGAAGAAATTGGGTTGCGTGGTGCAGAAATGATTGCCCGTCGTATCAAACCCGATATAGCAATTATTACGGATGTAACACATGATACCACTACACCGTTGATCAATAAAGCGATTGAGGGCGAAGTAGCCACCGGTAAGGGTCCTTCGCTCTGCTATGCGCCGGCTGTTCATAATAAATTGTTAGCATTGGTAGAAGATGTGGCTGCTAAAAAGAAAATTCCTGTTCAATGGCGTGCACAAAGCAGAAGCACGGGAACGGATACGGACTCTTTTGCTTATTCGAATGATGGGTGTCCTTCTGTGCTAATTTCTATTCCACTTCGGTATATGCATACCACGGTAGAAATGCTTCATCGTGATGATATTGAAAGTACCATCCGCTTGATGTATGAAACGCTTTTAACGTTGTCCCCTAAAACCAATCTGCGTTATCTCTGATTCACTTTGCGCTGAACCAGTACCTTTGCGCGGATGGATATTCGTTGTACACCTGAAGAACTAGCCTTATTGCAGCAAGTAGCTGCGGGCGCGCGCATGTTGCAACGTGAAACTTATTTAGTAGGTGGATTTGTTCGTGATAAACTTTTGGGGCGGCCTACTACAGACTTAGATTTTGTTTGTATCGGGGATGCGTTGGAATTGGCAACACAAGTGGCTGCGCAATTCAAGCCTAAACCTAAAGTGGATTTATTTAAAACATTTGGTACGGCTCACTTTCAATTGAAAACGGAACCCGCTACGGATATAGAATTTGTGGGAGCCAGGAAAGAGAGTTACCAACACAGCTCACGCAATCCCACCATAACACCAGGTAGTCTACAAGATGACCAGGAACGAAGGGATTTCACGATTAATGCATTGGCCATCAGTTTGCAAGCATCCAATTTTGGAAAACTGATCGATCCGTTTGGTGGACTGAAGGATTTGGATAAAGGAATTATCAGAACACCGCAGGATCCTGACAAAACCTTTAGTGACGATCCCCTTCGAATGATGCGTGCCATTCGTTTTGCCACACAGCTTGGTTTTGTAATTGAAGAAAGTACCTGGGATGGTATTGTTCGAAATGCTAAGCGAATTGAAATTATTACGCAGGAAAGAATTACGGACGAACTAACAAAAATTCTTTTAGCGCCTAAACCCTCAATTGGATTCGACCTGCTGTATAAAGCGGGTCTATTAAAATTGATTTTCCCCCAGGTTGTTGATTTGGCTGGTGCTGAGTATAAAGATGGACATGGGCACAAGGATAATTTTTATCATACACTTCAAGTGTTGGATAATGTGTCACAAAAGTCAACTGATGTATGGCTTCGTTGGGCCGCTTTATTGCATGATATAGCTAAGCCTGTTACAAAACGTTTTGAGAAAGGTCATGGATGGACATTCCATGGTCACGAAGTAGTGGGTGGGAGGATGGTGCCTAAACTTTTTACTAAACTGAAGTTGCCTTTACATGATAAAATGCGGTTTGTAAAAAAGTTAGTTGAATTACATCTACGCCCCATCAGTCTTACTAAGGAGAGCATAACTGACGCTGCTATCCGAAGATTACTATTTGATGCCGGAGAGGATTTTGATTCGCTCATGCTGCTATGTGAAGCTGATATCACCTCAAAGAATCAGTCAAAAGTCAAGCGGTACCTCGATAATTTTATGCTGGTTAGGCAACGTTGTAAAGAAGTAGAGGAGAAGGATCATATCAGAACTTGGCAACCTCCAATCAGCGGAGAATTAATCATGGAAACGTTTGGACTCACGCCTTCTAAGCCAGTGGGCATTATTAAAGATGCTATCAAAGATGCCATGTTGGATGGAGTTATTGCCAATTCCTATGAGGCCGCTTTTCAGTTTATGTTGGAAAAAGCGGCTTCCATGGGGATTCATCCTAAAAATTGACCCGTAATTTATCCCTAGCTTTGTAGCATGCCTATTCTTAAGTTTCGCGTTTTTTTTGAAGAGGACGATACCATTTATAGGGATATTGCTCTTTTTCACACGGACACCTTCCTCAGTCTCCACCAAGCTATTCTGAAGTCTTATGAGTTTGATCAAAAACATCAGGCTACTTTTTTCAGAAGTAATGATCAATGGCAACGGGGACGGGAAATTAGTTTAGCCGTCTATGAAAAGGATTATAAGGACGCCCCTTTATTAATGGATCAAACTGCTGTGGGTGCTGAAATAAAAAATTTAAATCAGCGCTTTATCTATGTCTATGATTTTAATCGTAATTGGACATTCTTGGTAGAATTGATCAATGTGTCAAAAGAGGAAAATCCAAAATTGACGTATCCTGCTATTACGCGTGTGGAGGGAATACCCCCCAGTCAGTATGGTACCAAGGCGTTGTTAGGGGAAAAGTTTGCTGATATCGAAGAGAAATATGATCTGAGTAAGGCAGAAGATGGGTTTGCTGAAAAAGATGAGGAAGGCGAAGATATTAGTCTCGATGAGGAGGGAATGAGCGAAGAAGAGATTTAATTCCGTTCATGTCTTTGCCAGTTATCATACAAATTGCAGGCCCCACGGCAGCTGGTAAAACAGCACTTGCCATCGAATTGGCAAAATGGTTGGATACTGAAATAATTTCCTTTGACAGCAGACAGTGTTATCAAGAGCTTTCTATTGGAGTGGCTCGTCCGTCTGAAGTTGAACTGACTACAATCAAACATCATTTTATTGCTTCTCACTCTATACATCAACCGCTTGATGCGCATGCCTACGCACATGAGGCGCATGTGGTGGTTAAAAATTTGTTTCAGCGTTTTCCAGTAGTGGTGATGGTAGGTGGTACGGGGCTTTATTGGAAAGCTTTTCATGAAGGATTAGATAAAATTCCTGCTGTAGGTGCTGAAATAAGGAATCAGGTAATTGAGCAATATGAGCAATTAGGTCTACCATGGTTGCAATCGGAAGTAAGTCGTCTTGATCCCCTTTTTGCAGCAGCTGGTGAAATGAAAAATCCCCAACGAATGATGCGTGCATTAGAAGTATTTCGTGCAACGGGTTCCAGCATTTTATCTTTTAGAAAAAAGGAAACAGCACAACCTTATTATTCGCTCTGCTCAATAGGAGTTATGCGTTCACGAGATAGATTGGTTGAATTGATTGATCAGCGTGTGGAGAATATGTTTAGGCAAGGACTCTTAGAAGAAGTGCGCTCCCTGGAGCAATACGCAAGCTTAACTCCACTTCAAACAGTAGGCTACACGGAATTATTTAATTACCTGAAAGGCACCTGCACACTAGAGCAGGCTATGGAGCAAATAAAAATTAATACCCGGCAGTATGCTAAGAGACAACTGACTTGGTTTAAAAAACAGGATGCTATCGAGTGGTTTGAACCAGATCAGCTTGAAGAGATCCGTTCGTACATAAAAAAAGCAATTGCTTAAGCTTGTAATTCTCTTTTATAGAGCTGAATGGTATTTTCCAACCCCCACAAAAGGGAATCGCAAATTAGCGCATGTCCGATGCTTACTTCTTGTATCCAGGGAATTTGTTGATGAAAATAACCAAGGTTATTATGATCCAGGTCATGCCCGGCATTGAGTGCTAGGTTCAACTCCTTAGCTACCACTGCAACTTGATAATAGGGAGCAATTGCTTTTTCCTTTTCACCGCTTTGATAGTGTGAGGCATACTGCTCAGTGTATAACTCTACTCGATCAGTTCCTGTTTCTTTAGCGGCTGTTATCATTTCTGCTACGGGGTCTACAAATAAACTTACACGGATACCCTGATTTTTGAAAATGCTTACCATCTCTTTCAGGTATTGCTGATGGGTAATGGTATCCCAGCCATGATCACTGGTTAGCTGTCCTGTTGTATCAGGCACTAGGGTAACTTTCGTGGGTTTTGTGGCTAGTACCAAGTCAATAAATTGTTGCTCTCGACAATTCCCTTCAATATTAAATTCTGTGGTAATGATTTTTTTCAATGCGCCTACATCACTATAACGGATATGTCGTTGATCGGGTCGGGGATGAACGGTGATCCCATCTGCTCCAAATTGCTCTACCAGTTTTGTGATTTTTAGCAAGTCGGGATTATTTCCTCCTCTTGCATTACGAAGCGTAGCAAATTTGTTGATATTGACAGAAAGTTTTGTCACTTGGCAAAGATACTATCCTAGAGTTCTTTCCAGGTATGATCGGCCAACAGTTGCGCTGCTGCTATGAATTTCTTAAAGGGTACGGCGGCTCCCCATTCTTTGGAAGAGACCAGTGATACTAAATAACTATCATCATTTTTTTGGTAGAGATAATATACTTGTCCAATATTTGGCTTGAAAGTAAGCTTAGCCTCATAGATCATCAAGGAGAGTTCTTTTCTCTTTTGAATTTCCTGTGCCTGCAAGGCCAGTAATTCAATTTGCTGACGAATCTGGTCAAGCTGCATATTAGTTTGTTCTTCCATTGCAGTAAGCGCCTTATGTTTTATCATCCCTTCTTCTGTAGGTCTGATAACGGCGCAGGAAACGGATGCAGCGTAGGGAAGAACACTCATTTGCTTATGGTAATATTCCATATTGGTGTAAGCCTGCCCGTTTTCTAATTGGCCCTGCTGCGTGACGCGTAAATAACCATTAGGCATGATCTCATGCACCATATGGAGGATGGTTTGCCCGCCTCTGTAAAAATGTATCTCAAAGGTGATACTGTCCGAAGACAAAGCTTGTACCTTATCGGCGCCTTCGGATTCCGGAAGCGGGTGTAAGTCCCCATCAGCTGTTATGGTATAATTTGCTGCAAAAGCCTGGTTTTCGAGACTTACCCAGTTATGAAAGATGCGTAGTTCTTTTTTGCCTTCTACGGCCTCAACTTTATAAATACCACTTTTGGGGCGGTCTCCCTTTTCGTAGGACCCTTTTTCAGGGAAAAGTTGCCAGGAAGCTAAAAAATTGTAAGCCTGTACCATGAGAGTATTACAAAAATAGGGTCGAAAAGTTGGCCGCCTTATCTTTAAGTTTCAATCTTTTCCATGAAAACCTTCAGTGGGCAATTTTATCCCAGTTATTTTTCTCCCCCCAGCGAGGCTACGCTTCTTTTATCTGATAAGATACTCAGTATTGGTTTTCATGACCAAGAAGGGGTGCCTGGCAGAAAGGATTGGTCAATAAAAGAAGTGCAAGGTGATTTTTTGTTTGCAGAGCAACGAAGTCGATTTATTCAAATCAATACCCAGGCTGAGTTTCGAGTGGCTGGCAGAGAGGCATTTGAATATTGGGAAGGGATTAAAGCGGAATCAGCAAAATCATGGTTTCGAAAAAAAAGAACAGGCAATTTGCGTCGCACGGCAGCTTTATTAAGTGCGCTATTAGTAGCGGGTTCTCTTCTTTATTTTTTTATGGTTCCGTGGCTTGCCGAACAAATGGCAGCTGTAGTTTCAAAAAAAACAGAGCGTCAATTGGGAGATAGTGTATTTGAGGCTATGAAAAGTGCACAAACGGAGGATACGATGGCTACCCGAGTACTCAACGAATTTTTTACTGCACTAGCAATTGAAACTGACTATTCTATTCGTATTACAGTTGTAAAAGACGAGATGGTTAACGCATTTGCTTTGCCTGGGGGGCAGTTGGTTGTTTATACAGGCTTACTGGAAAATATGGAAACCTATCCTGAGTTAGCAGCTTTATTGAGTCATGAGTTTATCCATGTAGAAAAAAGACATGCTACTCGATCTATTTTTAGGTCCATGGGTTCCGATTTATTTGTGACGTTGCTATTTGGGAAAAGTAGTGGGTTGGCTACATTAGTAATTGGACAGGCTAATCAATTAAGAACTTTGCGTTATTCCAGGTCCTGGGAAAAAGAAGCTGATTTGCAGGGTTATCGATTGTTGCGTGAAAGGGGGATTGATCCGAAAGGGTATGATCAGTTATTTAATCATTTGAAAGATTCCTCACCGGGTGCCGAAATTCCTGAAATGATTAGTAGTCATCCGGATACTGATAATCGCATGCAATATATCCGGGAGGCGGCACGTGGACAAGTGGTCAAGGAAGATCCCCGGCTTCGTAGTATTTTTGCACAACTAAAAAACAACTAATATGATTTTAACCACTACCGCTTCAATTGATGGAAGACCCGTACAAGAATATCTGGGTGTTATCAATGCGCAAAGTATCATTGGCGCCAATATGTTCAAGGATATTTTTGCGGGCTTGCGTGACTTAATAGGCGGACGTAGCAAAACCTATGAGCGTGTAATTGAAGAGGCAAAAGAAGATGCCATGCGTGAGTTAACACAAAAAGCGCAAGCAATGGGAGCAAACGCAATAGTGGGAATTGACTTGGATTTTGAAACAGTAGGTGCTAGTGGCAGTATGTTGATGGTAATTGCTACGGGTACTGCCGTTCGTATTTAATCAATTTATATGAATGGGTTTGGTCTTAAAAAGTCTCTATTATTCCTGCTCTGCTCCGCAACCTTTTTTCATGCCGTTGCACAGGATTGTACTATAAATCGGGAAACGGATCTTTTCACAAAAGAAACTCGATTAAGTTCTGGATTCTTTGATCTTTCAGGAGCTTCCGTTACCGTCGACGCCGATAAAAAAGAAGTAGACATTCTCTTTTCTTTCAAGACCAACCGTTGCTTTGATGATGGTTGCACGGCCACTATTTATTTTGCCGGCACCAAGTCCAAGTTATTGCTTCGAAATGCTGGTACCATGAACTGTGAAGGTCTCTTTCATTTCATTTTTCGAAATGCAGTTGCTGTCAATTATCAATTGAAGAAATTAGCTACCGCCAAGATTAGTCATATTGTGTTTACTGACAGAGATCAAAAAAGCATCCCGGTTAATTTGGACGAACCCATGCAGCTAAAATTTATGCAGGCTGTTGATTGTGTCAGTAAGGAAGCCATTAAATTACTCCAATAAAAAAACCTCCAGTTACCCTGGAGGTTTTTGCTATTTGCTTGTAATCTGATTAATAACGATAGTGCTCCGGCTTGAATGGACCCACTTTGCTGATACCAAGATAGTCAGCTTGTGGGGTTGTTAGTTCGTCCAACTCTACTCCAATTTTTGAGAGGTGCAAGCGAGCCACTTTCTCATCCAAGTGTTTAGAAGAACGTACACTTTGTTTTCGTAATTCTTATTATTGGTCCATAGTTCAATCTGAGCGAGTGTTTGGTTGGTGAATGAGTTACTCATAACAAAGGAAGGGTGGCCAGTAGCACAACCTAAGTTAACCAAACGTCCTTCTGCTAAGATGATGATATCATTTCCTTCTACATTATAGATATCAACCTGTGGTTTAATGGTGTCTTTGGTATGGCCATAGTTGGTATTCAACCAGGCAATATCAATTTCAATATCAAAGTGTCCGATGTTACAAACAATGGCTTTATCCTTCATGCGTTTGAAGTGTTCGCCTGTGATCAAATCGCGGCAGCCAGACGCCGTCACAACAATGTCAGCCTCTTTAACCGCATCAATCATCTTTTTTACTTCAAATCCATCCATGGCTGCTTGTAATGCACAGATTGGATCTATTTCAGTAACAATTACACGGCAACCTGCTCCTGCTAAGGAAGCAGCAGATCCTTTACCTACATCACCATAACCACCCACTACGGCAACTTTACCGGCCAACATTACATCGGTAGCACGGCGGATTGCATCCACCAGTGATTCTTTACAACCATATTTGTTATCGAATTTAGACTTCGTTACAGAGTCGTTTACATTGATTGCGGGCATTGGAAGTGTTCCTTTGGCTACACGCTCATACAAACGATGTACTCCGGTTGTTGTTTCTTCGGAAATTCCTTTTACATATTGCACCAACTCTGGGAATTTGTCCAATACCATATTGGTTAGATCCCCTCCGTCATCCAAAATCATATTCAAGGGACGATCCTTACCGCCAAAGAAAAGTGTTTGTTCAATACACCAATCAGCTTCTTCGATAGTTTGTCCTTTCCAGGCAAATACACCAATACCTGCAGCGGCAATAGCAGCAGCAGCATGGTCTTGTGTAGAGAAAATATTACAAGAGCTCCATTTTACTTCTGCACCCAATGCAGCCAATGTTTCGATCAACACCGCTGTTTGGATTGTCATATGCAAACAGCCAGCAACGCGTGCTCCTTTTAATGGTTGAGAAGGACCGTACTCGGCACGAATGGCCATCAGTCCGGGCATTTCTGCTTCTGCTAAGCGAATTTCTTTACGGCCCCACTCGGCCAACGAGATATCGGCTACTTTATAAGGTAAACTGAAATCAATGGATTTGGTCATGGTTGACATACTACTTGGATTTAAGATGGCGCAAAGCTACAGTATAAATCATTAAAGCCCTACTTATCAAAGGGCTATTTGCATAATATAATCATTCATATAAAAGCCCTTACCAATCTCTATATCAGCAGTTTCACGTATTGTAAATCCCAATTGGTGATAAAATCCAACGGCTTTGTTGTATCGATTTACTTGTAACTCAAGGGTATGTGCTCCCAATCCCTTGATACGTTGCATCAGGTTGGTGAGAAAATACCTTCCTGCACCTTTGCCCTGAACGGTGGGTAATACATACAACTTATTCAACTTAAAGTGGCCTGCATGTAGCGCTTGGTAGGAAGCATAGCCTATTGGGGTGTCTGCATCATACAGTAATAAAAAAGTAGCACCCTCATCCATCTGTTTGGCAAGAGAGGATGGGCTATACATCCAGTCTAACATATAGGCCAGTTGTTCTTCCGTCAAAATCGAAGAATAGGTTTGTGGCCAAACCTGCATGCATAAGGTTCTAATTAATTCAATAGCTGCGTACGAAGCCGTTTGTACTTTATAAGAAATGACCTGGTTGCTCATTCATTCTTTTTGAGAATTCTGTTCAACAACCCTTTTTTCTTATCTCCTTTTTCATTGGATGCTGGCGTGTTTCGGGGAACATCAGTTTCTTTCTTAGGAAGCGTATCTTTTTTAGCAGGTGGAATATTTTTTGTGTCCTCTTCACGAATAGGAGTAGACTCAGGGCCAATATAGGGTGCCGTCTCAACTTTATAATCTTCTTCAGAGCCCACACCTATATCTTCTCCCTCTGCACCTGGCATTAATTCAAGATCATTTAACAATATGTCAGCGCTATTTAAGGAGTTACCCATTTCTGCTGGAACAACAAATTTGGCTTCTCGCTCTAAACCGGTACGATTATCTGCTAATGCTTTTCCAAAGAAATATTCGCAAATGGGTCTTGCCATTCTAGAAGCCTCTCCTTCATTTTTAATAAATTGATCATCAAACCCAACCCAGGCACCTACTAGTATTTGGGGGGTGAATCCTAAAAACCAAGCATCTGCATTTTCATTGGTAGTTCCGGTTTTTCCTCCCATTTCTGCTGCACCCACACGGCTACGCATACCTGCTGCTGTTCCAACATCAACCGCTCCTTGCATCATTCTAGCCATGGTGTAAGAGGTAGCTTCGCTTATTACTTCTTTTCTGTTGGCGCTGAAATCAAAACGCTTAATGACATTCCCATTTCTGTCTTCTATGCGACTAATGGCAAATGGCTTTGTAGAAAAACCTCTTCCAGGAAAAATAGTATACGCCCACATCATCTCAAATAAAGACAAGTCGCAGGATCCCAACGCAACTGAAGGGTAGGGGCCAATGGGAGTTGGAATATTTATGCGACCCATAAATTCTGCAAACTGTCGGGCACCAACTTGTTTCATGATATAGGCGGTGGCACAGTTTTTTGAGAAAGCAAGAGCAGCAGCCATTGATCCGGGCCCGCCTTTACATTCTTTACTGGCTGGCACCCACCCATTTCCTTCAAAATACTGCGGTTCATTGGGAAGTTGTGTTTCGGGCGTGAATCCTCTTTCCTCTACAGCTTGTGTGTATAACAAAGGTTTGATAGTAGAGCCTACTTGCCTTTTAGTTTTAATATTGACATGGTCGTACTTGTACGTTTTAAAATTAATGCCACCTACCCACGCCCGAATTTCTCCAGTAACTGGGTCTATTGCCATGAATGAAGCTTGCTCCATTTGGCGGTGATACTTGATTGAATCCAGTGGAGTCATCATCGTGTCTGTTTCCCGACGTGTGTTCCAAGCAAACACTTTCATCCGAGCGGTTTCTTTGAAACTGGCTCTAATTTCTTCTTCGCTCCATCCATCTTCTTCCAAATTGCGCCAGCGGTCCGATTCTTTCATAGCTCTCTCCAGTATGGATTCTTTGCCAACCCAAATTTTTCCAGACTTGATGGAGTTGCGGTTGTTAACATTTTTTTGGAGTTGCGACATATGCAAGGCCAGCGCCTCTTCCGCATATTGCTGTAATTGAACATTGATGGTGGTATAAATTTTTAGTCCATCATTATAGATACTGTAAGGTTCGCCCTCCGGATTAGTAAGTCCTTTTAATGCCTCTTTGATTTCCTCTTTTAGTATTTCTCTGAAATAGGGTGCATACCCGGTATTTTCATCCATTTTTTTGTAATTCAACTGGATGGGTAATGCCTTTAGTCGCGTGGCTTCATCACT
>Ga0169931_10014448_pt1 | contig 10681 bp, 8 predicted proteins | sample Kivu_15m_20L_FD_129675 | JGI IMG/M metagenome (GOLD analysis project Ga0169931, IMG submission 129675) | Freshwater microbial communities from Lake Kivu, Western Province, Rwanda to study Microbial Dark Matter (Phase II) - Kivu_15m_20L... | ecosystem: Environmental > Aquatic > Freshwater > Lake ... | reverse complement strand
TTGTGCCTCAAGCTGTAACGCTTTGGCCTGACTGGTAAGAACCTTGTCTTCAAGAACCTTAAGGTCTTGGGTGATGTAGCGTTCGCTGTTCTTGAGGGTTTGACGACGCACATAGTGACTTGGGGCCATTGCAGATTGGGCTCTGCTTAGTTCGATGTAAAATCCATGCACTTTGTTAAAACGGACTTTAAGCGTACTTAGGTTAAGGGTTTGCTTTTCTTTGGCTTCAATTAGCTCAAGGTGCTGGTGAATGTCGCTGGCAAGGCGGTTGAGTAGATCCAGCTCATCATTAAAACCCTCTTTGATAATTCCTGCCTCGCGCATCTGATTTGGTGGTGTGTCAGACAAGGCCCTGTTCAATAAATCTGATAATTCGTAGGGGTTGATGAGTTGATTCATGGCCTGATCAATCAGGGCATTTCCAGCTGGTATTGATTGACTGAATTCAGGAAGTATATTTAGAAAATACCTTAACTGAAGAAGTTCTTGGGGCTTTATGTTACCCAGTGAGAGTCGTGCTAAAATCCGCTCAATATCGCCCAGATGATTAAATATGTTTTCTAAGTTGATATTGTGATATTGAGCATGAGCGATGGCTTGGTGCCGCATTTTTAGTATTGATTGATCTTGTAGGGGGTTCTCAAGCCATTTTTTTAATTCACGCAGCCCCATGGGTGTATGTGTTGATTTAAGGGTGCTAAAAAGGCTGGGTGATTTGGATTGTGACTGCGTGATTTCAAGATGCCTGGCTGTGTTTGCTGGGATATTTAAATAATGACTGTGATTGACAAAATGCATGCTTTTGATGTGATTCAAATTTTGTTTTTGTGTGATTTGTAAATAATTGAGTAAGGCCCCTGCCGCTGATATGGCTGCGATTTTTTGCTCATGAATGAATCCATCCAGGGATTGAACTTGGAAGTGCTCTAAAAGAAGCTGGAGGGTGCTGCTGGGTTTGAATTCTTTTGGATTACGTGAATTGATAAATGGGCGGCATTGAAGATTGAGCGTTGGGCTGTCACGTGCGACAAGGAGCTCTGATGGATTTAATTTATTAATCATGTCCAGCGCATGATCCAAAGAATCAAATTCTGTGGTTATTAGTGCATGGCCAGTCAGATCGCAATATGCAATGCCAAAACCGTTTTGCTGGCAAATGGCAAGAATCCAATTGGCTTCATCCGATTGAAATTGAAGAGCGTCAGTTCGAGTACCTGGGGTAATGATTCTTACAACTTCACGCTCACAGGGGCCTTTGCCAGTTGGCTCAGATGTCTGCTCACAAATAGCGACGCTATGTCCGTTTTGCGTTAGTTTGGCAATATAGTTGTCAGCAGCATGATAGGGCACACCAGCCATAGGGATTCTTTCTCCCTGATGGTGTCCTCGTTGTGTGAGTGTGATACCTAGAATCTGGCTGGCTTTAATCGCATCATCAAAAAAAAGCTCATAAAAATCGCCCAGTCGATAAAATAAGAATGCGTTTTGGTGCTGTTCTTTGATGGAGAAATACTGCTGCATCATGGGGGTAAGGGACATAAGACATCGTTAATTTTAAGTGAATTCATGTTACCAGTTTTTAGTTGAAAAACAACCAGCGTGAATATTGCTGGCAGGGGTGATCAAGGCTTCAAATTTAAGGATTAATTTTTAAATACCAGTAGCCAGTTGAAGGGAAAGTCAGTAGAATGAAGCAAGATATATGCTGAGGAAAAATATGACAACAGATACGAATAATCGGGCCAAAGCGCTGGCATTGGCAATGTCCCAGATTGAAAGACAATTTGGAAAAGGGGCTATTATGAGAATGGATGATCAAGCAGACCATGGCATTGAGGCCATATCAACAGGCTCTATTTCCTTAGATTGTGCTCTTGGGATTGGTGGGATTCCCAAAGGTCGTATCACTGAAATTTATGGTCCTGAGAGCTCAGGAAAAACCACAATGACATTACAAGTCATTGCCTGTTGTCAGAAGCAAGGTGGTATTGCTGCGTTTATTGATGCAGAACATGCACTTGATCCATCATATGCCAAGAAACTGGGTGTGGATGTCGATGCACTGTTGGTCTCTCAGCCCGATACAGGGGAGCAAGCACTTGAAATCACAGATATGCTGGTGCGATCCGGTGGTGTTGATCTGGTGGTTGTGGATTCAGTAGCTGCATTAACACCAAAAGCTGAAATAGATGGTGAAATGGGGGATGCACATGTTGGTCTCCAAGCTCGCTTGATGTCTCAGGCATTAAGAAAGTTAACAGCCAATATTAAGCGTTCAAATGCCGCAGTGATTTTTATCAATCAGATTAGAATGAAAATTGGGGTTATGTTTGGCAACCCAGAAACAACAACTGGTGGCAATGCCTTAAAGTTTTACAGTTCTGTGAGAATGGATATTCGCAGGATAGGTGCGCTAAAACGTGGGGAAGAGATTTGTGGCAATGAGACACGTGTGAAGGTTGTTAAAAATAAGGTTGCTCCTCCATTTAAGCAAGTTGAATTTGATATACTTTATGGTGAGGGTGTGTCAAAAGAGGGTGAAATGATTGATTTGGGAGTTAAACTTGGATTGATTGAAAAAACAGGGGCTTGGTATAGCTATTCTGGTCAAAAGTTGGGTCAGGGTAAGGAGAATGTGCGTCAACTTTTAAAAGAGAACAAAACTCTTTCAGCTGAAATTGAGCAGTTGGTGCGTGATCAGCTAATGCCTGAAACTATAAATTCAGAGTCTGATGTCGAAGCTTAAATCAGATTTGATGAAGTTGCTGGTGCGAAGAGAGTATAGTGTGTTTGAGCTGCGGCAAAAAATGCTTGCTAAAAATTTTCCACCTCAGGCAATTGATTTTGAGATCGATCAATTAAAAGCGCAGGGTCTGCAGTCAGATCAGCGCTTTGTGTTTTGCATGTGTGAACATTATGCAAAGTCAGGAAAGGGGCCCCAATATGTTCTAATGCAGCTACAATTAAGGGGGGTTGAAAAATCACTGGCTCTGGCAGGTGTGTCTGAATATGACTGGCAGGAATCGCTGATGATTGCCAGGCGAAAGCTGGCCTCTGTGGTGGGTCAAAAGCTTAAGCATCGTCTATTTGCCCGTGGTTTTACTGATGATGCCATTAAACAGGGAATGATTGAGGAGGAAAACGGATGAATGTTAATCAGGTAAGACAAATTTTTATTGATTATTTTGTACAGAAGGGGCATCAGCTGGTTCCCTCCAGTACTCTGGTCCCTGCGACAGATAAGTCATTGCTATTTACCAATGCTGGTATGGTCCAGTTTAAAGATGTGATTTTGGGCAATGAAAATCGTGACTATAAAATGGCCGTATCTGCTCAGCGATGTCTGCGTGCCGGTGGTAAACACAATGATCTGGAAAATGTTGGATTTACAGCCAGGCACCATACATTATTTGAGATGCTGGGTAATTTCAGTTTTGGAGAATATTTTAAAGAAGAAGCAATTGTCATGGCATGGGAGCTTGTTACAGAGCGATATTTACTTTCAAAAGATCGTCTTTATGTGACAGTTTATGCTGAAGATCAAGAGGCATATGATATTTGGTTGAATGTGGTAGGATTGCCATCTGATCGGATAATTAGGATCAGCACACAGGACAATTTTTGGTCTATGGGTGATACTGGCCCCTGTGGCCCTTGTAGCGAGATCTTTTATGATCTTGGGGAAGATGTGGCAGGTGGTTTGCCAGGAACCCAGGAGGCAGATGGTGATCGCTTCATGGAAATTTGGAACTTGGTGTTCATGCAGTACAATCGTCAAGAAAATGGCCAGCTGGTTGAGCTTGCTCAAAAAGCGGTTGATACGGGTATGGGGATTGAGAGGATTAGCGCTGTGCTTCAAGGGGTGAAGAGTAACTTTGATATTGATATTTTCCAAAAAATTATTTCAAGTCTTAAGACCCAGTGTCCTTTTCAAATGAAGCCAGTTGCGCTTAAAGTGGTGGCTGATCATCTTCGAGCCATGGTATTTCTGATCGCTGATCAGGTATACCCATCAAATGAAGGCCGTGGTTATGTGCTGCGTCGTATTATGAGGCGTGCGATGCGTTTTGGGTATCAGGATGGTGCTCGGCTGCCTTTTTTATTTCAATTTGTGGATCTGGTTTGCCAGGTCATGGCATCAGCCATGGATGAGCTGCCGTCGATGAGCAAGAATATCACGCAGATTGTGGAGCGAGAGGAGAGGTTATTTTTTAAAACACTCGATCAAGGATGTCAGATGCTTGAGGCGCATTTGCAGGAGCATGATAATATTGATGGTCAATTGGCATTTAAGCTTTATGATACATTTGGGTTCCCATTGGATATTCTGCGTGATATTGCTAAAGAAAGGGGGGTGTCAGTGGATGCAGTAGGTTTTAATGCCTGCATGGATGTCGCTCGTGAAAAGTCTAAGCAGTCCAGTGCATTTCAAGATGTAAAAACACTGAAAATGTACAGTTATAACACACAGTTCTTGGGTTATTCGAAAAGAGAGGCCTCTGCCACAATTTTGGATTTGATTAAAGAAGAGGTGCTGGTTGATGCATTACAGGAAGGTGATAGGGGCGTCGTGATTTTAGATCAAACCCCATTTTATCCTGAGGGTGGGGGTCAAATTGGTGACTTTGGTTATATCGAGCAAGGGGATGTCCGCTTTGTGGTAGATGTGACGAAAAAAATAGGTAAAACAATTTTGCACTATGGAACTTTGATAGCAGGTGCCATGAGGAAAAATGATAAAGTTCATGCACTTGTGTCAGAAAAGCGTGATCAAACACAGCGCCATCATTCAGCGACACATTTATTGCATGCCGCCCTTCGTGAGGTTCTTGGTGAGCATGTGATTCAACGTGGCTCCTTGGTTGATGATCATAAATTGCGATTTGATTTTGCTCATTTTGATCCTTTGACGCCGGAGCAAATTGAGGCGATCGAATTTTTGGTGAATCAGAAAATCGTTGAAAACATTCCAGCCCTGGTCAGTGAGATGGCTTTAGAAGATGCTAAGAAAATCGGTGTCATGGCGCTTTTTGATGAGAAATATGAAAGTCAAGTTCGGGTCCTGTGTTTTGGCGACTTTTCTAAAGAGCTTTGTGGGGGAACCCATGTATCTAGAACTGGCGATATTGGTGTATTTGTGATTACCGCTCAATCCAGTGCCGCATCTGGGGTGCGACGTGTTGAGGCGGTTACTGGGCAATTGGCGCTTCATCATTTGCTATCATATCGCAGGAAAATTAAGCAGTTATCGCAAATAATGCGGGTGGATGAGTCCTTTATAGTGCAAAAGAGTAAATCGCTTTTAGAGCAAATTAAAGCCCAGTCCAGGCAGGTGGGTGGTCATTTTGATACCAGGCAACTTATTGAAAAAGCGCAAGAGATTTCTGGAATTAAGGTTGTTTATGCGGATATGGATCCCGATGTCAGGTTAATGCGGAAATTATGCGATGAGGTGAGGGAAGTGGCACAAAATGTGATTGTTTTTGTTCGGTCTAATGATCAGTCAGGGGCTTTTATTGCTTGTGTTTCAAGTGCCATAAAAACACAGTTTAATCTCAAGTCAATTCTGGATCTTGTTGGAAAAACTGAGGGGCTATCACTTCGTTTTGGGGGCAATGATTTGTTGGTTCAGGGTAAAATTGATGGTGAAAGTGAGCTGACTCACCGTGCATTAATTCAGGTGCTGGAGAATATGTGAGGGTCCTGGTTCAGAAGTTTGGTGGGACGTCACTTGCTGATTTGGAGCGCTTGCGACATGTGGCATCTTTAATTAAGGCAGCACGGGCTGAGGGTTATTCAGTTGTTGTCGTGGTTTCTGCCATGGGATCATATACTGATCAGCTGATTTCACAGGCAGAACCACTGAGCTCTGCACTGACATCTCGTGAAATGGCCTGTTATTTGGTAACAGGAGAGATGCAGTCTGCTGCATTATTGGCCATGGCTTTGGCTCAATGTGATATTGCTGCATATTCTTGTTCTGCAGCTCAGATTGATCTTAGGGCCAGTGGTCGGTATGATCATGCTCAATTGGTGTCTGTGGATACAAATCGCATTCAAGCAATCTTGAATAAAGGCATAGTACCGGTTATTTGTGGGTTTCAGGCACTGAATCAGGAGGATGAGTGGGTTACACTTGGTCGCAGCGGCTCTGATACTACGGCAGTATTTATTGCCAGCAAGCTTTATGCGGAGCGCTGTGATATTTATAAAGATGTTTGTGGGGTGATGAGTGCTGATCCTAAAAAAATTGAGGGGGTTAAGCAGATTTATCAGATGCCATTACTGGCAATGCTTGAATTTGCAAAGCGTGGCGCTGAGGTTTTGCACTTAAATTCAATTGAGAAAGCGATAGAATCCAGGGTTAATTTGACAGTTAAGTCATCATTTGAGAATGCTGTAGGTACTGTTTTTACAACAGGGGTGCCTCAGGATATATGTTATTATGGTGTGGTGCATGAGCAGGGATTTTCACAGCTAATCACCGATGAGAAATATGAGAAAATGGCAGGTATCCATATTCATCAAGATTTAAATGGAATTTATCATTATACCGGGAAGCACGCCGATATTTTGTGGTTAAGTGATATGTATTTGAAAACACATATTGCATCAATTTCTCAGCTTGATAAAATAACGATTGTCGGCACAAATTTATCCAGGGCAACTGAGGCACTGAGCTGGATAAACAAAAGCCCGCTGAAGATCCATGGGGTACAGATTAACGATTTTTCGCTTAGTTTTTATGTGGATCATACACAGGGAGAAAGAATGTTCAAGGAGGTACATACTTGTGTGATAGATGGATTTTTTGTAAGAGATTACAGCACAGTCTTGTGAGACATGTCTATTTATTAATTGATATTTTTCGCAAATTCATGTAATTAATATCCATGTTAAGCTATAATCAGATTGTAAGGATGCTAAAAGCATACAAAATTAGAGCGCAACATCGTGTTGCAGTTGGAGGAAGAATAATATGTTAATACTAACCCGTCGCGTTGGAGAAACACTTGTTATCGGAGATAATGTTCGTGTGACAGTTCTAGGAGTCAGAGGTCATCAGGTTAGACTAGGAGTTGATGCCCCAAAAGAAGTATCGGTTCACCGGGAAGAAATTTATCAACGCATCATCAATGAGGGTGCTGCAACTGATGAAGACAGTGCTGGAAATAAGTAGAGCTACTTGTTATCGGGCTTAGTTGGTGGTAAAATCACCCTAACTGGAGAGATGGCCGAGTGGCTGAAGGCGCTCCCCTGCTAAGGGAGTATGGGGTGTAAAGCTTCATCGAGGGTTCGAATCCCTCTCTCTCCGAATCAGGTCTAATTTTTGTTGTGATTATTGATGTTTTAAAATCAGTTGTTATCAAACAACTTGCTGAGCATGGCGTGGTTGCAGGGGCAACATCAGACTCAATTGAGATTGATCATGTTCAGTATCCATTTGTTGATCGTCCACCCATTGGGCAGTTATTTTGGCATCTTGGTATGGATTTATATTGGCCTGTACCTGTGCATTTACTTTCCTTCAAGCCAATGGATAAGTGGGTATTGGCTACTTCTAATTTGGGAAAAATTAAAGAGTACGAGTGTTTTTTTCCACATTTACCGATTGTTGTTGCCACCCATCCTGAATCATTAAACGTTATTGAAAATAAGTATACTTTTTATGAAAATGCATTGATTAAATCAACTCATGCTGCCAAATTTGAGCCAAAAGGATCCACGGTTGTTGCTGATGACAGTGGTTTTTGTTTAGCGGATGTTTTGTGGCAGGATGTCCCTTTAAAAGTACAGGGGGCGGCTGGCTTATTTCCGGGAGTATTTACAAAGCGATTTGCAAAAGCACTATGTTCAGATATTGATTATAAAGTGGCTGCAAAGTGGCTTTCTGATCATTTTATTCTGCCTAAGGCGGCCTATTTTGAATGCGCTATTGCTTTAACAGAGCTTGGTGATGGTTTGATGTCTTCTTTTTTGGTTCAAGGACAGGTTCATGGTCAGTGTGTCAGCTATCAAGGCGGGGCCAATGGATTTGGTTTTGATCCTGTCTTTAGGCCCCAGGGGTATAATAAAACATTTTCACAAATGTCAGAGGTGGAGAAAGGGCGAATTAGTCATCGTGGTATGGCAATTAAATCGATCAAGCAGCAATTTGACTGCATGATCAAGCAGTAACCAGCTTTCTTGAGGTGACAAATAAAATAAAGGCAATGCCTAAATAAGTAAATCCAAACGAATTGATATGACTGCCTATCCAGTAGGGGGCAAAGTAAGTCACAAAGCTTGCTATGGCATAATTGATGAATGTGAAAATACTGCTGGCTTTAGCGCTATGATTTTTAAATGGTGCCAGTGCTAGTGTAATGCTGTTTCCTATTTGCATGCCTGTACCAATCATAAAGAGGAATATAAGTGCTATGCTAAACAGACTTAGCATGTGGGTATTTTTAAGAATCATGCTCATAAGTAATAAAAGAGCTGAGCATGTCAAACTTATGATTGCTCCTGCTTGAAGAATTGATAGCGGATTTAGATCTTTCTTCAGTAATTTCTCTGAGATAAATGGGCCTAAAAACCAGCACAATGCTACTGACCAGCAGGCATATTGATAAAATGCATCGCTTTGGATCAAATGTTGAGTGAAATAAAAACGGCTTTCTTCAAAGAAATAAAATCCGGTTGAAATCGAAAGTCCAGTGATTATTGAGTAAGGTGTAAGTTTTATAAGAGCATCTTTAAGATCAAAAGGGGCTTTTTTGATTGATTCAGGAATGTCTTTCATTAAGTTTCTATGAATTAAAATGGTTAAAAGAACACTTGTGATACCAATAGGGATGATAAGTAACTGCCAGGGTCCTGTTGATAAAAGGTACAGTCCAATTGTAGGTCCAATAGCAGGGCCTATGGCAATGGTTTGTCCGATTTTTGCACTAATAATAGCTCTTTCTTGAATGGTGTGATGTTTTAACAGGTAGGCTTGAGGTATAATTGATGCGGCTGCGGCACATGCACCGGAGGCAAAACGCATGGCATACAGAAATGGAAGATCTGGGGAGAGCGCACAGAGTATAGAGAATCCGCTAAAGCCGATAAAGGCAAAAGAAAGCGTGGTTTTAAGACCAGTCTTATCTGCGATCGGGCCCCAAATGACAGTGCCTAGAGTATAGCCCATGAGGTAAGTACTGATGGTCCATTGCGCGGCATGTGGGGAAGTATTGAAGGCAGCTCCAATGGCAAGAACTGCTGGAGAAAACATCGTCTCAGTAACATGAGGCAATGCAACGGAAAGGATTAGGATCCAGATAACGCTATTTGGCATATTGGTTCTTGGTTATCAGTATTCTCCATATTGCAAATATTAAGAAGATGCTAAAAAGAACAGTGAAAGTATGAGCGGGCTCTAAGTGTTTGAAGTTAATGAGTTGACTGGCTGTGAAAACAAAAATAATAGCAAGTAGCGTTAGCTGAAATGCTTCAGCTGCGGGTCTGTTTTTAATGTGCTCAAGGATACAGCCCAAAATTAATAGTGCGCCAAAACTGACACTCAGCAGAGTGAAGCTTTGGGGGTTAAAGGCATACATGAGTGTACCGCAAATCATCAGTGGAACGCTGAAGTAATAACAGGGGGGGGTTCTAAGAAAATGATGAGCGTAAAGTGCTTCACAAGCACCCAGAAATGCTGCAGGGAAAATATCCATTGGGTAGTGGTAACCCTTGGCAACCAGCGCATACCCCAGGCTGCATAACATAGGCACTGTGAATAATAAGTATTTTCGTCCCAGCGACAAGGTGAGTGTTAGCCAGAAAGTAGAAGCAAAATGCATATGTCCACTTGGAAATGCCCAGCCGGTGGAATTCGCAGTTACAGGCAAAGGGATTTGCCAAAGGCTCTTAAGGTAACTGTTGAACAAGGTGGCAAAAACGCTCATAAACAGCAGAAGTACCGCCAGGCGGTAATATCCGCAGGCAAGTAAAACGGTTAAGGTACCGATACAAAGGAGTTCTGAGCTCGGTAGAAGTAAAATGGTCAGCAAGTCATTCATCAAACCCATTATAAGCATCTTAGACATGATTGCAAGAATTAACATTTGGCTATGGACAAATTTCAAATTGATTGTTACATTAGCTGTAATGCGCCCGTAGCTCAGCTGGATAGAGTACTTGGCTACGAACCAGGCGGTCGGAGGTTCGAATCCTTCCGGGCGCGTTGATTTTTCTTATGAACAGATTGTTATTAACATTATTGGCCTCCTCATTGTTTGCTGAATCCGGGTTGAAGGATTATGCACATAATCAATATTTTCCTGAGATACAGTGGCGTGTTGATCGCTTGATTGAGAAAATTGATCAATTCCCAGGTGAGCCCTGGCTGCTATTTTTAGATATAGATGAAACCATGATCAGTCATCTGGGATGGATTGAAAAAGAGATGGGTTTTAAGCCTCATTTGAAGGCATGGAATAGTTATGTGAATGAGGTCCGTGGTGAGAGAATTGATTCTGTCTTTCAGCTTTATCAGTATGCGCGGTCACGAAATTACCCCATTGTGATTGCCACTGGTCGCTATGAGGATCAAAAGCGATTAACTTTGGATCTGCTTGTAAAAAATGGCTATGAAGGTTGGGAGGCAATTTATTTCAATGATGAATCAATGTCTGTTTCATCCTTTAAAACCAAG
>Ga0169931_10014447_pt1 | contig 10682 bp, 3 predicted proteins | sample Kivu_15m_20L_FD_129675 | JGI IMG/M metagenome (GOLD analysis project Ga0169931, IMG submission 129675) | Freshwater microbial communities from Lake Kivu, Western Province, Rwanda to study Microbial Dark Matter (Phase II) - Kivu_15m_20L... | ecosystem: Environmental > Aquatic > Freshwater > Lake ... | reverse complement strand
CATCCTGGCAAAAAACATTCGCATCCACAACACCAGTCAAATCATATTGAAACTCTCCAACTTTATCATCTTTGAATATCAAGCTAGCCTGTTGAGCATCTAGACTAAAAGGCAAAAAAGCCATAGGTAGATTAGCTGTCTATCCTTTTTTAAGTTTAATGGACGAAGAAAGAATATAGAATCCACAATAAGTTTGTTTGCTGGAACTGACCATCTCTACCTTGAAATCTCCATCTTACGAGAAATGATTTGTAACTTTCATGAAGAAGTCCATTTGTTCATATAGCAAACCTGTAATTTGTACATTTTTCTATGCAATTCTGCCAAGAACATTATTTTTCATTACGAAAACAAAAGTCGATGGAGTGAATTTATTGGATGCTTTTCCTGTCAAAGTGAGAGTTGCTGGAGCATTGCTTGTATTCAAATTACTAATGAATTTAATACGAACTTAATGAGTCTTTTTTCCTTAAATTAAGAATTATTTTTAACCCTATATAGTATAAGCTTTGCTACCCTATACTTTAGCCATATAAGTTATCGGATAATTCGAAGGATTGCTTATCTCAACAGATTTAGTGACGGTTTGACCCAACTGACAAGAAAACACAATAGGTTATCCTTTCTGCAAGTACGATGGCAGAATCATGTAAAGATTTTATACTGATAGCAACATTTATTTTTAGTTAGATCGCAGTAAATCTTACAATCTGAAGACTAAGTTTATGCCGATTTGACCGAAAGTGTCTAAGATTATACGGCATCGTCTTTATTTTTATTTTTGATTTCTAGCGCCTTTGCCATAACATTCAAGTATCTTGATGTTTGTGTATTTTGATATAAGAGCACTCAGTATTTCTCCGTTGTTTAAATTCGTCAAAAGTTCGTTGCTTGGTATCGTTGATTATGTAGCAGATTCACTTTAATAACTTTTTTCTAACCAACTTAACAGAACTTTTTATTTAGCTGAATATTTTGCCCATATTTCATTAGATTTCGGTTTAGGAGTTGCATTAACTCTGGAGAAAATTCTAAAAATTTGATAAAAAAGAACTATCCAAGCATACTTTCTATCAGTTTCATATGAAGCTTTGTCTTTCTTTTTGAAATGGGCCAGAGCTGCCTGGTCTGATACCTTGCTTTAAAGATTTTCAATATATTACTAGTAGCTCAAAAGAATTTCAGGTCTTATGTGGTTAAGAAAAGCTCCTTAACTCTTTAGCACCTTGATGACCTCACTCAAGTATTCGTAAGAACTTTGAGATTTTACGTTCTTCTTGCCATTTTGCTTTGGTTTATCGAAAAGAGTTGAGTAACTGGCTAAAAACTCAGCCAGCTTTTAGAACTAATTCTAGCAAACAGAATCTGGAAACTCGAAAATGTCCTAAGTAAGCTGACCACAACTGTTCATATAGTGCTTTAAGAACTGACAGCTTTTGTCGATCGAAGTAGGAGTTCTTTAATGCTAAAGTAATGAGTAAATATGCGTATCCGCAGTACCTGAAAACATCAAAGGAAAGCACCTGTTATGACTATCATAAAAATGCAAAATCCCAGTAAAAGAGATAGGTTTTTCAGCCACAAATACAATCTATACTTTAATTTGCTTTTTAGTCACACCTAAATTACTACCAGAAGGATAATTGACACTTATTTAAACTCCAGATATTTCTTGAGCTAGAGCATGCTTTAAATTTACATTCTAATACCCACCATTATGAATCTATACAATTGCTCTGCTTTATTCTTGTGGCTTTACTGTGGGTAGAATCAGATAAGGGACATCGAAGTAGATAGCAGGGAAGCAAGCAACAGCGCAAACAGGAATGCGCATGTAGCATTTAGAAATGTCTACTTCAGTCTGGTCGATGAAAAATCTTAGCTATTGATTGAACTATCCTGGTGTTTCTGCATTGAAAAGTATCTTGATTGTCACTTTATCGAATCCTTAGAGTTTTCCTTTGGCTCTATCCACTCTAAAAGGACTTAGAGATGTCTAATCTATCCACCAACTTATCGCTTCTTATTGAGGATTTTTTATCTATAAAGTTTGACTCTTGCTGTACGATTGCTAAGCTTGTTAGATAATAATCTATCCAAAATTAACTTCTTTCTAGGTTGCGATTAATCTGTTTTTATTTCCACGACAACGACAAGGCTTTTGTAATTAAAGGATTGGTTCGACGTTAGGCAAGAATAGAGGAAGATAGAACTAGTAATCGTCTGTTGATTATGGTGTGAATTCGAGTTGGAAGAAAGTTTTGCATTTTGCAGAGATACGCAGTTGATAAGCGAAATAATTTTTGGTGTCTCTAGTGTCAACAAGGACTAAGTTGTGGTCTTTGATTGGACAAAGTTTAAGCAAATGCTATAAAAAAGTCTACTTATGTAGTCTCAGTTCGAAGTCAATCGCGATAGATGAATCGTTAACAAGTCCTACTTATTTCTATGCAGGATTGCCCTAAACGGGAGTAGTACCAAAATCGATTTCTTATTAAACAACTCTTAACTCAGGTATGATAACTGTCCCTTTTACAGGTAATAGTGCTGCCTTACCTCCTCTCACTATGATCTAAACATTCCCATCGATTTGCTGAGACTTGTTGGATCCTGCTTTGAATAAAATTTCAACTAACTACTATGAAGCCAAAGTTCCAGTTTTAGGAGATACAGTTAAGACTCCTTCAAGCTCTTTGGGAATATTTACTTTGAAAATTGTTGATGTTTTTGATGTATTTTTAATGTGAATCTTATTCTAATACTGCCTACCAATCGCCATATCTCCGAATCTAATCTATTGATTTTTTAGCTGGAAAGGGCACTAAGGTATAACGGCAGTGCACCTAACATCTATAGCTTTGCCATACTTGACTTTCAACTGAAAAGTTTCCTCAATTTTAGATCCAGGCTAAGTGGACTAATAGTTTAAAGTAATCGCTGAAGCAATTGTAGAATGAGGTGGGATAACTCCCTAAGAATGGTTGACCAAAAAAGGCGAGTTAGGTGAATTATTCCATTTGTAACTAACTTCATAATCATAGATATTCTCAAGATTAACAATTTATTGTTTTTAGAATGTAGTATCTTACTGAGTTACAACGAATTTGACCTATGATCTCGATAGACTGATAATAGGTTGGATGGCTTGACCTGTGACCTGCAACTCGAAAAAATGATTTCCGTTCAAAGAATAGTGCAAGGTATGGCAAAAATTTCCTTAGGTCAAGGCTTCAAAATTGATGGTGAATCCTCCATGAGACTAAGCAGGTAAGATTTGTCTTTCTTCTGAAGTCTCAGCAAAACATTACTTAGGAGCTTACAGACGAATAGAAATAGGTTTATTATTGAAATTGCAAACATGAAAAGTTTTTTTGAGAGATGATCGTAGTAAGACAGTGCCCATATCGATGACAACCGGACCTACTGAGATGTTTCTAAGTTAGTTCGAGTTAAGTTATCTTGTGATCTGCCGTTATTATTGTTGGTTTCTAGGAACAGAAGGGAAGCTTTAGACAAGTTGGTTGGGGTTTAGATGATTTAAATCTAATTTTATTTATTTTCCGTTTTTGCCTCGAAGAATGCGAGTACGTTTTGCTTCATTCAATTCAATTATTTTGCTTTTTTGAGTACTTTGAAGATATGTCTAGAAATGAATATTGCTTTTTGATGACTAATGTGCCATGCTTACTTTGTGGATAGCTGATACTTACTCTTCAAAACCTTGTCTTGCTAACTGCTATACAGGAAGCTAACCGTTTTGCTCAGGTACCTAATTTTTCCCTCCGAAAACTCCCTTGCCTAATAATTTGATAGGAAACGAAAAGACACCAACCGACATATAGCAAATCTAGTTGAGTTCTCCAACTCTTTTAGGATGGAATGTTACAGTGACACTCGCAGACTAGTTTGGCCCGATTTTGACCTTATTTGGTACTACTGAATAATTGAAAGTATTGGAAAAAACGACATTAGTTGGGTTTCTACCATAATTTTCAACAACAAGCGATCTTTTAGCCTTAGACTGAAGCGACGAATCCCCAAAATTTATGTAATGCTGACTTAACCCCATTTTCGGCACAACAGAAACTCCACTAATATTGAGATCAACTTTTTATTGTTCTTGATTGAGATATGCTCTGAGACAGTATGACCATTATTTTTAAAAATATCCTTAGATTGTTTTACCCATGATATAGTTGCAAAATAGTTGAATATCGTTTTATTCGTATCTGGCTAGGATAGTGGTATGCAAAGGTATTGAAGAATATGCCTAGAGCTCGCCTTGATTTGGTTAAAACTCGACCATTTGTTAGCTATCGTCTCTGCCGATTTGTTAAGGAGTTGCTAAGATTGATCCTTACTATCCGGATAGTCCTTTTTGTCTAGTGATTCTGAATTAACAGCTTTGGGGTGAGTTGTTGACCAGGTATGATGCTAGTTTGACAGTCTATCCTCCATAAACAGGATCAAGTTTTATATCGGAAACTGGTTTTCCTTATGAATCTCCGATAAATCTGCTAAATTCGCAGAAATTAGCCACAAAATCTAAACTGCATGAACCTAGGATCTTAGGCTGAATCTAGATACTTCCTTCGATGCTTCCTGATTCTGAAGAAGTAAGCGAAAGTGTAATTTGCTGAGTCTGATTGCCTAATATCTAAAACTAAGTATGACTCAAACTAAGACTAGCACATTTATCTGCTAATAGTGGCACTAGCTTGATCTTGACCACATTTTCCCCACAATTTTTGATTCTCCATTAAGTATTTATAGTACTCCCTACCTTCGCGAACCCCATATTAACGAAAGGTTAAAACTGTAGCTTAGGCACAACTGGGTAGACATTAATCGGTACATCTATCTCCACCTGATCACTAACTATCACAAACCTATCACTTAACGGCATATTTTGTTTACTATCATACACCACTGCAAGTTTCAGATCCAAGCCCGCAGCTAGAGTAGTTTATTTCGGCACAGAAATGGCCAAACTCTTATTCTGTGGTTTTTTGATCTTTATTTTCTGGCTAAGCTTGCTTACGTTTCTGATGCTAAGAACGATCTCATAGAGCTAATTGGGTTAAGTATTGATGAAATTGATCTAAGGTTGTGTTAGTTGGAGTGCTGCACTGCCTGAACTATCAACCAAGGAACGACTTTTGATGGATTCGTTTATTTTGCTGATGTTTGGACGGAATGGTTTGATTTTCGATTACATTTTTCTATAATTTTAAATAATAAAAAGAATATATCAAAGTATTTATAGCTAATACTACTTACATATTAAAATTAACAATAATCTCACAAACATCATTTTGCAAAATTCATTATCTGACTGATCGATTTCCCAAAAATCTATCTCAAAGGCTTAATCGTAGCCAAAATACTAGAAACTATAGCAACTATCATAATAATAGGTATTCCTGGTACTTCTACTTCTACAGGCAAATCCGAAAAAACTTATCTTTGTAGACTCATCAACCAAGCTACAGTATATCCCACTATCAGACCAATCAAACAAGAATTTAATACAAGAACGAAACATTAGTAGATGTATATTTTTGCTATACGCATTTTGGAGTAGCCCAAGACCATTAAAATAGCGATTTAATTTGTTTGATTAAGGACATTTACGTAAGTAGTTGTTACTAGTGAAAAGAAAGAGATGAGTAGTACTACTACTAGAAGAATATTTTGAATATTCACAAGAATATTTTGGATTTTAAGGATAGTTGTTTGTAGCTAAGAATAGTCCCATACAGTATCGAGCCCCATATTAGAAGCACGAATACGATTCGCAACCTATTTCGCCTATGCAGGATTGACTTTAACTTTAATGAACTGAACAGGCACCTGATCATCAGAAGCAAGACCTGCTAACGATCTAAATGTATCAAAAGAGACACCCACTTAAGATCTAGACCCTATGCCGCTATAAAGCAATCCGATTCTTTTATCAAAAACTGAAGTATAATTCAAAGGAACTCTCCTAACACTGTTACTCGTGTAAAAATTAATAAAAAATTATCTCGAAGATCCTTACAAAATTCCAAAATTTTTAGCAATATACTTACTTATAGTGCAAGTATGATCTCCCTGAGGCGAATAAAGATAAGAATATGGATCGTAAGGAGGCTGAGCTTATGTCTTATAGACCGAAACTCGATCATAGAAGAAAGTATTGATGAGATTGGGTGTAACTCCAAATATCTAATTGTTTGCAAAGAAAAGTCTAGCTCTATCTGATATCATAATTTTTTAGACACCCATATGTCTAGCCATGTAATTGTTTAGACTTTGGGTTATAAATGCCCAGTCTTGCACCCCTTGAGTTTTTGACAATAGCTCGTTGTAGTAAAATCTATCAACTGTGCCTGCATTTGATCGGATTTATACGTAACTTCCTCGCGATTTTAAAATCTAGTTGTATATTGTCTGAACTTGAATGGATAGTCCGACTGAAACGAATATTATAAAAGATACTGAAAGGGCGTACAAAATCGATGATCTTCTGTTTTTGAATCTATGAGCTGATAGATTTTTTTACATTAAAACGAAATCTGTTTTATCTACCCAGAAAAGTGTCAATCTTGCAACTAATTTTTCGAACAAAAATTGACAGCTATAAGACATAAGTATGAGTCCCACCAAGAAACCTTGAAGGATGATGAAAAAGACGACAAGAAGTAATCCCAAGCTCTGATTGATCAAAGCTCTAGGTAGTATATAGTAGATCATTATCCCATAGGCTGCAGCCAGAACTCCAAAGGAAAACTTACTCAAAGGAAACTCTCTCCCCTCAATATATACCTCAGTCTTGATCGATTATGTTTTATTTCTAACAGGGTTAAGATTCTATGCCAGATCGTTTTTGATAACATCCCAAATAGGCAAGACCGCTGATACTACAGGAACCAGTACTCCGATTATGATTCCTCCTAAAATAGCATAGAAAGTAGGAACGATTTAGTATCTATAACCGAAAAATCCTTCAAAAACAGTGGTGACTGCTTACAGAGATATATATGCCAAAGGATATGCTATAAAATTAGCCAAAAGAACATATTTCAATGAACTTGTCAATAAATTTATGACTATGAATAGTCTATCTGCCCCCATGACCTTCATTAGAGCAAAATCGAAGTTTTTACGCTATACGCCCATAAGTAACATATTGTTCATCATTATAACACTCAGAATAAAGAGTGAGAAGATGATAAGTTTTAGCATGACTCCTATAAACATCCCCACAAAACCTAAAGGAACTAGGTTCTAGGCTATAGGCATTTGTGTGTCTACAGCAAAAAGACCAATTTTAGATACAACTTATTAACCATAATGCTGTAGATTGGCATAGGTTTGTTCGTAATCAGGATTCACATAAACCGCAACTCGATCAGGTAAGTTAATAGTCGCTTCTGTAGCAAAATCACCCAAATTAAACGAATTTCCCAAAAACTAAACCAAAGGAGATTCTTGTGCAGTCTTATTTAAACTATTTTGAACCATTTGAGTGAAAGCATACTTGATATCCATGTAAACATAATTGTTTACGTTTCCTATTCCGAATTTTCCCTAGGATGAATCAAAACATCGCTTCACTATGAATTTTCCTGTGATTCCTTATGAGTTGTATACAAGTTGTTGAAGTTATTGTGAAATTTTATAGGCATTAGGGATATTTCTTTAATTTAATGATATGTAGGTCAGGATAGCTCCGAGAATAGATTTATCGATAAGAACGATCTAAACTTCTTGTTATGGTTTGAATCCTAGACTTTAATGAGCGTAGATGTATCGATGGTTAGGTTATTAATCTCCGGCTATACTACCCAAACGTTGTTCTCGTTACATCTTAAAATCCATAAACCACCCCTTAGCTCTAGTACTAGGTTTCAATAACACTTGAGTATCAATTCTAGGCATAACCGGTACATTTGCCAGTTGTGAGATCAAACTCGTATTAAAATATTTTTCCTTAGGTAATATAATCAAATCCCTTTGACCTTATTTGAGCTCAGCCAATCCGAGTATAACAACTGGAGTGACGTTAATGATTGTGATTAAGACTATAGATGCGATGGTGAGGATAGTCATAGTCGACAAAGAAAGACAACTCATGAGACGGTTTGATTTGATCTAGACCGTGCAGCTCCGCTTGAATTTTGTAAGCATTTTGGATAGATTATAATTTAGAATTACGATCAGGCAATTAAATGATTTAATATTATAGTAGTATGAATATGAATATCAATAGTTTATCATTATGCTTATTGCTATTTCGATCTTAGAGATTGACCTATATTAGTCATCAGACCTCTGAAGCCCAGTGTTTTTCTAACTTACTAATCCGTAACAATCGCAAAAACTATCAAAAAAATCTATTTATATTTAAAAATACCTTAAGCACAAAAGTGATGATAGTGCATACCAAAAAAAGCGTTTTCTGTTGTTCCTAATATTCCTTATCATCCGAACTAACAAGTATCAGCAATCTAAACAGCGCCATAAACATAGAAAGCACCAATAAATAAGCACACGTAGATTTCTTTTCCTGCCAGAGTATCGCAACGAACAGTAAGAGAGGTACATCAAATTAAGCTCGATAGAAGAGATTGGGAAGACTGACAAAAACGATAACCAAGCAAATGATTTCAACTGCCATCATTATAATACACACTACTACTCATTTGAACATTTATTTAATGTCATTACCGCCAATCGAATAAACTTCAGAGTTCGAAAACCCCTTCTTCGCCTCCATGGTAGGCACATAAAATCTAGAAGATATTCAGAACACGATGGGGGCAGTCGGCAACATGATTCATAGGGATTTGATCAGGCAATTCATTAGTAGCGGGTTTATCAAGAGCTAGTAGGAGTTCAATAGTTAACTTCACTTTTAGTTTTAAAAACAAGAAGTGCCTCTTTTTGTTGATCTTATGGCTATTTGGATGAAAAAAAAAATTGGCACGCCAAGTATGGAGATCTTTGATGATCTTTTCAGAATAAGATTGGAATAAAATTAAAATTTAGTCAATGATGTTGCTGAGCTTACCAGGCAAGAGGCAAAAAATTTGATGGAGATCGATACGAAAGAGCTGGGAAAAAATCTGAAAATTGGTTTAGAAAAACAAAAAATCAATTTAAGGTAGTTAAAAACTGGAGGTATTCACGGGTACAATTCTACGCATTAAAGCTGCGTTCAGAATTTGAAAAATTACTTAAAAACTGTTTCACCTGAAGTCGATGAGTACGGACGATCTCTAGAATGATCAAGTCATTTGTTTATCTTCAAATTAAAATATTTCATTAAAAAATATCATAATTTTTGCAAAATTTTATTTACAAGTCAAATTTTCAGATGATTCATGCATTTAGCCTTAATAGTATATATCTTACATACGTTATCAAAAAGCTGATATTTTTGTGATATAACATATCTTATGTAGGGAAAGATAAAACTCGGATACTGGGGCACTCGAGGACGAGGACAGACCTTAAGACACCTCCTGGCTTACACTGGCCACGACTGGTAAGAACAAACCTACAAGGACGCAGGCTCATGGTTCGCTGGAGATAAAACAAAACTTGGATTCGATTTCCCCAACCTGCCATATATCATCCATGGAGATCTCAAACTTACAGAATCGTCAGCAATCGCCAGATATATCATCAATTCTTCAAGTAAGAAAGAACTTCTGGGTAAGAACCCTCATGATGCTGCTAAAGTTGATATGATTCTCTCGCTTCTCGATGATATAGTCGGTCCCGCTGGCTCACTTTTCTTCAGCCCCAACTACGAACAATCAAAAGTAGCTCTTTTTGACAACAAAATCAAAGCCAAACTCACAGAACTCAACAATTTCATCGGTGACAAAGCATTCACCCTCGGCTACCTCACTCTTGTGGATTTCAAAATAGCATAATCAATCTATTACCTCTAAAAACTCTATCCCTAACATGCCAAACAATTCTAAGCCTTCTTGCGAATCCGCAAAAACTTCTAAAACTTGCCCTAAATACAAGGATTTTATGAAAAAGGAGGGATCAAGTAACCTTTCTTACCGGCCTATGCCCAGCTCAAATTCTGATCATCATGCACAAACATCTATAATTACTTTTTATATTAATAGTAACTATAAATCTTTTATATGAGTTTTAAGAAATACAAGCATCTCTGTTAGCGAGGAGGGTAGCATTAGGGAAAATAAATCATCATGATATGTTTAAATTCATAGTGCGTTTCTCGGAGATTGTGTTGTGTGAGTTGTATTGATTAGTATCACAACAAACATCAACTCATCAGTTTTTATAAGTTTGATTAACAACTTAAGAGTTTGACCTCAACCCTACCGGCACAGACCAAAAATAGCATCAAGAATTAGCTACATAAATTCTAGGAATACATCTACAAAGTATATAAAATCTAACTTAGGAAATGTAAAAAATGATATAGATATTCACAAACAACATAGCTAAATGTAAAAAATAACTAAAAGATATGTTAAATCTTGCCTATGAAAGCATGTAAATGTAATTTTCTCCAGACATAATAGAAGACTTATACATAAATTTAACAAATCAAAGAGTTTGTAAATATTTACAACTCATTTAGTAATCAAAAAACTAGACTTTTAAGAGTATCTAATCTACTAACAAATTGATCTAAAACGGGAAAT
>Ga0169931_10014446_pt1 | contig 10683 bp, 9 predicted proteins | sample Kivu_15m_20L_FD_129675 | JGI IMG/M metagenome (GOLD analysis project Ga0169931, IMG submission 129675) | Freshwater microbial communities from Lake Kivu, Western Province, Rwanda to study Microbial Dark Matter (Phase II) - Kivu_15m_20L... | ecosystem: Environmental > Aquatic > Freshwater > Lake ... | reverse complement strand
GGATCTGTATTACTCGAATATGTATATGTTCCATTACCCGCTAAAATCCTTCAAATAAACCCTCTCCTGTATAATTATAATCATCTTTGACATCAAAATCAATCAATTGTAAAAATAGAGATCAAGTCTTTTCAATAAAGCCGAAGTTTTCTTTGTTTGTTGTTGTATCTGATATGCGTTAGATTCGTGACATTACATCCATTTTCGTTAGCTCTTCGCATATATGTAAGTATTCCGAACTTAGGTCTATACATTTATTTGGATCAGGGAGTCCAATATAAATTTTGCTGTATTCTTTAAATTGTCCACTATCATTTAAGTCTTCAGTGGCTATATAGAAATTCCTTTGATCTTCCCAGAAAAAGTGAGTTTTAGGTCCTAAGCCTAATTTGTGCAAAACAGTATAAACCAAAACTTCTTTAGGATCTACGGCGTTTGCTCCTCTACTCATACTTGAATTAGATTGCGTACCATGTTTATGTGTTTTAATAAAAAATATCTTCGATTCAGATGGAGAAAAGCTGACAACAAGCTTTCTTCCTAGCTGTATTCCACTGGTTTTATCTAAAAAAAAAAGTTGTCTGGGCTGCTTAATGCAAAATGGTCAATAAAATAGCGAGCAGCCTGATTTTCTAATTTCTTGTAGGGAAGGTTCTGATAGAATTCTTTAATTAAATTAGTGCTGTCTAAAAATTCATAAAAGTTATTTTTGATAGCCCAACTTTGCATTTCATCAGCTCCTTTTTTTATTAATTTTTCATTTGGACTCTTTAATTTATTCAAAGCATTCAGAATCTTTGCGTCTTGAAATTTTTCTAACTTCCCAATTAAAATTTCTTTATGTTGCTCTAAAACTAGACGATCATTTTCAATATCGTGAAAAACAAATGGTTCGGATACAGATGTAGTCCCTTTTTCCGATTGTTTTAAATGATTTTTATTTGGAACGATGGAAAACATTTTTACTTATAAATATTATTTGATTAATTTTTTAAATTTTATATATTATTTTGTTTGAAATGCTAAAAAAGATTAAAATTTTCAGAGATTCCACAAATCATTTATTTTTAATTAATAAATCTACTACATTTAATCAATCTGTCAGTTTTTCATTCAGTGAAGCGAAAAATGGCAATACAGACAAACCTGAGGGTATGCGAAAAAATTCTAAACAAAAGGATAACAAAAACAAAAAGGATGAAAAAATAGCAAAAGATGCTGAACATAAAAAAGAAAATATGAAAGAGAAAAAAGATGATAAACTGCAAAGTAGGAAAGGAGATTCTGATTTAAATCAAAATCCGTCAAGTACATCAAAAGATTTTCAAAAACATGACGCGCATTCTTTGAAAAATGAGAAATATGATATCACTCATCAGTACGAAAAGAATGAAAAATTATCCCAGATCCAAAAGCAACAACTTCAAAATCTTGTGACCAAAATGTTACAAGACGATGGTATCACTGCAGTAAAAGCCGAAGAGATAAAACAGGAGATAAGGAATCCTTTGAATAACGCTTACGCTAGATATTTAAATAAAATTGATAGTAGTTTAGAAGCATTCAAAAACATTAACACTTTTACAGACTATTTTTTTTACAAGAGAACCTTCGAGGCCTTAGACAGATTAGTCAGATATAAAAGAGAAATATCTGATCTAAATGATCCCGCATATATTCAAATAAGATACCAAAATAAGCTCATCTATAATGGAGACATTTCATATCGCACTGATCCTCATACAGACATAAGACAAAATGTAAATAGTAAAAACTGGCTTAAAGAGCAACCAAGACTTACCGAAGTCGAATATGCTTACAATATCGAAGGAAACAAGGAGTTTCAAAAGAAATTTCCCCAATTTGTTCAAGAAGACAAGAAGGCTTCTTTAGAGAAAAAGAAGTTATTGAAGTATATGAAATTATATCCGGATAATCAACAGGTTAGACTCAGATTCATTCCTAGAAATCTTCCGGTGGGAATAACCCCTGAAAAAATACCTGACTATGATGTGGATATTAGTGGATATAAACCTGCTATTACAAAGAAGTCTAGAAGAAAATTTGATAGACCTCGAGTAGATACTAACTTCAAAAATTATGAGGCTTGGCGTTGCTTCGATAGAGTATTCATGGCATTCTCTGAAGAAATGGATTTCATAAGAGTTAATTTGATTCCCAAAAATTTAATCAACGTATAAGATATATCTAAATAATTAACATTAGAGATTTAGTGTACCTTGTTCACCACAACATGAGGATATAACTGGGCAATATTATTTCGAAGACGAGAATTTAGATGTATTTATGATTTGTGATTACAAGCAAACAGAAGAATCTTTAGGGCCTAATTTTAGCGATGAATTTTACAAGGTAATTAATTTATATTATTAACAAATGCTCATCATTAAATAGCAATTAGAATACGAAAAAGTTTCAAATAAATATCTACCAGATTATAAGAAAAGTCCATTACCTCAAGAATTTTGGGAATCCACTGAGCTTAAGGAATTCAGAATTTACTACAACAGATACTCCGAAGTAAAAAAATTCAAGCGTTGGTTACAAGTCTACGTAAACTACTTCGACCTAACAAAGGATAAGACGATGGATCAAATTTTAGACGAGAAATTCGGAAAATTCGACGATTACTCCGATTACACAAAGGAAAGGAAAAACAAAACAGTCCCAGCCATTTATAATTACACACCACAATTCTTCATGGATACTAATGAGAAAAGGATAGTTGAACACGATGCAATGGTCTTTCCTAAATATATTTCACCTACAGAAGGAGAATTTTTCGATTATGAAGAAATGCTGAGAGAAGAGGCAGCTAAAGGTGTAAAAAAAGAAAAAGAAGAAATCGTATAATTAAGGCTTATAATTAGGAAATCATTTCATATCTTAGGCTAAAATTTAATTACTAAACAAATACATATAGCACCTTTGATAATATTAAACAAACCCATGAAAAAATAAGTAAAGAAAAAATTTAATATTTATTTAATTATTATTTATTCAATATTAATATCATTCAAATATTTATTTTCATATGGAATCTATAGATTTAAATGAAAATTCAAAAAATGAGCTTAATACTCAAGAAGGGGAAGAAGTTCCTTTCATGAGTGTGATTATAAAAGATTTGAACGACATGTATATCAGATACGATGTAAGAAAACTCATATAATCATTCTTATTAGATAGTAAATTCAAATCTTGTTTATGGTATCAGAAATTTCTTATTGGACATTCCGACTGTTTGCTACTTGACTAATTATGAATTAGTGGTAGAAAAGACAGGCAAGAAGTTAGAAGACTATGAGAGTGTTTATGAGGTCGGGCTAAACGAATACGATGTTATTAAAATAGTTCCTACCCTATACAATATGACTTCTGTGGAATACCATTTGAGAAGATTAAACTATATCTTATATGAACACCCACCTTTCTTAAATAAAAATTCTACAAACTATGAAATCATTTCTAGAGATTTAGATAAGTTAATTGCTAATAGCAAAGCCTACTTCAACACAATGAACGAGATGAAACAAAAAATGATGGGAAATTTTGATAAAGAAAAGGCCGAAGTGGAGAAGAAACCTGAAAACCCTAAGAATACAGAGAAAAAATCTAAGCCCATAAGTGAAAACACTAATGTCAAGAATGGAACATCTACCCCAACTACTGAGGCAAATAAGAATGTCCAAGATAAACCTAAGGAAGAAGAAACTTTAAAAAATGTTATTGACATGAAGCAAAAAATATCAGAAATGGATTTCATTAAATATTCTTTGGTTAATTATCCTGACTCGATTATTTTCGAAGATCACAATAAACCTCAAAAATTCAAATGTGTTAACACAGTGAATAAATCAATTTACAATCAAACTTTTCCCGATAATAAAAGACAAGGAGATATTATTTATCTAGAAATACAAACATTAGAAGGTAAAACTGTACACGTAACTTGTCACGAAAGAGGATTTTTCGTAAATAACACAAGCAGTACAGGAGTGTTTGACCCAAGACCCTCTCAGATTCCTTGTTTCTCATTTACTCTACCTGGATTGATTTCTCAAGTTTCTACTCTTTTCAAAGAGAATTTTTCAAAATTGATTTCCCAAGTTTTGAATGTAGAGACAATTCTTTTCTCACCTTCACCGAGTGACAAGTACGAATGGCTAGTCTCAAACGATGAGAATCCATTCAATTACAATTATAGATACAAAAGCTTCAACTACGAAATGGAAAACATGAAACACATGAGGCTAAACAAAGAATGGAATGAGGAATTCCAGGCTATAATGGATCTTAATTTCCAAGATTCTCTTCAGAATCTAAACAGAGAAAAAATCCTCAATGATTTTTATAAGATGTTTAAGGAAACTGCTGTCGAAGGTGCCAAAATGATCAGAGAAAAAAAAATTGCACCGTTCAACTTTTTCGACAGTCCGAGAGCCAATTCAGGATACTATATGTACGGGAGTATATTCTTTACTGTATTAGAAGATAACTACATGGACTTCAGAACATTCACAAAAGACGATCAGAAACAGACATACTTAGGATCGAATTTAGATTTGAGACATAACAACTTCCTCAACTCTATTAGATACATGTATGATATAAAAGACTTTTATTTCTCGCTAAACTGTATAGTTCAATACAAAGGTTTAAGAGTCCATGCCCAGGTCATCACACCAGGAGTTATCTTCAATTCAGAACATCTTGTCGAGTACGGAGAAGGAGAAGAAGGTGTTATTAAATACAACGAAACTTTTCATGAAGAATACAAGACCTTCTGCAATAAATTGAATCTTAGAGAAATTAAGGTTACAGACAAGAATGAGAAGGAATATCAATTACTAGGTAACCCAGAAATTAAAGGGGTTAGAGGAGTCGACAAGAGAAAATATCTCTTTGACTTGATTCATTTATTCCCAAGAGATCTTAACTTTGAAGGAAGTGATAATAACGGTTGCTTGATTCGTCCTGAATTGTTAAAGGAATATCAACTTAAACTAATTCATGATAAGATCAACTCAGATTATAAAGAAGAATTGAACAAAATCAATCAAGATGTGGCACCCGAAGTCATGGCTACGATGATGAAAGACCCTGTTGCTTACGTGAAATTCTTAGAAGAAAAATATAAAAAGAAGGAGGAGCTTTTTGATAGAGTTAATTCTGAAGTCAAGCCAAGCTTAATCATAGATACAACTATTGGAACTGATTCTAAATTTTTGAAATTCCACAACCCTCATAGAGAAACTGATGAGCAACTTCTTAGAAACATTAGCAAATTCTTGAAAGAAGAAGTTTTAATAAAATTCCTTAATGAAATATCAAAAGATGAGGAGAACTCTCCCAATGATTCTTTTACTCTCACTGAATATCTTCACAGATATGGAATACCCATCAGATATTCAGGAGAAATTTTGACACTAATCGAAACTACACCCAGTTTGAGAAAAGTTAATAGCTGGCTAAAAACTCTTATTATTAGAGACATAATCAGAAGATCTGCAAAGCATGTCTTTAATGATATAGTCAGTAACCTACCTGAGTATTTAATAAAAGATTTCTCTGCTTATTTCTTAAATGTTCTTTTGGCCCCCGCTAATTTAATAAAACACTTAGAAAACTATGACATAATTTATAAGGAAGGAAGTATTCAATCTGTCAAACCAATCGTTGTAAAGCAAACAGAGGATTCCACACAGACACAATCTAAAGAAACTTCAGACGCCTCAAAAGCCAAAAAGAAGAAAAAAAATAAAAACAAGAAGAAAAAGGCAAATAAAGAAAGTAAAACTTGCGAAATCGACCAAGAAATGAAGTTGATTATCAGCGAAGGTTTGAATAATAAATTGATTAACTCATTCTTTGAGATGGAACAAGACGAAATAAAGAAATTCTTCTTGAAGCCTAGCGAGTTATGGGCTAAAATCAAGGAAATCTCAAAAGCTAGATACAACTTTGTTTTCCCAAATAAATCCAACTTCGACTATGTCGAAACTGTTTTAAATAAATTCGGCCTTTTCAGAGATTTTTGTCTCACAGTCGGATTACAAATGGAGGCTTTCGACTATGAATTAAATTATGATCAAACAAATTCAAGGGCTGACACATTCAAATACTCTTCAATGCCGTTTAAATCAGAAAATGTAATTAACTTCTTCCCTGTAGTAAAAGATTACCAACTACCCTCAGAAATTCAAAGACCAATCTTCGAGCAAGCTGAAGCAATGTTCAAAGCAGGAAACTTCATCGAAGGAACAGAGAAATTCAGGCAGTTGATTTATCTAAGCAACGAAGTATTCGGACACATAAACAATTATTCTGGTATTGCACATAAGAAGCTTGGCGAAATTTCCTATGCAGAAACTGATTACATGAATGGAATAGTGTGGCTACAAAAAGCAATTATGATATTTGAAAAGATGTATGCCTATGACACTAATGTCGTTGCAAATGCATATGCTGAATTGTCCACTTACTACAACTTAATCGGCCAAGATTACTTGGCATTTAAGTATTTAAACAAAGGATTGGAAATCATGAACTACACTTACCCTAAAAATGTAAATAAATGCTATTAAAATTTATCATCTTAGCATCCTGAACTAATCAACAGAATCTGCAATCTGGCTATGTACTACGTAGATATCGATCTGATTGACAATGCAAAGGATCTTATAGAGTCTACTGTCAAACTTTGTACAAACTTCTTCGAAGAAGATGATAAAAACGTAAAAATTTCTTAAATAATTCAATAGCTTCAAAGAGGATGGCTCATCTTATCTCATCTATCTCTTAAAACATACAACCTTAACAGAGCTATTTTATGTTACGAGAAATATTTGAATGTTTTAAGCAAAAATCTTACTGACGAAAAGATTGTGAAAAACGGAGAAAAAGTTTTGGAAGGTTTAAAAACAGTTTTAGACGAAATCAAAAAGAAACAAAACCTTCTTAAAAATAAAGAAGACTCGAAAAAGGTTTTCGACGAATTATGCAGAAAGTATATAAGTAATATGTATTGGGAAGACTTGGAAAGGCCTTTCCATAAGCTCATCATGGAACCAAGTGACAATGCCTATTTCAATTATATCTTGAAGAAAGGTATGGCTAAAGCCCAACAGCAAGCCAACGCTTCTTCATAGATCCATTGTCTAAATAAGTATAGATAGATAGATATTAAATAAATAATTTTAACCTTTTATATTTAAATTATATAATACTGTCATTTATAATTAATAGGATTATTTAATATACATACAGTAAATTTTTATAATAAAAAGAAATTTTATAATATGAAATTTAGTTTAATATGTAATAAGATAATTTATATATATATCATATGTATCAAGATTCGATCCAGCAGGATAATTTACTCTGTCTCAAGAGAAGGACTTATATTATTTTCTGTATTATTTGTTAAGAATTTGTGTATGTATTCATATTCTTCTTGTGAAATAGCCCCAGCACTCGGTGGGTCATAATATTTAAAAATATTAACTTGATTTATTTCTTCTTCACTTTTCCATTTTACGGATTTCTTTATTTTCTTTTCTTCTGTTTTCAATATACTCCTGTTATAAATCGAATCTTTTGTATAGGAATTTCTCATTTTTTGTAATTTTAAAGAATTGGTAGAATTTTTTAAATTATTTAAAGTTTTTTCTTCCTTTTCTAAGCATACCTAAATAAATATATTAATAAATGAATATTTACTTTTTTTCCTCTTTGCTTTTCAAATTCATCTTGATTCTCATTTTCGTTTTCATTACGAATTTTTTTCTTATTTAAAAAACTTTCCTCTATAAAAAACGAAGACCAATAACAAAGCAATCTGTCAAGCTTTTGATAAATTATGAAATCTTTATTTTTTATAATTTTTCTAATTTTATTTAGTTTTTCGTAAATGTTTAAAGAAAATAATTCTTCCACTTTTATTGGTAATATTTCTAATATATTTAATATATTAATTATTAGATCATAAAATCGTGAAGGTATGTCCTGCTCGGGCTCTTTCTCCGATTTCTTTAAATATTTGTATATCCAATTTACCATGGCCAGGTGACATTCCTCTTCAAAAAACTCATCAAAATATCCGAACTGTGTAAAATACGCGAAGACAATTTTAGAGATATTCAATTTTTCGTCAAGGTTAAGGATGTGATCGTTTTTGAATATTTCTATTAAAAAACTTTCTGCGTCTAAACAATTCTTCGAATTCTTTTCATCAAAATTTATGGCGCTTCCGATAGGATCGTACTCGCTTGAATCTTTTTCCATGTTTTGTATGTGAAAAACTTTTCTCTTCTGGTTCGATTCTAAAATTTTTTTCTGGAATTCCATGTCTACTTGTCCTTTTGTGTCGATCGAATAAACCTCTGAAACTTGTTGTGGGTCCATTTATTTTGTTTATATTTAATTTTAAAAATTTTGCCTTATTTATAATGAAAAAATAAATTATTTAAAAATAATTTAATTAGCTAATTTTTAAAATTATTATACTGGTTATGGTATTTTAATTTTTCTTTAACTGTGTTAATTTATTAATATGAGTTTAAGTGAATTACATTTATAATAAAATAATGAGTGACATTAAAAATTAAATAAAATTTATTTTTATTTGTTACTTTTCTTCACTAATGACTTATCTTTTAGCATTTTCTTTCTACGTTCTAATAATTCATGTTTTGAATATTTCCACTTTGTTTCGTCTCTTTTAAATTCATTGGCATTCTGGTTTGAATTATTCTCTTCATAATCCTCTCTATTTTCAGCTTTTAGGTTTTTATTTTTTGTATTGTTAGAATTATAATTGTTCCTGTTTGGTTCTTCTGATGATGATGGTTTCGTCTTGCGGAAAGAAAATTCTTTAGATGAATCGTTTGGAAGTTTTTTATTTATCACATAATTTTTTGAATTATATGTTGTTTTTCCTTTTTCTTCTAAATGTTCAATGAAATTTCTTTGGTTATTGATGAATTTCGGTTCTTTATAGATGAATTTTGAAATTTCCTGTTTGCTTTTCGTCTCCTGAAAAAATATATTTATATAAGAATATTTATATACCTCATAAGTATCTGCTTTATTTAGATCATTTAAAAATTCATTAACAATGCTAGAGGCTTTCTGCTTGTTTAAGGGATCGATTTGATTAAAATTTGAATTTTTCTCGAATAGAATATTTTCTTTGTTTTTTAAAATTTGCTCTAAATCAAAATTTTTAATTATAGAATTATTTTTAATTGAAGAAGATTTCGGAATTTTTAAAATCTCAGAATCTCTGTCTTCTATTAATTTATGATTAGAGATATCTTTAATGTGATAATTATTTTCATTCGAATTTTTATGATGAAGAATTTGATTTTCTTTATTAATTTGATTATTCTTATACTGAATCATTGGATTAGAATCATATCTATATTTTACTTCCTCGATTTTATTATCATAATTAATTTTCATAAAACTTGATAGATCAACCGGGTTCAATCTACTTATCTCTTCCTTAACTTGAAATTCTCTAAGAATAGGTTCTTCATAATGATAATCCCTAACATCACATTCTTTTTGAATATCACTATCGATTTCAGCAGGAATTTTATTTTCCCAATTGTTGTCTAAATCTAACTTAACTTCTTCCCTATAAAACTCTGAAATTTCATCTTCGTTGGGCACATCTGGATTCGCGTTTTCAATTTTGGGAACAAATTCGAAATTTTCTTTTCTGTTCAAAATTTGATGTCGATTGGCTTTTCTTTCTTTCAATTTTTCATTTAACATGTTTTCTGCCATCTTTTCCATAAACTTTGATTGCTTATCCATATTATCTCTAACCACCATACAATTTTTCGATTTAGATCTTTTCTTTGCTTGATTTATTTTATTTAACTCCTCTTCTAATCGTTTCAAATTTTCTTGGGCTCTTTGTTTTCTTATAATTTCTTTTCCATTTAATTTCGTTTCAGTTTCGAAATTTTTCTTTAGAGTTTCTTTTGATTTCTGTCTTTCTCCCAATTTTTTGGTTTCTAAATTTGCCTTTTCCTGTGCGGTTAGATATTGAGACATTAATTCCCCTTGCAATTGATCATCGTGTTTGATTATCATAATGTTATGGAATCTTGTTGTAGAAAAGTCGATTTTATTCCCGAGATCATGAAAGGTTTGATTGATTTTATACAAAATATTCTTGGAATTAGCTTCTGTTTGCTCATAGTTGGATTTAATTTTTTCTCTGGCTTCCTTCTCTTTATAAGCTGATACGATTTTATTAGCGTTCTCTTTCTCAATAAGTTTTACTTCTCTTTTTTTATCAAATTTGTAAAGCTCCTCTTTCAATTGATTTTTTAGTTCATTGTTTCTCTTTACAAAATTCAAAGCTTCTTTTCCTTTTTCATTCATGAATTTGTCGAATTCGATTTTCTTTCGCTCAAGTTCTTTCAAATACTCCTCCATCATCTGATTTTGTTTTTCAGTAAGAGTTTGATTAATCGAAATATTTTTAATGATTTCTTCTTTCTTCTGTTTAAGGAATTTGATCTCATCAAGTTTGTTTCTATAAAGTTCTATAACTGCTTTGAATTCTTCTTCTCTTTTCTTAGAATCGAGTTTTGACTTATAGAGACCGACAATTTCCTTGGAATATTCTTTTTCTAACTCTTT
>Ga0169931_10014444_pt1 | contig 10684 bp, 6 predicted proteins | sample Kivu_15m_20L_FD_129675 | JGI IMG/M metagenome (GOLD analysis project Ga0169931, IMG submission 129675) | Freshwater microbial communities from Lake Kivu, Western Province, Rwanda to study Microbial Dark Matter (Phase II) - Kivu_15m_20L... | ecosystem: Environmental > Aquatic > Freshwater > Lake ... | reverse complement strand
CTATTACCAATTGCAATACTATCATTTCCCATATTGTATGCTCCAGCATATAAACCAAGTGCTATAGCTTGAGCTCCCATTCCACTAAAACCAGCATCAGTACCAATTTTTACTTTGTCATTTGTAAAAAGAATTCTATTATCTCCTAATTCTAAATTATTATTATTAGTCCATTTAGTTCCATTGTATTGTAAAGTTTGATATTGTGCTAATGCACCAAACGTTACATCAGAAAGTGCAGATAATTGTGTTACTCCACTTGATGCAGGTCCATATGTAATTTCATTTGTTGTTGTATTATATGATAAACTTTGTAATCCAGTACTCGTATTATTGCGAATAGGACTTATATATAAACTATTCGACCCATATGTCGCATCAAGATATGTTCCTGTTGCATTAATAATAATGGTATTACTATATTGATTTGTAACACCTGCATAACTACCAATCGCAATACAATTACTACCCATACCTGTATTACCAGCACTATTACCAATTGCAATACTATCACTACCCATATTGTATGCTCCAGCATATAAACCGAGTGCAATTGATTGAGATGCCATATTTGTAAATCCGCTATTATGTCCCATCGCAATACTGAAGAGACCAATATTATTATACCCAGCACCATTCCCAATTGCTATACTGCTAGCGTTTTGTTGCGTAAACCCAGCATCTGCACCTATTTTAATCTTATCATTATTAAAAAGAATTCTATTATCTCCTAATTCTAAATTATTATTATTAGTCCATTTAGTTCCATTATATTGTAAGGTTTGATATTGTGCTAATGTACCAAACGTTACATCGGTTAATCCAGCAAGTGTTGATGAACCACCTCCACCACCTGGACCATATGTTATTTCATTTGTAGTTGTATTATAATTTAAAGTTTGTAATCCACCACCTGTATCGTTACGAACTGGTGCAGCGAAAAAACCGGCAGTTGTTGTAACAAGACTATTACTTGGACCTCTGCCATTAAGTGCAATACCATTATTAAATGTATGAGTAATATCAGAACCGATTGCAATAGCATAAGCTCCCAAATTAGTTACACCGCTATTAGTACCGATTGCAATAGAATTATTTGATTGACCTGTATATCCTGCATTCATACCAATTGCAATACTATTTGTTCCCATATTATTATACCCAGCGTAATCACCAACTGCAATTGCATATGGATTCATATCATTGTATCCTGCATTCGTACCTATTGCGATGGATGAATTATCTTGTGCTATATTACCAGCATTCACACCAACTGCAATAGACATATTACCTTGATTTTCACCTGCGCCATTACCGATAGCTATACTATTAACACCCTGAACTAAACCAGCATCAGTACCAATTTTAATTTTGTCACTTGTAAATAAAATTCTATTATCACCTAATTCCAAATCATCATTATTTACCCATTTTGACCCATCATATTGTAATATTTGATATTGTGATAATGCACCAAATGTTACATCATTTAGACTTGCAAGTGATGAACCAGCACCTGAAAATGTTACATTAACCCAATTACTTCCATTATATTGAAGAAATTGACTATTAACTGGTGTAGATAAAATAACATCAGATAAATTACCCACACTATTAGTCATATGAGATACTTCTTTTGTTGTTGTATTATATGCAAGTACATTTGTGCTTGTTTTACTTGCAATTGGTGCAACGGTAAGACTATTCGCACCATTTGAATTTAAAGTAGAACCAGTTGCATTAAGTACGATACTGTTATTATTCATATTACTAGGTCCAGCCATTGCACCAATTGCAATACTATTATTACCCATATTTGTATAACCTGCATTCATACCTATTGCAATTGAATTTGTACCAATTAATTTATATCCAGCCCGATAACCAACTGCTACTGCATAATTCTTCATACCAGCATATCCGGCTGCATCGCCAATTGCCACACTCGAAACCCCTTGACTATCACTACCTGCCATATTACCAACAGCAGTTGCATTTGTTCCTTGTGTAATATAACCAGCTTGTGGACCAATTGCAACTGCTCTTGGACCCTGTCCAATATGACCTGTATCATTTCCAAGTGCAATAGAATAAGTTGATTGACTTGAACTACCAGCACCATTTCCAATTGCTATACTATTTTCTAATTGATTTGTATTACCTGCGTTTGCACCAATACTTATACTAAATGTGGATTGATTATATCTACCGGCAGCATAACCAATTGCTACTGCAAAATCATCTTGACCTACTGCGCCAGCTAAATTGCCGAGCTTAACTGCATTTGCCATTATTATATCAAAGAAATAAAAGATTTTATTCCCGGTTCCACGTATTATTTCCTATCTATATTGCCGAGCAATCAATAAGTGGAACAGGGAATAAGAACCTTAAAAAAATTGAAAAAAATTTTTTATATTTGTTCTTATATAAAATAAACTTTTGATGTCCATTCCGTCACTGGCATCGTTTAACACCCCAGGCAGCACCGTTGCTGTCAACAGCACAACCCCAGCAGTGGGCACGTGCATTACGCTCGGGTCTTCCCCACGACCCCTGCGACCGGCGCCGATCGTCCTGGCAAATCACCCCATCGACACCATCGATGAGGTACCAGAGGCGCCAGAGGCAGAGTTCTGGGCAGCACACGAGCACCTTCTCGAGCGCGTTCGCAAGGAGTTCCTCCGTTCGCAGAACCCCGTCACATCTGCCGTCAAGGAGATTGTCCGCATCCGCAGCTTTGGCGACCCACTCCTCGCAAAGCCAGCTCCCCTCATCCCGGGGAAGCTCTACCTCGGCGACGCCAGCCACGCGATGGACATTGGCACACTCAGGGAGCTCGGCATCAACGCCGTCCTGAACTGTGCCTCCGGCGCCGTTCTCACTGACGCAGAGTACTACGATGAGAACTTTGCCTACCACGAGTTCGCAGCAGAGGACAAGGGCGACTACGAGATGGCATCCCACATCGCAGAGGCACACGGGTTCGTCACCCGCTGTATGGAGGAGGGACGTTCCGTCCTCGTCCACTGCGCGGCTGGCATCAACCGCAGTGCCTTCATTGCCATCTACCTCTACATGGCACTGACCGGCAAGCCCCTCGTCGACGCTGTGAGGCACTGCTTCGCCCTGCGCCCCATCATCCTCTGCAACGAGAGCTTCATCGACCAGCTCGTGGAGGTGGCAGAGAAGGAGGGGCGAATCTGAGAGATGAGAGAAATGAGATAAATGAGAGAAATGAGAGAAATAAGAGAAAAATTGAAATTTTTTTTATAAATAACCATTGATATTATTAATAATGTCAATGGATATTGAAGATATGCATAGTTATAATACGAATCATCTGCTTTTGCATAGCGATCCCCGTGAAAACACACAGTGCGAAACAGTTTATAATATGATTAAGGAGATGGTTGCTAATATTAAGATGAACCCATCTATAAATTATAGTGATTGGAGCAAGCATATGAGAAAGATGAAGGTCAAGTACCATATTGCTCCATCTGTTATTACCCTTAATTATCATTATCGTAATCTGGTTTATCGTGGGGAAATTGAGCCTTGCATCAAGTTTGAGCGATTTAATGTTCGCAAGGAAGCACGCTTTAACAGTGGTATCAATCAGGTAACTGTAATGTCATCACCATATCCTAATGGGCAGGCATTTAGTTGCGAGCACAATTGTTATTTTTGTCCCAACGAACCGGCTCACGAGGGAAATGGATTCCAGGCTCAGCCACGTTCCTATCTCTTTAAGGAGCCAGCTGTTCACCGTGGTAATATGAACAAGTTTGATGCGGCATCACAGATGTGGGACCGTATGACTGTCTTGTCTCTGATGGGCAACTGTATTGTGGACAAGCTCGAAGTAATGGTTTTGGGTGGTACTTGGGGGAGTTATCCAATCGAGTATCGAATTGAGTTTGTGCGTGATTTGTATTATGCTGCCAATACTTTCTACGATATTGAGAGGCGTGAGCGCTATACAATGGAGGAGGAGATTGCGCTTAATATGGATGCACGCTCTCGTATCATTGGTCTTACATTGGAGACACGTCCTGATCACGTTACCGCTGATGAGATTCTTTTGATGCGTAAGATGAATTGCACTCGAGTGCAGATTGGTGTTCAGCACACAGATGACAGCATTCTCAAGCACATTAATAGGGGTTGTTATCTTGCTGATACCAAGCGAGCCATTAAGAATCTTTTGAATGTGGGTTTGAAGGTTGATGTTCATCTTATGTTTGATTTGCCTGGGTCATCTCCCGAGATGGATATGGAGATGATTGCTACGTTGGAGAATGATACTGATTTGCGTTTTGACCAAGCAAAGTTCTACCCCTTTCAGAGTGTCGATTGGACAGTAACCAAGACGTGGGAGGATAGTGGCAAGTACTTGCACTATGATTTTGAGCACCTGGTCGAGGTCCTTATTCACGCCAAGGAAAAGACCTTCCCCTGGGTTCGCTTGAATCGAGTTATTCGCGATATCCCAAATAATTACATTTTGGCAGGAGTTGACCAGCCAAATCTGCGTCAGGTTCTGGAAACAAAGATGCATACTGCTGGAAAGAGTTGCAAGTGTATCAGGTGTCGTGAGCCCGGTAGTAATCGCACTGCATTGGAGAGAATTAACGAAGCAGAGTTGAAGATTCGCCAGTACGAGGCATCTGGTGGGATGGAGTATTTCATTTCAATGGAGACGCCGGACGAAAAGTATATTTATGGATTTTGTCGGTTGCGTATTTCCTCCGAAATGGGATATGTTGATACTATTGAGCCAAAGATTAGGAAGAATAAGGATATGATGGAAAAGATTAATATTTATCCTAATCTGAATGGACTTGCAATGATTCGCGAGCTTCATGTGTATGGAGATATGACCCCAGTAAGCGAGGATGGAATTGCCGTTCAGCATCGTGGATTTGGAAAGAAGATGGTGCAAGAAGCAGAGAGGATTGCAATGGACAATGGGTACATTGGGATGGCAATCATTTCTGGTGTTGGCGCGCGACGTTATTATGAAAAGCACGGGTACTATTTGGAGAATGATTATATGATAAAGTCATTTGTGCCAAATTCATTGGAATACTCTCAGTACATTGGAATTATACTAACATTTATTCCTCTTCTCATTGTGCTTTTGGCTATTTTCCTTTATTAATATAGATAAATAATTTTATTTAAATACATATATATGTATATTTTTAATGCATACTCCAACTCTGTGTTTGAACATGATTGTTAAAAATGAAAGTAAAATCATAACTAGAATGTTTGATACTGTTGTCGATATAATAGACAGTTATGTAATTTGTGATACTGGTTCAACAGATAATACAATAGAAACCATAACTGAATATTTTAAAAGTCATAGAATCCCTGGTAAAGTTGTAGTTGAACCATTTAAAGACTTTTGTTATAATAGAAATTTTGCGCTTAATAGTTGTGTCGGAATGGCGGATTATGTATTATTAATGGATGCAGATATGAAATTAATTGTTGGGAAATTTGAAAAAAATAAATTATGGGATTATGATTGTTATCATATACTTCAGGGTAATGATGATTTTTATTATAAAAATATGAGAATAGTTAAAAATACAGGTAATGCTTCATATATTGGTGTAACTCACGAATATCTCAATGTGCCAGGTGAATTTCGTACTGGTGAATTTAAAAAGAATGAATTATTTATCAATGATATTGGTGATGGTGGATGTAAGAGCGATAAGTTTGAACGAGATGTGAGGTTATTAACAGAGGGTATAGAAAAGGAGCCAAATAATGTTAGATATCATTTTTATCTTGCAAATACATTATTTGACCTGGGAAGGTATGATGAAGCAATATCATATTATAAGAAAAGAATTGAATTAGGTGGATGGAAAGAAGAAGTATGGTTCAGTTATTTTAAAATTGGTATGGCATATAAAAATAAATCTGATATGGGAAATGCTATGAAATATTGGTGCGATGGGTTTGATTATTATCCTGAAAGGCTTGAGGGAATATTTGAAATCATTCACCACTATAGAAATAATAGCAAACAAAGAATAGGATATGAATTTTATAAGATGGCTAAGACTATTCTAGATAAAAAATATAATTACGACGGATGTTTATTTCACCATAATGATGTATATAGTTATAAACTTGCGTATGAATTTACTTTATTAGCTGCATATGTCGGTATATATAATATTAATAATGAAATAGTTATGATTCTTAATAATAGTAAATTGAATGATATGAATAAAAATGTTATAAAAAATATGAAATTTTATAAATTTATTTTAAATCAAAAAAATAGAAAAACATTTGACAATAGTATTATTCGAAATGTTGAAGGAATAGATATGACATTTTATTCTTCATCAAGTTGTATGATAAATAATAATGATAATGATGGGTATATAATGAATGTCCGTTATGTAAATTATTATATTAATGAGAATAATTTTTATGCAAACTGTGAAAGATATATTATTACAATTAATAAATGTTATATATTAGATAAAGATTTTAATATTATTAATGAAAAAATATTTGATATGCAGTTTGATGGTAGAAGATATATCGGAACAGAAGATGTGAGGATATTTTATAATAAATTTGATAATAAATATCTTTATTTAGGAACTGGTTTACAAAAAGATAATAATTTAGGAATTAATTATGGTCATTATAATATTAATAATTCTAAATTAGAAGAGAATATGTCTGAATTAAAACAACATTTTAAAAATACTGGATGTGAGAAAAATTGGGAATTAGTATTATATAAAGATAATATTTATGTAATTTATGAATGGTTTCCATTAAAATTGTGTACGATTGAAAATAATAATTTGATTGTTAAAGAAGAAAAACAAATGCCATCTATATTTAATCATGTTCGCGGTTCTACTTGTGGATTTGAATATGGTGATATGATTTGGTTTGTTGTTCACTTAGTTTCATACGATGTTCCACGACATTATTATCACATGATAGTCGTTTTTGATAAGAATATGAATTTACAACGATATAGTGCGCCATTTAAATTTGAAGGTGAACCAATTGAGTATTGTCTCAGTATAAATATTAGAGATAAAGAAGTTTATATGAATTATAGCACTTGGGATAGAACAACCCGAATTGGTGTTTATGATTTAGATTATATTGAATCTATTTTATGTTATAAATAAAAATTGATCGCAGGTTAGAATTTATGTATAAATTGTAACATTCTCGATTAACATTTGTGCGCGTCGTAAAAGGCAAGTGTAATTCTTCGAATATACTTGCCTTTTAGCGAACAAAACTGGTCGCGATAAGTCAAAAGTGCAGACTGCACTCTATTCGAAGAATATAATTACGACAACCACATTTATTTTTAGGATTTTATATAAAATCCTAAAAATAAAAATTGATAAAAATTAGTATTGAACAATAATATTAAATATTAATGCCCGATATTTATGAATATCTAAAGAATGGTGATATTTATTATGCATTGGAAGAATGTAGGTCGAAAAGAATTCATTATGCGGTTTATAATATAGTGAAAATGTTAATTGCATCACATAAATCAATTTTTAAAGATTTGTTGGGATTTCTTGTTAATCATATTAATGAATATATTGTGTCTGATACATTTGAAACATTATTATTGACTGAAGATTGTGGTGATAAAATTAATATTATGAAAGATTTTTTAAGAAAGAATAAGTTAGAATGGATGTTATTTCGTAATACTGACATTTTATTGGAACTCGCTGTAAAGTATAATAGATTGGATAGTATAGTGGTACTAGTAGATATAATTAAATATTTCAAAGAATCATATAAATTTTTGAATTGTTTTTCAAAAATGAATAGTTTAAAAACATTCAAGCATATTATTAAATGTGATATGGAAAAATATATTGCTATGAATATTGATGATATATTTTATAATATGTTAACTGTTGGAAATAAAGAAATAATTATGTATATAATTAAAAATTATAAAATAAATTTTAATTATAATCATATTATTTATAAATATAATATTAAGGGAGATTTTAAATATTATAATAATATTGGTATTAGAATGGATATGATTTATAATAATACTATTCCGTTTATTATCTGAGCTATGGAATTAATTTAATTTTAATCGCCAATACACCATATTCTCTTTCCTTTTCTTCGCTATAAAATTGTCTATATATCGCAATTCCTTCATCAATCGTTTTTATATTTGGGAGGGTTGCGCGCAACCCTTCTTGCATTAAATAATCGTTAAAAGATTTATACTTTGTTATTCTTTTAATCTTTGTTTTTATTTTCATATCATTATTTGTAAAGATAACAATATCACCTTTTTTTAATTGTGAGAAAACATTTTTGTTTAGCCTACCTTCGACTTTTTTCTTTTTGTTTTTAATATAATCAAACCAAGGATTACTAACTGATATTTCATAAGTTGACATTATAATAATAATATATTATTTGTGTCCGTAGCCATTCGAATGGCGCTGATCACAATTCATAAAGGTTAATAGGAATTCTTAGGATTTATATATAAATCCTAAGCCACTATCAATAACACTATTCTCTATTTATTCCCTGTTTCAGATAATAAGTGGAACCGGGAAATAATAAAAAATTGAAAAAAAAAATGTATATCAACTCTTATAATTTTGACTTGTAATGTCTTCTATCGACGAAGCATCCACTAATGACCATTCCCAGGAGTGGGACCATGGTAGTGAAGAGGATTTCTATGACTCCCTCGCATTCTATGACTTCCTCGCACAAGAGTACGAAGACGACGAGTACTTGAACTATGAGGATTCTTACATGGACCAGTATGACGACTATTGGGGCGATGACCAAATTCGGTACGACAACGTCCGTCAATACCGTGTCATCCGCCCCACTCATCTCACCTTGGAGACCATCAGCTTCCACATTGGACGTGCAACGGGTTTTGCCATCGAGCACAACCGTACTCACGAGATTGGATTGCTGGTGCGTCTCTTGGCAAGGACCTTCAAGGAATATGATGCACCCACACGCAGAGAGTTGATGAAGGCAATCTTTGCCTTCTTCACAATGGACGAGTGCAGTGATAGCATCATTCAGCAAATATTGTATATTCTCTTTGAGGAGCGTGGGATGAACTTTAAGCTGATGTGCGAAGTTCTCGATGTCCTCGATGAGAACAGCTATCGGCAGTGCGTCTTTCTTTGTGCATTGGAGTGGTCAACGTCTGGACGACGCAACCAGAAGCACGCCACCCAACTGAGGTACTTTACCGAGATGCTCGACGAGGCTCAGATGGAAAAGTACTTTAAGAGCTTCAGCGTTTGGTCGGATGATGAAGAGTACACCAAGTTTCTCATCACCAAGGTCTTCTACGACTGGGTCCACGATTACAATTTCCAGGCGAATCTCTTTGCCTGGTTGTTTGATCATCGATTCATCCGGTCATTCCGCTACTTTTCATCGACCTACGGTTTCTACCGGGACGTGATATTGGAGGGGATTCCATATGTATGTGCCACCTCACGTCATTCTAGCGAGCGTCTCCATCATATGTGGACGATGATGTGTGATGACTACGACTTGCACGATGAGATCATAAACATCGTATTTGAGTTCATCGAGTTGCTCCCAGTCGATTCAGAAACTACATACACTACGAATTGGAACTGGACTGACGTTGTCAACGTGTTGTTCCCTATCGTCAAGGAGCAACTGTCCCACAAGGACTTTCGTCTCTTCTTGTGCGAGGTGATGCGCCGTCTGATGGGAAAGAATAATTCGGAGCTGGTTAGGATGATGAATCGTTTGTACTTTTCCCATCTCTCCGCAGTACGTCAACTTGTCATCTGCCTCAATTGGTGTAATTTTGATGCAACTATGCCATATTACACATTATACTTGTTCCAACAAATGACGCGGGCAGAGATGGACACAGTCTTTCTGGCAGTGTGTGCTGAGAACAATGTTCCGGCTGCGAATTGGATCAAGTCCAGACAGCTAACAGCGCGATACACCCTGAATGTTGTCGATGGGAAGATTGTGTCCTATGGCATTGTGGAGGAGGCGCTTGACTTGAGCTTTCTGTCCGTCGCGCTTGAGTCGCCTCTATGCCGGTTTGGCTTCAAGGCAAAGGACTCTCGCACACTGAAGAACAAGAATGATGAGTGCGTTGTCTGTATGGAGCCTCTCGAGTCGACTGTCGTCCTGAACTGCCATCCAACGCATCAGATTTGCGAGGGGTGCTGTGATAGGATGATGAGAATGAACCTGAAGAGCACGTGTCCTCTGTGCCGTGGAAGTGTGCGCCCGAGCGATTGTAGTGTGTATGTATAATTTGTGGTGCTTATTAGCGACCACATATGTGCGCGTCGTAAAAGGCAAGTGCGCACTTGCCTTTTAGCGAACAAAACTGGTTGCGATAAATGAAAAGTGCGGGACGCACTTTTCAATTACGACAACCACATATGTTAAAAATTGAAAAAATTATTTTATATGTGTTCTTATATAAATAGAACTTTTGATGTCGTTCCATACACGTTCATCACTTAATCCCAGCGCACTGCGCACGCCTACGGGCACCAGCGCACAGCCTACGGGCACTAGCGCACAGCCTACGGGCACTCAACCGATACACGAGCCGTTCCTGTACCCAAGCTCGTGCTTT
>Ga0169931_10014443_pt1 | contig 10684 bp, 14 predicted proteins | sample Kivu_15m_20L_FD_129675 | JGI IMG/M metagenome (GOLD analysis project Ga0169931, IMG submission 129675) | Freshwater microbial communities from Lake Kivu, Western Province, Rwanda to study Microbial Dark Matter (Phase II) - Kivu_15m_20L... | ecosystem: Environmental > Aquatic > Freshwater > Lake... | reverse complement strand
TATGGGGATTGGGGATTGGGGATTGGGGATTGGGGATTGGCCCAATCCCCAATCCCCAAATCCCCAATCCCCGTCAATAAGATTTATATTAATTTCCCCTAGTAACATTTGCTCGATTATTAATCATAATTTATGAAATTATAAATTATAAAAATATTATAATAGATTTATTTCTTAAATAAAATTATTCGAAGAAATTAATAATTCAGTCAGTCTTAATTACTTAAATATAAACTAGCAGCAAATACTATTCCTCTTTTTATAAGCACAGAAGCTTTTTCCATTCTTTCTTTAAGATTATAATTGCCAATAATTTGTGAACACTCAGCCATTTGTTTGATCAACTCATCTAATCGCCTCATGCACCGTATGATGCTTCCTAAAAGTATACAAAATTAAAAAGGATGATTACCTTCGTATATATCCGTAATCTTACATAATTCTGAAAATTTTGCTTCATTGGCCCACTCGAATGCGATTTCCATAAAGTCTGGTTTAAACCCCTCAACATAATCGTTTTTATTTATGTTTATCTTACATTCTATTAGAATATCAGCTACTTGGCCCGCACTGGAAGTAACTCTGGCATGTATATTTTGAAGTAACGGGTTCTTTGCAGGTTTTGATTCATTTTTGCTACCTTCTTCGGAAAGGAAACAGCTGAGCATTGCGCACAGCAGATTAGGTTCGATATCGTTGAATGACCCGTTAAATAGCATTTCAGTGAGAAGCAACTCATCCGCAGAAGATATAATACACGCTACCTGTCCTTTTTGAAGCACTGTGTTATTAGCAGAGATGAACTCAAGTCTTCTTAGAACTCTCTTCATGTTCTTAAGATCATCCTTGAGTATCAATTCTTTTGTTTTGTTAAGATTGTCTAGGAGTGTTAATATATTGTTCCTTATTGCTTCTTTTTCCTTGAATTTCCCCATGTCTATTTCTGTTATCTTCAAATTTTCGCATTGGATTTCTAAATTTTTTAACAAGTTGTTCGAATTCTTTTGCTTGTTAATGAGGTCAACGAGTTTTACATCTTTTATTTCCATGTCTTTTAAGGGATCTAGCTCTGGGTAATTTCCTTTAAATCGCTTTTGTATTTCACAGAATAACATTTCGATTTGTTTTAGGTTCTTTTTTTCTTTTAAATCATGGGGGAGATTAATCTTAATGGATGAAATATTTTCTAGGGAGTTTAGCACAACTGGAACTACTCCAAATTGGCCATTACCTTCTTTGATGTTTCCAGGAATTAATTTTGAATCTGGATCGATTACGTTGCTTACGTATAAAAGAGTGTCTACAAAATACATTTCAACATTCTTTGAATTTCCGTTGTTTTCTGAAAGAATAGAAGACAATTTTTCACCGATAACTTTATTTTTGTTTTCTTTTAATATCAATTCTACGTTCTTCTTTATGAAATTCACCACGATACCCCAACCCCATTTTTTTATTTTGATCAACCTTCCAGGAGCTAAAAACGGAATTATGTTCTCAGTTAATGTAACAATTTTAGACACCTCCTCGTTAAATTTCTCTATTTGACCTTGAATTTCCAGAGTTTCTTTTATGAGGCTTTGAGCGTTGGTATCTAAATTAATTTGTTTAAGCTTGTTATAAAACTCTTTGATTTTAAGTTTCATCATTGGAATAGCTCTCTCAGACTGGAATTGATGGAAGGAGCGCTTGACGATGTACTCTGGTTCGACTCCTTCTAGTCTTGTAAGACTTGTAAGCATGTTATAGGATAGATGGAAGGTACTATTAAGAGGATCTGCCTTTCCACAGAGCATTGATTTACAAACATCTACATCTATTTTCTTGTTGAGCATCATGATTGTTATTCCTCTGTCGTCTAGTCCTCTTCTTCCCGCTCTTCCTGACATTTGTATGTACTCTCCTCCACTGAGCCATCTATGTTGATCCCCATCAAATTTTTCAATCGATGTGAATACGACGGTCTTGGCAGGCATGTTGATACCCATGGAAAATGTCTCTGTAGAAAACAAGGCTTTTATTAATCCTTCTTGAAAAATTAATTCAACTGATTCTTTCACAATTGGAAGTAAACCTCCGTGATGTACTCCGATTCCCTTTTTTAAAAGTGGCAGCATCATCTGAATCTGCGGAAGATTTTGGTCCTCCTCTGAAAGAGTCGAGATGGCGTTTCTGAAAATTACCTCTATCATTTCTTTCTCTTCATCTGTTGTAAGATCCATTTTAGATAAGGAAAGCGCTCCAACCTCACAATCTTTTTTAGAAAAGCTAAATACTATTGCTGGATCTAAATTGTTATCTTTAATCAATGAGATAATCTTCTTAATTTCTGATTCTTGTCCCTTTTTCTTCGCTCGTTTATCGAATATTTTATCGAGATTTAAATCCTCGTTTAAGGTAGAAATCGCCTTTGAAAAATTCTCTTCCTTGAAATTTCCTTTTTCATCGACAACTAAATATATTCCCTCAGAGCCAGGTACAAACACGTAATGCTGAAGAGGGACTGGTCTATAATCAGTATAAACGACATTGCAAGGTTGACCTTTAATCTTGCAAATCCACATGGCAAATTCCCTTGCGTTAGGTATGGTGGCAGATAAGAAAACATACTTTACTACGTTAGGTAGTAAAATCATCGTCTCTTCCCAAACAACTCCTCTCTCCTTGTCTCTCATATAATGCACTTCATCAAAGATAACCCATGCCATTTCTCTGGTAATCTCTGATCCTTTGTAAAGCATGTTCCTTAAAATCTCTGTTGTCATGACTATACAAGAAGCTTCAGGGTTTATTGTCACATCACCAGTCATCAATCCGACATCTAAAAATTCCTGTTGAAGTTCTCTATACTTCTGATTGGATAAAGCCTTGATTGGTGATGTATATATGACTCTTTGTTTATCTCTCAAAGCCATAGCTATTGCATACTGTGCCACCGCTGTTTTTCCTGCCGAAGTATGTGCTGCAACAAGTACAGACTGACTGTTTTCCAGACAAAGCACTGCTCGTTCCTGAAATTTATCGAGGATGAATTCGTATTCTTTTGCTGGTTTCGTTGTAGGTTTGACTAAGGATAGTTTAAACTCCTTCGGAGTGATGTTTTCATGAATGCAGCCTTGGAAATCAAAAGTTTCTAGTTTCATGTCAGACTCTGTCATAATCTGATTTTGTAAATCTTGCATCACAGTCTCTTCATTGGAATTACCGAAGACATTTCGAATTTTAGATTCTATCATTTTGTCAACGGATTCGAATTTGGTGTTTTCTATTTCCTCTTCAAGAGATTCTAAGTCACAGGCTATTTTAGCATCGATATTTTGAGTTAAATTTTGTTCAGCCAACTTTTTTTCTAAATCTTCTGATCCATCTAAATAAATTTAAAAATAATAACCCATACTTGAATTACATTTTAACTCGGTAAAATTTTCCACTGACGTTTTACGATTTTTGTCTTTGATTCCAGAATTATCCTTAAAGGAATCATCTCTAGATAATTAATTGGAATTTAAAATTTTGATATACTTTAATTTCTGTTTTTTGCTTGGTATAGTAGAATTTGAATTTCCTCCGCTTCTGTTCATTTCATCTGCTTCTCTCTTTTTCTTTTTCCTCATTAAAGTTTCTTTTTCTCTTTCTTGTAGTTCATCTTCGTCTTCGAATGCTTGGAATAAGTCCTTGTCCATAATATTCCTAATAAATATTAAAATTTTAAATATTTACTTAATATTAAAATAAGAATTAATGTGAAAAAAAATAAATTAATTCTATTAAACATTAATTTTGTTAATGAACATTAATTCCTCATCAAAACCAATTAAAAACATAAGAGCTAAAATCAAAAGCGCAATGGGAAGAGAAGAAGTGAAAAACAATAACACAGAGATTCACAGATGTGAAATTAACAAATGTGAGATAGCATTCGAGATCCAAAGTAAAAAATCAGAAAAAACTAGCGATCTCGAGAATAATACAAATAATAATCATGTGAATTATACTCAGGAATATGACACTTCTCAGAGAAATATAAACCTGGATAAAATTAAGGGTACGATTATTATATTTATTGATTATTATATCTATATATTTTCTCTCATCAATTTTTAGATCACTACTTTTCCGAACCAGTTTATTCAAATGAAAACGAGATTTCTTTTAATATCACACCTGATGAGGATGAAATCAGAAAAGATTTGAATGTGAATTTAAATGCTAATGTTAATGTTGATGGGAATACGACTATGAATAATAATGTGAATGCAAATAAAAAATTAAACTCCAGCGTTGATATTTGTAATAACACAAAACTTGGAAAAAATTTTGACCCCAATAACAAAGAGGATGCTACGAATGAGAAATCAGAAATTTGTAACCAACACAATAGACCAAATTATTTCATTGGTTCTCCTAGAACATTAGATAAATCTCCTAAAATCCCCAAAATAACAAACACAAATATTATCCAGAATGAATCTAAGAAAGAAACAAGTAACAAGAGTGAGAACTTGCATATTTACAATGATGAAGAAAATAAAAGAATCCAAATCGAAGCCAAGGAACTGATTGAAAAAACTAGAAGGATGATGGAAAATTTAGACGACAATATTCAGAAATTCGACTTTAGCGAAATCAAAAAATATTCATCCGCGAATAAGAAAATGAAGAATCTCATGGTAATTAATGAGAAAAATGAAAATAGAAAGCTTCAAATAGAAAAATTAGATGCAAATGGAAATAATATAAGCATTAATAATCTTCCGAAATTAGCACCTGATGCCCAATTAGACTACTTAGAGGAAAAACCTTTTGATTTAATGAAAATCCTCAGAGTAGAAAACGCTCCGAATCCAACACAAAACAATCCTAATCCTCCTCATTCAACTTCTAATCCAACATTAAACACCCTCAATCAAAAACTCCTCGAAAAAATAAAAACCATAAAATTCCTTGAAAAAGAACTAAAAGAAAAAAATTCAACAATTGACAAACTTAACTCCAAATTAGATAAGCAAAATGAGGAAATCAAAAAACTTAACGAAAAATTAACCGTAAAATTTTTATCTTTAAAATAGGCAGAAAGAAGTTTGAATTTAAAATCTGAAATAGCTTATCTTAATAAAAAACTAAAAGAAAAAGAAAATGAGACGATAATGAAAACAAAATTGTTTGATAATATCATAGAAGAGTATAAAAATAAAATTCAAAGTCTGATTGTAGTAAATGAAAGTGCGATGAATAAAATAAAAGAACTCGATTTGTGGAAGAAGAATCTAATTGAAATTGAGAATTCCAAATTGAATGTTGAAAAACAATTAAAAAATTTGAAGGAAAATTTCGAACTGGAGATAAAAGAAAAAAAGAAACAAGAGGAGAAATATAAAAATCTTGTTCTAATTATAAAAAATTTGATACAGAAAATTCAAATACTCTATGAAGAAGAAGAAAAATTTCACAACAACGATATGAATTCATTTATGAAAAAACTAGATGAATTTTTTAAAATTCGTTGACAATTTTATTTTTTTGTGGTATAATTATAATAAAGAGAATTTATAATGAAACTAACAACATAGCATTTTTAAATATATAATAGATGATATTATTCTCTAAGAAATTTTTAATTAATAATTATTGTTCAATTTTAATACTTACGATAATATGATGTGAATTATTTTAAATATTATGATAAAATGCACTTATTCTTTTAGATTCCTAATTATTAAATAGGGATTTATACTTGTAAATATGAGTTAGTTAATAAAATAATAAATGCCTTTTTATTACTTAATTATTACTTAATTCTTGCTTATCATTGAATTTTGATTTATTCTAATTAGATTTCTTTTCAAGCTTATTAATTGTATCAAGTAATATCCCTATTCTGTATTTTAGCTTGTTATTTTCAAGAGAGAGTTTTTCAATTTGAGGGAGCTAGTTAATAGATGAAATGTAAGATATAAATATAATTATGTTTTTATTATGATTTCTTACAGTTTTCTTTTCATAATTTATGAAAGCATTTTTTAGGATTTCACATTGATATACCTTCTTATCTAACAATTTCTTCGATACAAGTTCGTCTGATTCGATGTTGTTTTGATTTTGTGAAGTTTGTTTATTATTCATGACATTATTTGCTGCGGTTGCTTTCGAATCGGCGTTTTTCTCTTCTAATTTTGCCTAAAGTTTGTGATGATTTGAATTGGTAATATATTTTACTATGTATTCCTCTGCTTCATTTAAATTCTTATGAAATGTTTGTGAAAATTCCAAAAGTTGAGATCTCAAATTTTCTTGTACTTCTCTTATTGGATTAGAAAACAAATCTGATTTTAGTTGTTCTTCTAAGTACCCTAATTTTTTACTGAGTTCAGTCAAGTTGTCTGTGTTTTCATTTATGTTTGTTTGTTTTTCCATTTTGATAGATAGAATTTTAATAAAATAACTTATTAAAATAGAATTAAAAATATTTCACAAAAAATGTATGTATAGGAAGATTATTGGAATTCTCATTCGGAAATATTTATGTAAATTACTGAAAATACATTTACAACTAAGCATAATTGAGGGTGTAAAAATCAATATGGAATATAAAAATTAAAATTTTTTCCTTGATTTGTTCAGTTGTATTATATTCTTATGAATGAATACCGTTATTATCTGTTGAATTATAATTTATCAATCTCACCTATATTTATATTTTTACGAATAAAAATCAACATGATATTAATTTTGATTATAAATTTCAATTCAAATTGTGTAAATTTTCCTTACAAAATAGAATAATAAAATAAGAAATTTCAAATTAAAATATGATTCTGATAACATCAATTTAAAATTAAAAAATTTAATTTTAAATGTATTATTTCATAAACGTTTATCTCAAATTTACCTAATTGCTACAAACCTTATCGTTTCTAATATGAATTTTTAATTATGGAGTTTTAATTCATCAATATTTAACGTATTAATTCTTATATATGCTAAATTAATACATATATAATTTAAATAAAAATAAATAATTCATCACCAAGATATTATATATAAAAAATGGAAAGGAAGGAAAACACTAAACCCATGAACGAGATCAGAATTGGATTCCAATCCAGGGTTAGAAACATCATCAACTACGCAAATGTATTACTTAAAGAAAATAACTTCAGAGTAATCAACTTATCTGCCATCGGAGGAGCCATTGGATCCCTCGTTAATGCAGTTGAAGTCATCAAAATTAATAACCCCGGACTTTATCAAGTAAACAAAATCGGCACTGTTTCATACCAAACTGTCGACAATCAAGGATCTGTCCAAAATCAAAGATACTATCCCAAACTTGAAGTAGTTTTGACTTTGGACGAGCCAAAAGATGCTGGAGTAGGATTCCAAGACAAATTGAGCGAAGAAGAAAGAGCTAAATTACTCGCAGTTGCCCAAGAAAGAAGAAAGGGAGATGAAACAAGAAGGGGAGGAGAACCCAGAAGAGGAAGAGGAATCCGTGGAAGAGGACGTGGAGGCCGTGGGAGAGGAGGAAACAGAGGAAGACCCCAACCCCAAAGAGAAGAAGGAGCATTTAGACCAAGAGAAGAAGGTGAATTCAGAACCCCTAGGGAAGAAGGTGGATTCAGAAATAGACCAAGGGGATTCGTCCAGAGAGGCAGAGGCAGACCTAGAGGTAGAGGATTCCCTAGCAGACCAAGAGGTGCCGAAAGAGGTAGAGGATTCTCTAATAGAGGTAGAGGAGGATATTAAAATAATAATCCCATTACTTTGATTTCTGAAAAAATATAATTTGCAAAAATTTTAAATCTATAAAGAACATTTAATAATTACTCAATGTCGACTGCATTTTGTTTCTAATTATATATATATATAAATTGTTTTTATTTAATATTTATATTTGTTAGGTCAGACTAGATTTTAAAAAATTTTTATTTATTTAATATAAATCGAATCATCTTATATAAGTTGTATAATTTATTTATGAGTATAAATCTCCTAATGAATGTAGCACTAATTAAATAGCTAATTAGAAAAATAAATTTAACAAAATTTTAGAAGATTATATTAAATTTCTAATAATAGATAACATCTTATTTAATAAAAATCCTCTTAACATCTAGTTTAATCATCATCTAAAGCGATAGATCTAACTGCAGTTGAGATACTTAATCCACCGAAGGCAGTTTTATTTTTGAACTTAGTTTTTTCTTTTTTGAAATCTCTTCCTTTGGTGAATTTCAATTTTTCATTTGCTTGTTTACCATAGTTTTCTCCTGTTTTATACATAAAAGATTCATATGAATTATCTTGAAGGGATTCTGGGAGGATTTCTTTCAAGCTGTCATCAATTCTTTTAAAAGGAGTTTTGTCTTTTTCTGCATCGTTTACATTTTTAGGTGGAGCAGGAACAGCGAAATTATTTAAATTTAAGTCTTCAGATTCATCTTCACTTTCTTGTTTTTTCGTTTGTTTTCCGTTTTTATTTTTTCCGTTGGTAGATGAATTTTTGGATTTTTCTACAGTTTCTTCCTCGACCTGCAATTTTCGCTTTTTATTCAAAAGTTTTGTATCTGATTGTGATTCCGATTTTTCCTTTTCATGGACATTCTCTAATTCGAATTTCTGTGTCAAATTTTTTGATTTCTTTTTCCAAAATTTTTTAACCTCTGGTTGAGAAGAGATAAAGTACTTTACCATATCCTTCAAACAAAATTTATCCTTCATTTCTCCAAGTAGCTCGTCCTAAATATCAGAATTATTTTATATAAAGATGAAAAAGAATTTCTATTTTTATATTCTTACGTATTCTTCTTCATCTATTTCGATGTGTTTGTTTAAAACTTTGCTAACGTCCTTTAGTTCAACTTCGTTTAAAAATTTTTTGATGATGTTTAGAAAAAAGTCTAATGGGATTTTCATCAAATAAATATGATATTTTTAAATTTATTTAATGAATAAATAAAATTCAATATAATCATATGTGTGTATAATTATGTTTATATTTTAATAAATAATTGAAACATAATAATTTTTAATAAAAAATGAAAGCTCCTCCAAAAAATAAATCTTTATCATCACAAAATGTTAATAAATCTGGTAAAGGAAAGAATCCCAATTTTAATTCTAAATCTTTTACGAATGCAAATGCGACTTCATTCAAAAATGTGGTAAAGCTCGAAGAAAAAACATGGCAGAATGCAATTAATAAATTTCATGGTACGTTAGAATGGGAATCTACTCTTGTCCCAAGAAAACTTCAAAGCTCTCCGTTAGTTAATTTGAAAACAGATAATTCAAAGAATCTTGGAAAAATCAATACCACAAATTCAATTACACCCTTTCAAAAAGTGGAGCATGATTTTTATGTAACGAATACAGAAAGAGGTCTTTGGGAAAAGGAATTACAAAAGAACAAAACAGAGAAGAAAATATTTAGTGAGAAAAAAATAAGACAAGAGAATCTATCGAATTTTGGAGGAATTAATGTGGTATTTTACTTATTATAATTTAAAATAAACAATGTTAGTCCAGTATTTTATCAGACAATAAAATCTTAAGTTCTGATCATAAAGAGAGAAATACGCAAAAAAAAAATATCGAAAATTCCTTTTTCGAAAAATCTAAAAAAGAGTAAAATTTTTATTTCATATTTAAAAAGAAATATGAGTAGGTACAGAGATTTTCATGGAGAAAGCAAAGTACTAGGGACATCGCAATATTATTCTACTAATACTGACACAAATTTAAATGTTTCAAAATTTAATACAAATGATTCTGAAATTCAAAGAGTCCCAAACAAAAAATTTGATAGTGTTAAAACTGTTACTGTAAATTTAGATGACGATTTTTTATTAAAGTCCGTGAAGAAAATTACACCTATGCATCTGAAGTTGTATGAAAGTACTATGCAGAATGTAATCTACTTAAATTTATTTTAATATATAGAACTTATTTATTGAGAAAGTACCGGTTCCAAAGTCACACACCTCTTTCAATAAAAAGGATGATTGTTATCAAGCCAATTATTCACCTTCGTTTAAAAAAAAATTAGAATTATTGAAACACAACACAAATAACTTTTTTATTTAATGAGAAAGGGGGGCTTTATTTTAATTTTTTTTATTTGTAGTAGGTCTTATTTTTATAAATGAAATGAAAATGAAAAGGATGATGAATGAATTTAAATTATTTTTTCTTTAATTTTTTTATGATTATAAACAGAATTAATGTTATGTTAATCAAATTATTTTGCAATTCTTTTAATTTTATAAATTTTAAAGTGTTAATTATTATATATAGTAATAATATCGTTTGAAATATTGAAAATATGTTTGACAATATTAGCTTACAAAGATTTATTTTTTTTATGCCCTCTTAAACTTCTCGTTTTGTTCACAGTAGCTGCTGCAATAGTTTTTGCTTTCTTTTTATTCTTACCTATTTTCAGATATCCCTGTTTTATGTGTTCGTATTGCCTTTTCTCTCTCTCTGGGTAATTCGAAAAATCTTTTTCAGCCGAGGCTTTTCTTGCAGAACTCCTCACTGTGGTCATCAAGCGAGTTTGATTTGATTTTGTTTTTGAAGAATTTCGAGATTTTTTGGGACGAACATGAGACATTTTATTTTTAACATTTTTACTTTTAGAACCAACATTCTGTCTGGGTTGTTTAGTTCTTAGACTTGTTTT
>Ga0169931_10014442_pt1 | contig 10685 bp, 8 predicted proteins | sample Kivu_15m_20L_FD_129675 | JGI IMG/M metagenome (GOLD analysis project Ga0169931, IMG submission 129675) | Freshwater microbial communities from Lake Kivu, Western Province, Rwanda to study Microbial Dark Matter (Phase II) - Kivu_15m_20L... | ecosystem: Environmental > Aquatic > Freshwater > Lake ... | reverse complement strand
TGGCCATCACGCCGAGGATCATCAGGGTGCCGGTGAAGGGCAGGCCCCTTTCGGGGTTGAGCAGGCCCCGCAGCACCTCGAGATCACGGGTGCCGGTCTTGCGGTAGACGATGCCCACCAGCAGGAAGAGCAGAGCCGAGATCAGGCCATGGCTCACCATCTGAAACACCGCGCCGAGCAGGCTCACCGGCGTGGCGGCAGCAGCCGCCAGCAGGATCATGCCCATGTGGCCCACGGAGCTGTAGGCCACCATGCGCTTCATGTCGCGCTGGGCGATCGCCGCCAGGGAGCCGTAGAGCACCGAGACCGCCGCCCAGATCGCCAGGCCGGGGGCCAGCAGGCTCCAGGCCTCCGGAAACAGCCCGAGGCAGAGGCGGAGCAGTCCGTAGGTGCCGAGCTTCAGCAGCACCCCGGCCAGCAGCACCGAAACCGGAGTTGAGGCCTGGGTGTGGGCATCGGGCAGCCAGGTGTGAAAAGGCACCAGCGGGATCTTGATGCCGAATCCCACCAGCAGAGCCAGGAGCAGCGCCACCTGGCTACCCATCTCCAGCCGATCACTGAGCACCGGCGTGAGGCTGAAATCCACACGGCCGCTGAGCAGCGCCAGACCGAGGAAGGCCCCGAGGATCAGCATCCCCGAAACGGCCGTGAAGATCAGAAACTTGGTGGCTGCATAGGCGCGGCCGGCGCCGCCCCAGATCGAGATCAGCAGCCAGAGCGGGATCAGCTCGAGCTCGTAGAAGAGGAAGAAGAGCAGCAGGTTCTCGGCCAGGAAGGCACCGTTCACCGCCGCGCTGATCAGCAGCAGCAGGGCGAAGTAGATACGCGGTCGCTGGCTGATGTCGCGCGTGCACACCGCCGAGACGAGGGTGAGAGCACCGTTGATCAGCACCAGGGGCAGCGACAGGCCGTCGATGCCGAGGCAGTAGTCGAGGCCGATCATCGGCACCCAGCTCCAGGCTTCCTGCAGCTGCATGCCGCCCACGGAAGGATCGAAGGCCAGCAGCACCCGCAGGCTCCAGAGCAGCTGAAGGGCAAGGGTGGTGATCGCGATGGCCCGCATCCGGCCGGGAGCGGGGTTGCTCGGCCAGAGCAGCAGCGCGGCGGCACCGGCGAAGGGGATCAGGAGCAGGAGGCTCAGGGTCATCGCGCCCTCATCCCCGCAGCCAGGCGAGGCTGCCCAGCAGAACCAGGATGGCGGCCACCAGGGTGAGCACATAGCTCTGAAGCTGGCCGCTCACCCCCAGCCTGAGGCTTTCGGCGCTGGCCAGTGAGGCACTGCCGATGCGATTGACGAGGCCATTCACCAGCACGCGATCGACCTGATTCACCAGCCCGGCGAAACCGGCCACAAAGGCCACGATCGTCGCCTTGTAGATCCGCTCGGTGTAGAAATCGAAGGCGAGCAGGTCCTGCACCAGCCGCAGCGGACGGAACAGCGAGCGAGACCAGAAGGCAGCCAGCGGCACCAGGGATCCCACCAGTGCTCCTGCCATGGAGCTGCCGAGCACCAGCAGGGCGCTGGGCCAGGAGATCGCCGTGATCGCACCCAGCGCGTCGACGCGCACGAAGATCAGAGGGAGGAGAAGCACCAGCACGGCCAGGCTCACCATCGGCAGGGCCATCAGCCAGTTCACCTCGGGGGTGCGGCGTGTCTTGGGATGGGGCTGATCGAGAAACACCTGCCGGTACACCCGCACCAGATTGAAGGCGGTGAGGGCATTGGTGAGCAGCACCACGGCGGCGAGCAACGGATGATCCGCCTGAAGGTTCTGCACCATCAGCGCAAAGCACCAGAAGCAGCCCAGTGGCAGCAGGCCGGTGAGCCCCAGCCCGGCCACCAGATAGGCGCCGGTGGTGGCAGGCATCCGGCGGCCGAGGCCACCGAGTTCGGTGAGGTCCTGGCAGTTGGTGGTGGCAATGATGCAGCCCAGGCTCATGAACAGCAGCGCCTTGGCGAGGCCGTGGGCAAAGAGGAGCAGCAGCGCCAGCAGTGGCTGCTGCAGGGCGATGGCCACAAACACGAGCCCCAGATAAGAGGTGGTCGAATAGGAGAAGGTCCGTTTGATGTCCACCTGGGCGATCGCCACCAGCGCCCCACCCACGGCACTGATCGTACCCACCGCCAGCATCACGTCGATCGCCAGCGGCGCGAGCTGCAGCAGGGGCATCAGCTTCACCAGCACCAGGGCGCCGCAGGTCACCACCGCCGAGTTGCGCAGGATCGAGGCCGGGTTCGGACCCTCCATCGCCTCATCGAGCCAGAGGTGCATCGGAAACTGGGCGCATTTGCCCATCGGCCCGGCGATCAGCCCCAGCCCCAGCAGGGTGGCGGGCAGCGGGGCCAGCCTGGCCGTGTCGATCCAGTCGTAAAGATCCTCGAATTCAAGCGAGCCGGTCCAGGCGGAGAGCGCCACCAGAGCCATCAGCAGCATGATGTCGCCGACGCGCTTGGTGAGGAAGGCATCGCGGGCGGCGGTGACGACCAGTGGCTGCGCATACCAGAAGCCCACCAGCAGATAGGTGGAGAGGGTGAGCATCTCCAGCAGGAAATAACTCATGAACAGGCTGCTGCTCAGCACCACCCCCGCCATCGCTCCCTCGAAGAAGCCCACCAGGGCGTAGAAGCGGGCCAGCGACCATTCCTTGTCGAGGTAGCCGAGCGCAAACACCTGGCAGAGCAGGCTCATGATCGTCACCAGCTCCAGGGCCGCGAGATTGGTGAGCGAGAGATCGAAGCCGATGTGCAGCTCGAGATCGGCCACCCGGAACCAGGGGAGGGAGATCTGCTGCGGCCCCAGTTCCAGCACCGCCTGGAGGATCAGGCTGCCGTGCACCACCGCCAGCAGCGTCACCAGCAGATTGAGATAGGCCGCCGGCCGAGGACCGTTGCGCTTGATCCAGCCAGTGGCCCAGGGCAGCGACAGCACCATGCCGCTGAAGCCGTAGAGCGGAATCAGCCAGACCAGCTGGATTGGCAGAGGAAGGGCTTCGCTCAACGGGGCGACGAGGCGGAGTGGGCTCGAGGGCGGCTGCTGCCACCGGATTTTAGTCAGGCGCTCCAGAGGGCCAGGCACGGTGTCGCTGGCAGCGATCGAGGCTCGGCTCAAGCGGCTCCGTGAGGAGGACTGGGGAGCCCTCCTGCCCTAGAACACCGCCCGCTCCGCCAGCACCCGGGGCTGAGCCCCGAGCTCGGCGAGCCAGCGGGCCAGATCCGCTCCATGGTGCTGTTCATCGCGCCAGAGAGCCTCGAAGAAGGGCTGGTTGTCGGCATCACGGATCAGCACGCAGAAGCGCGTGGCCTCGGCGTAGTGGTCGATCAGCTCCTGCTCCAACTCGCTGTTGCGCAGCAGCAGGCCCACCAGGTCTGGCGCATGGGTCACCGGCTTGAGCTGCGAGGCAGCGGGCGCCACCCCGAGCCTGAGCATCCGTTGCACGATCGATTCGGCGTGCTTCATCTCCTCCACGGTTTCATGGCGGAAGCGATCAGCCGAGGCGGAATCGCCCCACACGTCCAGCAGTGAGGCGTGCGTGATGTACTGCTGAACGGCGGAGAGCTCAAGGCTGAGAGCGCGGCCCAGATACGCCAGGACGCGCGGATGCACGGCGTCCATCGGGATCAGAGGCGGCGTGTGGCACCGCTGCCGGCGATGGCCGGCTCCACTTCGGAATGCGGCCGGGCAATGATGTGTGCAGCCACCAGGCCGTCGCCCACGCGCTCACAGGCATCGGCGCCGGCACGCACGGCAGCGTTCACGGCTCCGGTTTCGCCACGCACCAGCACGGTCACGTAGCCACCTCCCACGAACTCGCGGGCCACAAGGGTGACCTCCGCAGCTTTGGTCATGGCGTCCGCCGCCTCGATCGCAGGCACGAGGCCGCGGGTTTCGATCATGCCGAGCGCGATGCCCTGAACAGAGTCAGCCATGGGGAAGGTGGGGGTGGATGGAGTGGAGGGTGGAGGGGGGGTGCCGGCACCCGGGCCTGCGGCCGGAGCGGACGGCGCAGAACGGGTGGAGCGGCGGGTCATCGCCGAACGGCTGCTGCCGCGTCCGCCTGGGGTGGCAGCAGCGGCGCGGGTCCCGGAGGAGGCCCGGCTTCGGGTCGCCGCCGGCGGGCTGCCGGCGGCGGCGGTGCCGCCGGCAGCCGGAAGGGCCAGGGGGGTGGCGACCGCCGGCGGCGAGGGGGCCTCCGGGGCAGCGCTCGCCTCGGAGGCCGGCTCCGAGCTGACGCCCGCCGCTGCCGGAGTGGTGGCCGCCGCCGCCGGGCCGTCAGGCGTGGTGTTCGCAGCGGCGGCCGGGGGGCTGGAGCGGGTTCGGGAGCGGGTGGCTCGGGTGGCCATGGCTGGGGTGGAGAGAGGGGCAGCAGCGCGAGGCGGAGGCGTGGGGAGGGCGGACCCGGGCGGTCCTGCCGGGGAGGGCTCAGCCATCCGGCTCCCAGAAGTCGATGATTCCGCCGATGGTGAGGTCGGTGTGCACCTCGGGATTACCGCAGGCAAAACGGGCGGCGGAGCCGCTGGCCGTGAACACCCAGTTGCCCTCGCGGGCGCCCACCGGATCCACGGCCACGCTGAGCTTTCCCTTGGGAGTGCGCAGCACCCGCAGGTTCCAGTGGTCGAGACCAGGCACACGGTTGGTGCACACAAGCGATCCGGTCACCTGCATGATCTCCATCAGCTCCCCCCTCCCGACCCGGGAGCTGCGGCGCTGCCGTTGGCCCCGCCAGGTGGTGTGGCTGATCCGGCAGCCGGGGAGGAGGTCTGGGCGGCTCCAGCGGGGGCCGGGGGGTCGCTCGGCTTCGGAGGGCTGAGGGCGGCGGCGGCGGCTTTGGCGGCCTCGGGATCCCAGTAGTCGATGATGCCCACAATCGTGAGATCACTGGGATAAGACTTGCTTCCGGCAGCTTCACGCGCGGCTGAGCTGCCCACACAGATCACCCAGTCGCCGGGTTTCGAACCCACGGCGTCGACCGCCACTTTCTGGGTGCTGCCATCGAGCACAACCTGCAGATGTTTGTGCTCGAAATCGGGGATGCGATTCGTGGAAACGAGCGGTTTCACCACACGGCAGATCAGCATGTCAGTGCCCTCCCGCCGGCGCGAAGCTGATCGTGGACCCTACCGCCTCGGCCGGAGCGAGCCGGTCCTTGTCGTGCACCGTCATCAGCACATGCAGCAGACCCTCGGCGTGCAGGGCGGCATAGCGGCTCTTGATCGCCTCCAGCAGGCGTTCGGAATTGCGCACGGCACGCTCGCGGGCATCGGGAACCTTGCCGCTGTAATCAAAACGGATCACCACCGGAATGGGGAGTCCTCGGGACACATTCAGACCCTGAAAGATCTTGACGCCGACATCGAGATCAGGGGCGCCTTCTTCCACCGTCTCAAGATAAGCAAAGTAGGTGAGATTACGAAGGTGCACCTCCTTGAATCCGATTCCCACCCCGATGAAACGCTCGGCATGGCCGGCATCGCTGTAACGGCCGCCGTGGTACTGGCGCACGTAATCGATCTGGGAGAGATTGTGCTCCAGCAGCCGTGCCACCAGGCGCACCATGCCGGGATCCGGAGTGGCGGCCGCAGCCTGCTCCACCAGCGCCTGGATCCGCAGACGGGCCTCGGTGGCGCTGAGGTGGCGGGTGCTCTCGTACACATCGCGGGCGTCGAGCCAGCGCTCGAGGTTGGTGCTGCCGTCCATGCCCGGCACATGAACCCGGATCGCATCGGTATCGGTGTCGATGCCCATCAGCAGCAGATCCACCGAGGCTCCGCAGCAGAAGCTGTTCTCAACCGCCTGCTGGAAGTCGCTGAGCCGCCGCTGTCCACTGCTGGCCGCCAGGGCGTCGTCGCTGCCGTGGGCGGCACAGCCCTCATGGGCCGGAGCGAGGGAGCTGAAGTGATACAGCACCACCTTCAGATAGCGGGTATCGGCGTGGGCGGGATTGGGCAGGGCCTCCCGATAACGGCGGTGCTCGGTCTTCACCCAGCGGTTCACCGTGTTTTCCACATCGAACAGAGCACCGGCATGGGGACGCCGTCGCACGGCGCTGTAGGGCAGGCGCAGGGCGAAGGCGATCGCATGGGCCAGCCGGCCATCAGCGCAGGGGGTGATGTCGAGCAGGTGGAAGCCGCAATCGATCAGAAACTGCTCAAAGTCTTCGGCGGCGGCACTGTCGCGCTGCCCGGCGAGCGGATCCTCCTGGAAGAAGCCGGCACTGAGCTGCTCGTAGGTTTCAAACAGGCACCAGGCAAACAGGGTGCGCATGTCGAGCTGGGTGACCCAGGCTCGCTCGAGGATCGGCAGAGGCACCTCGTATCCCAGCTCGGCCCGTGCCAGCTGCTGGGCCTGGCTGATGAAATCGGGTTCGTGCTGCAGAGCGGAGAGACGCTTGAGCACCGGCACGATCCGGTCAAACGACTCCTTCACCCGGTGGTCGTACGCCTGCAACCGGGCATTGCCGCTGGCATCGGTGAGCGGGTGCAGGCCGCTGCTGCCGGCTCGGCCCGGCCGGTTCTCGAAGCGCCGGGCCGGTGCCATCGCGGAGGGACGCAGGACCGTGGCTGCATCCGCGATGGGCTCGCCGCGGCGAACGGCGGCCAGCCGCTCGCCCAAGCTGGCGTCCACCCGCTCGGAGCGGCGGCGCGCTGGGGGAGGAGCGGATGGGCGGGTGGGTGTGGCCGGGCGGCGAGGCATCGCTGGATCAGCCCCGGGCGCCGCCGGAGACGGTGATCAGCGACCCGGCGGCGGTGTTGCCGCTGGATCCGGTCACACGGCTCACAGGCTGGGGGAGTTCCTCGTTGCGCTTCGGCTGGAAGGGGGGCATGGCCGAGCGACCGGTGCCGCCGCCGGCTCCGCGGCTGGGGTTGCGGCGGCGTGCCGAGGCACCCTCCGTGCCGGTCACCCGATCGCCGCGGTCCCAGTCGTCGCCGGTGATGCGGTTGCCCGAGCCCTCGCCGGTGACCCGGGAGAGAGCCCGGCCGCTCGGATCGGTCTCAGGAGCTGCCGGAGCGGGAGCGATCAGCGGCTGGGAGCCGCGGCGGTCGTGGCGGAACTGTTCAGTGCCGGTCACCTTGCCGCTGGCCATGTCGAAGGGTCCGGTGATGCGGCCGCCCGATTCATAGGTGCTGCCCGTCACGGAGCCGCTGCGCTCCCGCTCGATCTGCGCCGCCCGTGCCGGCGACTGCACACTGAACTGCTGCCAGGGGCTTTCCTGCAGCGGCTGGGGGAAGTCGGCCGAGGAAGGGCCGCTGGCGCAGGCCGCCGCCAGCTGGTCCGGGCCCACATAGGGCGTGCCGCTCACGTCTTCGCAGGCGCCGCGACCGGCACCGGTCATCACACCGCCGATGCCAGGCTGGATACCGGTCATCACGGTGCCCATGCGCACGGGGGTGCGCTGACGCACGGCCTCCACCTGCTGGGTGGAGCAGAAATTGCCAGCCTCATCGAGGCCCGCATAGGGAGTGCCGGTCACCGTCTTGCAGGTGCCGGGTTCATCGCCGGTCACCTTCTCGGAGCGGCCGGTGCGGGTGCCGCTCACCACCTGGTGGCGAGGCGTCACGCTGAAGCCAACCTTGGCGGCCTCGGGGGCCGGCCGGCCGCCGCAGAAGCGGTCGTACTGCTGGCTGCCGATGTATTCGTCGCCGGTCACCAGCCGGCAGCTGCCGGGTTCATCGCCGGTCACCCGGTCGCTGCGGCCCACATGGGTGCCCGTGATGCCGGTGCCGCGCAGGGTCTGAAGGGTCGCCACCTTCACGGGGGTGCGCCCGGGAACTTCGCTCTGCTCCGTCACGTACTGGTCGCCGGTGAGCAGGCGGGTGGCACCGGCCTCGTTGCCGGTGACCTTCTCGGAGCGACCCACCATCACACCGGAGACAGGCCGGCCGCCGGTGGTCTGCGCCAGGCCCACCTTCCGCGGCGACGCCTGCTGCACGCCGCAGTACGCAGCATCCTGATTGGCCGACACATACTCCGTGCCGGTCACGAGCTTGCAGGTGCCGGGTTCATCGCCGGTCACCTTTTCGGAGCGGCCCACTTCGTTGCCGGTCACCCTGTTGCCGTGGCTGGTGGCGGTCACGCGCACCTTGGCCGGCTGGCGGCTTGGGGTCTCGCTCTGGCAGAAGGTCTGAAACACCTCGGATCCGAGGTACTCGGTGCCGGTGATCGTGCGGCAGGTGGCGGCCTCATTGCCGGTGGTCTTCGGCGAGCGGTTGGCCTGGGTACCGGTCACCACCTGACCCCGCAGGGTTTCGCTCACACCCACTTTCCAGGAGGCATCGGCAGCGGCGGCCTGGCGCGCTCCATGGCGGTTGGGCCCGGTGGGGCGGCTGCCGCCACCGTTGCGGGGGCTGCCGGCGGAGCCGACCTTGCATTTCAGCTCACGCACCTTCTGGGCGAGTTCGCGGCTGCTGAGATCGGGATTGCCGTGGCGCGCCACGCTCGCGGCGGCGGTGCTGGTGGGGGTGGTGGAGGATTTGCCGCGCTTCGAGAGCGCTTCGCGGCGGGCGAGCACCAGGGCCCGACTCGGGTTGTGATTGGCAGCCCGCCTGGGGCTGGAACGGCGCTCGCTGCCGTTGGCGCGGGATGGGGGGGCGGAGAGGGAAAAGCTGGGGCGCGAAGAACTCGCAGAGGCGGGGGCCGGCGCTGGGCTGGGGGCTGGATCCGCCACGGTCACGGTCGGACGCGGCGCGTCGACGCGGGTGCGGTCCTTCGACGTGTCGGCGCGCTTGCCCCGCTTGGACAGCGCCTCTCGGCGGGCCAGCACCAGATCACGGCTGGGATTGGCCACCCGGCTGCCTCGGCTCTCCGGGCGGGCGGCGGCGGGTCTGGCGGCAGGGGCCGTCAGGCTCAGGGCCGGCGGCGCCGAAGCTGCCGGCCGGGAAACCGGCGGCGAGGCCGTGGCCGCAGGCTCGGTGCGGGTGGGCCTGGCATCGCTCGCTGCCCGCGTGCGGCCGGGTGTGGAGGCGAAGCGGCCAGAGGCTTTCTTGCCGCCGTCGGTGAGCGCCTTGCGGCGGTCGAGTGCTGCCTGACGGCTGGAAGTGCTGGTGGAGGTGCTGGCCATGTCCGCCCGGAGATAAGGAATAACGACGCTGCAACGTCGGGGATGACGCAGGAATGCGTGAACGCGGCTGACGCTGGATCGGAGCGGCGGGTGCGCTCTCACCGGGAGGGATCGCCGGCCTGATGGCCGTCATCCGGTCGTCCGGTGTTGCGTTGGAGCTGCGTAGGGGAGTGGTGGGGCCGATGCCGGGGATGGTGGGAACCATCCCCGGCAGGGGGCCGGGGATCGGCAGTGATGGCCGGGCAACCCGGTGCAGCCGTGCAGCACCGGGTTGCCCGGATTCCGATCCGGATCAGGGTGCAGCCCCTCGCCAGGGAGAGACCGCCAGCCTGAACTCAGCGGCCTTCGAACACCACGAAGCAGGCACCCTGGCTCTGGGTGTAGGCGTCGTAGCCGACGAGGCGCACGTGGTGATCGGGATAGGCGCGGTGGCAGGCCTCGAGTTCGTTCACGATCACGCCGAGATCCTTCTCACCGAAGAAGGGCAGCTTCCAGTACGACCAGTAGGTCGCCATGGAGCGGCTGGGGTGAACGTGCTCGACCAGGGGGCTCCAGCCCTGGGCAATGATGTAGGCGATCTGGTCGTAGATCTCGTCCTGGGTGAAGGGCGGCAGGAAGCCGAATGTCTCCAGGGTGGCGACTGTTTGGTAGTCACCCACGGTGCTCTTGAAGGGCATGGGGATCCTTGGGATGAAGGGTGAATGGGCGTCGATGCGACGGATCCTCCGGGAGAGGCCATGGATTCAATCCACGGCCTCCCCTGCGTCGGAGGGCTCCTGTCAGTGGACGTCGAGCTTGTCGACGGTGTCGAACTCGAACTTGATCTCCTTCCAGGTCTCGAGGGCGATGGCCAGCTCGGGGCTGTGGCGGGCGGCTTCGGTGAGGATGTCGCGGCCTTCCTTCTCGATCTCGCGGCCGGCGTTGCGGGCCTTCACACAGGCTTCCAGGGCCACGCGGTTGGCGGCGGCGCCAGCGGCGGAGCCCCAGGGGTGACCGTGGGTGCCACCACCGAACTGGAGCACGGAGTCGTCACCGAAGATGGCGACAAGGGCCGGCATGTGCCACACGTGGATACCGCCGGAGGCCACGGCGAAGACGCCGCCCATGGAGCCCCAGTCCTGATCGAAGAAATTGCCGCGGCTGCGATCCTCGGGAACGAACGACTCGCGGAGCTGGTCGATGTAGCCGAGGGTCGACTGACGGTCGCCTTCCAGCTTGCCCACCACGGTGCCGGTGTGGAGCTGGTCGCCGCCGGAGAGGCGCAGGCACTTGGCCAGCACCCGGAAGTGGATGCCGTGCTTGGGATGGCGGTCGATCACCGCGTGCATGGCGCGGTGGATGTGGAGCAGCATGCCGTTCTTGCGGCACCACTTCGCCAGGCCGGTGTTGGCCGTGAAGCCACCGGTGATGTAGTCGTGCATGATGATCGGCTGCCCGAGCTCCTTGGCGAACTCGGCCCGCTCGTACATCTCCTCGGGAGTGGCAGCGGTGCAGTTGAGGTAGTGCCCCTTCTTCTCGCCGGTTTCCTGCTCGGCCAGCTTCACCGCTTCGGCCACGAACTCGAAACGGTTCTGCCAGCGCTGGAAGGGCTGCGAGTTGATGTTCTCGTCGTCCTTGGTGAAGTCGAG
>Ga0169931_10014440_pt1 | contig 10685 bp, 19 predicted proteins | sample Kivu_15m_20L_FD_129675 | JGI IMG/M metagenome (GOLD analysis project Ga0169931, IMG submission 129675) | Freshwater microbial communities from Lake Kivu, Western Province, Rwanda to study Microbial Dark Matter (Phase II) - Kivu_15m_20L... | ecosystem: Environmental > Aquatic > Freshwater > Lake... | reverse complement strand
TGTCCACATAGCCGCGAAACTTGTTGCCTTGAATGGTTCTGACATTCACAACATCTTGTGAAACGCAAACCTGTTTAGCCGTTGCAAGAATTTGGTTGTTTGCCATGTTCACGCACCGACCTTCTGGTTCGTGAGTGCTTCTTCGGCAAGCCGAACAAGTTTGGTCAGCGCGTCAATGCTGATAGTGACTTCATCGTATGACGCACCGAACCCATATGACCGCGCTTCGCTCACGCTCTTTCTTTCGTGCGTTTTGAAAACAAATTCGTTCACAAGCAAATTCAGTTCCGCGATGCGGTGCTGATGATTGATGGCAAGTTGCTTCCTGTTTTCTTCGGCTTGCTTTGCTCGCTTGCCAGCATCCTTCATGGCGGTCACTTCGGCATTGAAGAAATCCGCGAACGATTGTGTTTCGTTCACGCATCGCTTGATGCGGGCAAGTGGCACAGTTGCAAATTGTTTTTCTTTGTCGCCACCAACCCATCGCGTAAGTAGAACATCCACGAAATTCGTAGCCACGATTTCGGTGTATGCACATGGCGCATTAGATGTTTTGCCATCGTTGCCGATTGCATTGACATAGACAATCGTTATTGTCTTGTCTGTGTGGTGGTGACTGCGATAAACAACGCGCCCCGTTTGCTGTTGTTGCTGTTGCTTTTCTTCGTCGGTCATCAGACGGGCGTATTGCTTCATTCCGCTATCGCCGCGCTGAACTTCAAAGATTGCGCAAGTGTCATGCTTGCTTGTTGCTTTGGTGATATCTACTTTTTTCATTGTTCCTTTTGTTCCTTTTCTTCGGGCTTTCCGTATCCCGATGTATTCAGTATAAGCATATGTTCCGACAGATTGCAAGCATTATTTACAAAAAATCAAAAATTCTTCCAAAACCCTTATTCCATGCGGTTTCCCCAAAAAGCACGCAATAGGAAGCGATATAAGCGTTCAAAAAGGTGGGGGGTGGTATCTGCACCCCACCCCTTGCACCCCCGCTTAGAACGCACGGCACAGGTCAATCACAGCCCTTCCACGCCCACGCCGCCCAACCACACCCATTTTCGGCAACCCCGTAATCAAACACCGCTTTCGCGGCACGCAAATTCAGAAACGGGTCAAACAAATCCTGCACACCCGAAACCACGCTCACAGTTTGCAGATATCCATTCGGATACCACTTCGTTCCTTGCACCCAAAAAACATTTATCTGCGTCAAACCAACCGAACCCTTCACACCATCCACCGTGTTCGGGTCGGTGTCATTCACCTGCGATGCGTCGCACCTACTTTCACGAAACAACACCGCATCCAAATCACGCAAATCTTTTTCATCCCAACCAGCCGCAACAGCAACCGACCACCATTGCGGGCAACGCGCATCCACATCAATCGCAATCGGCGCAGTCACCTGAATTGGTATCGCAGAAACAACCGAAACGGTATCGCTGACCGTCGTTGTTGAAATCACCGCAGGCGCACTAGCACCCGATGACGAACCAACGGCAGCACCGAACGAAATCACCGAAACCAAAAACAAACCTGCAAGGAATTTCATGTCATCCTGCTTTCATCTTTTCAAACCAAGCCAATGCCGCTTCCTGATATTCAGGTTCACGGTGCGCGATATCTGATTTCAAATCATCCAAACTGCGACGGGTATGAAAATACGCCGCCGCGAATGATTGTGCCTGTGCCACATTCGGGGGCAGTTCCCGTTCCCCTTCGTGCTTACCATCGTAGTTGTTTTCTTGTTCGTCTGCCCACCGACCCGCACGAAGCCAAGTCGCAGGATAAGCGATGTAGTTCTTGTCCTTGTGCGTTTTCTTGTAATGCTCAACAGCCGCCATGATTGTTTCCAGCGTTGGCGCATCGCTCGCCCGCATGACCTGTTGCCAAGCCTTCTGCGCATCGCGTTTCGCTATCTTGCGCGGATAAGCAATCCAGAAAGTTTCAAATCCTTCTGACGCAACATCTAGTTTCTTTGTATCTAGTTCTTCTATTGAAGTGCGGAAACCGAAGTTCGGTAAACCGACATTCGGAAACTGCACTTCGGTTACGCATTCGGATTGCGGTTCGTCATAGACCGTTGAAATCGTGCGCCACAAGCCTTGCTTATCCTGAATGCGGGTGCGCACCAGATATCCAGCCGTTTCCAATTCCTTCAATGCCGTAAGTATCGCCGCCCGACCTTCTGCACCTTCGCGAGCGAGACTGTCAGCCGAAGTACGCCAATCATCGGGGCGAGACAAGATGCAAGCCAACAAGCCACGCGCCCGATAGGAAAGCCGCTTATCGCGCAACACATCATTCCCGATGATGGTGAAGTTCGTCGTTTTGCGTGCGCCACGAACAATCATCCGCCCACCACCCCAAGCAACTTGTCCAACGCTGTCAAATCATCCGCATTCATCACCAGACGCGCCCCATAACCGTAATCATGTTCAAAGTGTTCACGAATAAATCGTTTGCGTGAAACACCGCCGATGATTTCAAAGGTCGGATTATCGGCAACCGAATACTTGTCAGCCAGATGATGCACCAGCAAAGCGGCATCTGCAACAAAATCCTGTTTCGCATTGAAGATGAGCGCACGAAGCGAAGATGTTTTGATTTGCCAAGAAAGACCGTAGGCATCACAATCCGTTCCATCGTCACCACCAATCATCACCGCCAGATTTGGTTCGGTGTTCAATGCACGGCAACCTGCTATTTCACCCATAATCCCAATCAATGACACCCCCTGCGCACTATTGGTGCGGTCAAATTTCTTATCACGAATATCGTGCGCCTGTTTGATGCGCAACTTGTCTGCAACCCATTGATGCGCCGCCGCAATTTCTGTATCGGTCAATCGGTAAATCATTGAACCTGCCCGTAATACTCTGCGAGCGCAGGCGCAATAACATCACGCCACACGGATAAGCGAACCATCACCAACCCTTCACTACCCCATTCATCAGGCATCAGCACAGCGCGACACGGTTTGCGAAGCATACCGACACCCACTTGGTTGCCGCGCACCTGTTTTTCAATCCGCAACCACGCTGTCACCGCAGGCTGTATTTGTTTCCCTGACTTCACTTCGTTGGCAAAAAGCGGGTCTTGCCATCTTTCTTCGTTCGCATCACCGAACTTGTGCGACGGTGCAACACCCAACGCTTTACGCGCATCGCGTTGCTTCTTCAAACCTTTCCTGCGTGACCGTCGCCCACGCGCAACAGCATCACCGCATCGTTTGATGCGTCGTTTGCCATCTCGCGCAGGTTTTCCAAGCGTGCCGAAAAGCGGGCAACCATCTACCTTGCAGTTTTCTTGCCTGCCTTCACATTCACCTTTTCGTTCGTCGTTTGACATTCTGCACCACCTTGATTGCATCGGCAAGGGGAACACCCCTATCCATTTCGTATCTCACCAAGCGTCGCTGTTTCGGTGTCGTTCCACCGAACACGCCCCACTTATCATCCACATCATCCAATCCGATTACCAATCGTAAGCATTCGTAGGTGACAGGACATAACGCACACACTTTCAATGCGGCTTCAAACCTGTTTTCCTTCAATGCTTCGGGGAAAAAGATTTCAGATGGCATTCCGACACATCGCGCTTCATCGCGCCATGCCTGTATCGCCATCAGAAAAGTTCTTCGTCTGCTGGTGCGACAGGTCGCAATGACGCTTGTTCATTGTTCATCAATGCGCTGATGACAGATGATGCTTCCTTGCTGGTAAGTTCGCTCACCTTGCCATTCACATCACGCCCAATCAAAGGTGCGATGAATGCAAGAAGGTCATTGTTGTTCATGTTGCGTTCGCGTGTCAGTTTGCCAAGCAAACCGATTTGCTTCTGCGTGATGTAACCAGCGCGATTGTTGCCACCTGTGGAAACTTCTTGCTTCGCTTTCGGGAATGCTTTGATGACGGTTGCAATCTGCTGGTCATCGTGCTGACGATTACGCACTTCATCCGCCGAAGCAATCTTCCCTGTGGTGTCGCAGGCAAGTGCCGCCATGATTGCGCGACCCCACGCAGAAGTTTCTGCGTTCATAACCATACTGTCGCGGGTGAAGTTTGATTTCGGCACGCATGGTTCAATCGCCACCGCTACGGCAGGCATCGGGTCATTCGGTGTTTTGTAGCACGCCGCCACATACACGATGAATTCTTTGCCACCGATTTCTTTGATGGTAAATGGTTCTGCCGGATTGAACGGGCGCAGTACCGCTTCGGGATACTTCGCTTTCAACTGTGCTATCCGTTCTGCAACGGTTAGATACCCGTCAAGTTCAAATGTCATTTCTTCTTTCCCTTCGTTGTGCGGAACACCCTGAATGGTGAACCATCTTTTTCATATTGTGCAACCAAGTCAGGATGACTTGCCCGCATTCGTGCAACATCTACTGTTGCGCGACCCTTCTGCTGTTTCCAAGTCACAGCAACTTCGCCATTGATTGTGCCAACTTCGGCATCCAACAACATTCGCGCAAGATGGTCTTTGGCATCCTTTTCAAGTGCTTCTGCATCAGCACCCATCTTGCGTGCGTCATTCAACGCTTCAATCCACATCAAAGCATCGCCACCCAATTCAACGGTTCGTGGCTGAACCTTGAAAAGCGTTGCAATCTGTTCGGCAGAAAAATTATCAATATCTTCTGGCATCGGTTCGCCACGCAATACCCATTCACCGAATACTTCCGCTTCCAAACGCAACGCGCCGAACGCATCCATGTTGGTCGGACATTCAATCAGCGACAGTTTCAAATCGCGGTCTAATACCGACAGAAACACGGGGCAACCTAACACCATTTGTTGCGCCCACATCTGCCACAGATACATCGGTGGCACATCGTCAATATCGCGGATGGCATAACGCGAAGTTGTTTTGCATTCAACGCAAGCCGCAGGTGCAGTTTCATTATCCACACCATCTGCGGTGATGAGCCATTGCCCATCACGATACAAGGTCTGTGGTGTGATGAACTGCGTTGCAAGCCTGTCCGATGCATATTGAAGCAACATTGGTTCTGCATAGTTGCCCGTAGTCATCGCGCTGGTTGCTGGTTGCTCATTGACCTGCATCGTTGCTTTCTCAACGAACAAATCGCCGCGCGTGCGGAACTGTGATGCGCCCATCAATATCGGTGCATCGCTTCCGCCGAACGACACCAATCCTTCCGGTGTTCGTTTGCGTTGTGCCAACCATTCGGTTCGGTCAGTCGGTTTGGTAATCAGTTCCATCAGTATCTTCCTTTGATTGCGATGCCGCCGAAAAAGATTGCGAGCGCGAGCGCATCGGCTCGCTTGTATCGCTTTGCGCTGATGAAGTCGCCCCATACCGCGATGCCGTTCATCGTGTCTGGATGCAACCATTTTTCTTCGGTGGCGTGTTTGATGCGCCAAGTGATGTATGTCTTTTTCATTGCTTGTTCCCTTCTGTGTTGTTGTTGATTACATCTTGGGTCGGGGGTGTCACAGGGTTTGGAAGCGTGAAGGTGATGTGCTTGCTGGCTTGTCCTTGAATGATGTAGTCCACGCTGTATCCCCAATGCGTCACCGCACCGAAACTGATTTCGCATTTCCATCGCTTCTGCCATGCGTGCCGCAGGCAGTAGTAGAAGATGCGGTGATGTGTGTCGCGGTTCTTTCCACCCGTGTTTATCGGCGGGCAGGCGATGTGCGCCAATTCGTGTGCAAGCACCTGCCAAACCCGTTTGCTTCGCAGTCCATCTTGGCACGCATCCACATTCACCTGTATCTGCCCCCATGATGGTTGCGCATAACCGTATTGACTTCCCCAATTACGCCCGCGCACGATGTTGATACGCGGCAACGGTTTGCCCTTGTGCCATTCAGCCATCAGTTTCCAGATGCGTTCCGCTTCCTTGCGGATGATGCGTTCGCGGATTGCGTCGCATCGTTCCTGCAACTTCGCTGGTTCGGCGCGTCTGCGTGCAACCTGACGCTTCTGGCGTACCTTCTCGCGTGTGCTTGCGGCACGCAGTTCGCGTCGCGCTTCAAGTGCAGGTGCGATGCGTTCCACCAACCGACCTTTCGCGGATGAGCATGGCAGACAGTATCGGCGCACATCATCCTTTCGGGGTCGGGTTGGTGCAAGCAACCCATCTTCACATTGCGGGCATTTCCATCTTGCTTGTTTCGTGGTCATCGTCGTTCCTTTCCGATGATGTGGTTGATTACTTTTTGTTCTGCCTGTCTGCGTGCGCATCGCGGATTTCGTATTTGCGACCTTCCGACTTGCGGAAGATATCGCGCCTGTCATTGATGAGCGTGCGCACCGTCGCTTCCGAACATTCACCGATTGCGGCAAGTTCCTTCACGGTGACTTCCGCGAAGATGTTGTTGCCGCACCATGCGATGATGCGGTTGCGCCCATCTTGTTTTGTTTCCCAACCTGCGCTGACTTTCGCTGTTGCAATCATCGCGGTTTTGATTTCTGCTGGCACAAGTCTGCGAACGCGCATCGGCACGAATGCGACCCACGCGGGCGCACCGTACTTTTCAATCGCTTCCGCAACCTGTCTGGTTGCTTCTTGGATGGTGGTCATTGTTGTTGTTCCTTTATCGGGTGTTCCTTTATCCCGACACATTGATTATACACGATGCCACCTAGCACGCAAATCCAAAACAGCCCCAAAACAGCCCGAAAACAACAATGTTCAAAAAATCTTTACACCGACCCCAACAACCACGCCACCAAAAAATTTACAAAAAACTAAAAACGCAAATCTGCGGAATGCAGGTGCGCACGCAAAATTCCGCGTGCGACACCCGCACCCGCAACGATGCCGAAGGGGGGAACATCGTGCGTCAAAAACCTAACACAATAATTTTCTGAACCATTCCAACAGGAATTGCAAGAACACTATCCAATCCGCCTTCATCGGTTATTGATTGAGCAACAACAACATGACCGTCTTTCGCGTCAGCCAACAACCAACCAACGGTTTGCACGATGCACGGCTCATCATCAATATCTTTCACATCGCACCAACCACCTTCATTGATTGCGTGCGCATCATGCCAAACAATAAACACCCGTGAATGTTCAATCGTCATCATCTTCCCCACTTTCGCAAGTTGTTATCCAATGACGAACGACGCATTGACACAACATCACCAACCTTCGCGCTTTCTGTCCTGACAAAAAATCGGTGCTTGCACCGTGATATTCCGTTCAGGGGTCACGATTGCCAACGCTTGTTGCGGCGGTTCAAAACCGAACCCCATGATTGCGGCGAATTCATCCCAACCTTTCAGCGAACCATTGATGATTAGATGCGGCGTGCTTAGGTAGGTGTGCCAATGCCCCATCCAAAGCGTGCGGAAATTCTGACCCGTCTGCAAATACTTGTGTTCTTTCTTGGCACGCATCCGCATAATCGGCGGATAGATACCGCCGATACCGCCGCCACCGTGAACTTGGTCGCCATGCGTAATCAAATGCCCATGTTCGTAAATCTTCAAGAACGCATCTGCCGAAGTCGGAATGAGAAACGACACGCGATTATCGGAAGCGAAGTATCGTTCCACCATCTTTGCCAACAACCAATCAAAGTTCGTCACCACCCGTTGCTTCATTCGCGGCTTGCGTGTAGTACGCCCATGATTACCAACGACGCTGACCACCTGCACCTTCCTGAATTCGTCAGCCAACAAACCAATCGCACCAGCAATCTGTTCCGACCAATACAAACAACTTTCCAACATCGTTGCTTCGTTCGTATCCTTCAATTCTTCGTGAATATCACCAGAGAAAATATCGCCACCCAACACCAGAACAATCCCGTCATACTTGACACCCGCCAAATAATGACGCGCCATCTTCACCACATTCTTCCCCCACCGTTCCAATCGCATCTTTGCAATCGTGCGGTCATACGCATTCAAGCCTTCCATCTCATCAGGATTTACCACTTCGTCAAAATGCGTATCCGAAAGCATCGCCACCAGCATCGCCGCAGATGCACGCGGCTTGACAGGTGACAACCAATGTGGCGGTTCAATCTCAGCGTTGTTCGCTATCTCAATGATGCTGATGATTTTGTTGGCTTCATCAATCGCCTTCTTCAATCTTTCATTTTCCCGCCGCATCAAATCTCGTTCACGCCGCAACTTGACGATAGAAATTTCTTCCTGCGTTTCAGCCTGCACTTCGTCACGCAACTTCATAAGCCAACCCCCCACGCCGATAGGACAAAATCAACGAATTGGAAACGATGAAACCGCGACGCTTCAAAACCACAGCCAACGCTTGCGACGAAATCGTTTTATCGTGCAACGCTTCTATGAAATCTTTGCGGTCATCACCAGAAAGCGCATCGGCTATTTCCTGCAATACGCCCTTCTTCTTCTTTATTGTTTGCAATATCTCATTCTGAACTTCGTCGTTGAGCGACCCCACCAAATGCCCCTTCGCTGTGTTCTTGAATGTGCTTATCTAATCTATCCGTAACACCATCCACTTTTGTATCAACCCGAAACACAGAATTCAAAATGTTCGCCAACTGTGATTGAACAATTGCGTGGTCAGCCTTGTTTTCTGAACGCAAACCAATCACCTGAATAACAGCGACGATAATCCCACCGATGGCTGTGATAACACCAACAAGAATTGCCGCCGCGCTCGCATCCATCATTCACCGTCATTTTCACCCATGAACACTTTACGAAATTTGCGCATCACTTTTCCGGCATCATCCGCCACACGCGGCGAAATCTCAATATGCAACCAATCACTTGACGGATTGCCCCCACCCGTCACCGTTGGCTTATCGTAGGTCTGCCAAGCGTTTCTATCGCAACGCCACGCCCTACCGAATTTGCCGAATGCGTAATCAATAATCATTTCCACCTGCAACACATCAGCATTCTTGCTGAGAATGTCGCACCAATCAGAAGCAATCTTTCGCCCGTTCGGTTTGCCGCGCTTACCGTCACGCATATTGCGGTAAGAAACATCCATTGCGCGACCCGTCGCATGAACCGAAAGGCTTTCCTTCCCCTTCATTTTCCTGACGATAAAAGTACCGTTGTGCCAAAAACCGCCATCAGACAAGAACGCCATCTGCCGCACGAATTCTTCCGTGCCTTCACGCTTCCCCTTACTTATCCCGTCATTCGTACCCGTGTACGGGCGCGAAGCGTTCATGCTTTATCAGCACCGCGACCAAACGCGGCATCCTTCGGATTGAGCCACCGCAACACAGGTGGCAACAACGCCGCAACAGCCGCCTTCAATAAATCTTCTGGTGTGTAATTACCTGTCGCCACGACAGCCGCCACCGCACCGATGACAGAACGCGCATAAGAAGAAATCGCAGATTTCTGATTTGGGCTTAGAACAATCTTCATTGTGTTTCGCTTTCGTCTTGCGTCACGATTTCCGTGATTTCAGGTGCGACGAATACATCGTTCACCGCATCAAAGGTGTAACCGATACCTGCGTATGTGCCACGAAACGGTGTGCCGCCCAGCGTGTGTTCGCTACCCACGAAAGTTGCGCTTCCGACCTGCGGCGGCTCGCTGTCGTCGTACTCGTACTCGTACTCGTATTGCGTGTTGTACGAAGTCTGCTTCCACTCACCTGCGATGCCGAGCGATGCGATGAACGCCTGACCAGCCGCTTCGCTTTCGGGGAAGTCGCCGCCACCGCACAACTCGTTAGCGACAACGATGACCTGCGTGACGATGCCGTTCTCTATCTTTGCGAAGTGTGCCATCGTCGTTCCTTATGCGAAGGTGATAGAGCCTGTGCTAGTGAAAGTCCAAACGGTGTAGTCGCCCACCGTCGCAGATGTGCCGCCAGATGCCGTGACCGACGAGTACAGCGTTTGCGATGTGAGATAACGAATGTAGATGATGCCTGACCCGCCTGCGCCACCCGTACCTCTCGCACCGCCGCCGCCCGAACCTGTGTTGGCTGTTGCGCTACCGCCCGTGCCGCCTACATTACTACCGCCGTTGCCGCCGCCTGCTGAACCGCCGCTAACCCCACCACCGTCAGATGATGCGCCGCCGCCACCAGCAATAGTGTTCGGGCTTGTGATGATGAAGTTCGTGAACCCTGCGCCAGATGCGCCAGCGTCACCTGTGCCAGCACCACCAGCCGCACCACGCCCACCCCCACCGCCGCCGCCCCAGCGAGAAATCGTTGAGCCTGCGCCGCCGTTGTTGCCCTGAGCAGTAGTTCCCGAACCTGCCGCACCGTTGCCACCGAAGCCGCCACCGCCAGAGCCGCCTGTTCGCCCACCCGTCGCTGAAATACCACCACCGCCACCGCCGCCTGTTGCGCTGTGACTTCCGAATGTTGATGCGCTTCCGTCGCCGCCTGCCGCACCAGCCGCCGCACCACTACCTGCGCCGCCGATAGTGACGGTGTAAGTTCCTTTCGTTGTTATCGCACCTGACGCATAAACAACACCACCAGCACCGCCGCCACCACCAGACTGAACATTAGTTGATGAGCCACCGCCGCCGCCACCAGCGATAAGCAGAACCGATAAGTCAAGTGCCGTTGCGGAAGCAGGTCGCTGAACCCAAGTCGCCGCCCTTGTGCCTGAGCGTGTGCGCTCACCGAAACGCATTACCAGCCGCCTATGCGGTGATGCGGTTCACATAACCGCCAATCATCACGACATTCGCTGTTGCGGCGAACGCTCGCACGACAAGCGG
>Ga0169931_10014437_pt1 | contig 10689 bp, 9 predicted proteins | sample Kivu_15m_20L_FD_129675 | JGI IMG/M metagenome (GOLD analysis project Ga0169931, IMG submission 129675) | Freshwater microbial communities from Lake Kivu, Western Province, Rwanda to study Microbial Dark Matter (Phase II) - Kivu_15m_20L... | ecosystem: Environmental > Aquatic > Freshwater > Lake ... | reverse complement strand
TGCGTACTGGCCGGCAACTGCGAGCAAGATCTTTGTCGGCTTGGTAGCTCAGTTGGTACGAGCGAACGACTGAAAATTTCTAGGTCTCGGTTTCGATCCCGGCCCAGGCCACAATAGAAATCACTTAAAACTTTCACACAACTGTTAGAGTTCAAACATGACCATTATTGTGGCCGGAGCAACTGGTTTAGCGGGTTCTGCAATTACTAAAGCCTTCCAAGCTAAGGGTCAAGAAGTTATTGGCATCAATAGGTCTGTTGTAGATCTTATGGATGCAAAGTCAACCGAAGATCTCATTTCTCAAGTGAGGCCATCATTGATTGTTGATGCTGCTGCAAAAGTTGGTGGTATCGGAGCAAATAACTTTTATCCAGTGGAATTCCTCAGCGACAACATCATTATCCAGAGTAATTTGATGCGTGCTGCACATAGAGCCGATGTCCCAAACTTCATTTTTCTTGGATCAAGCTGCATCTACCCGCGGGATTGCGATCAGCCAATAAAAGAAGAGTATTTAATGACTGGCCCACTTGAAGCCACGAACTCTGCTTACGCGGTTGCAAAGATTGCGGGCATTGAAATGATTAATTCATACCGTAAACAGTATGGAACTAATTGGATTTCACTAATGCCAACAAATCTCTATGGGCCACAAGATAATTTTAATTTAACTACTTCACATGTTCTGCCGGCATTTATTCGCAGATTTGTGGAAGCTGCCGAAAATATGACAGACAAAGTCACTCTATGGGGCTCTGGCACTCCTCTTCGTGAATTCCTGCACGTGGATGATCTAGCGCAAGCGGTAATCCTAGCTTCTGAAAGATATGATTCCAGTCTGCACTTAAATGTAGGAACAGGTGAGGATTTATCTATCAAAGAGCTATCTCAGAAGGTTGCTAACGCCGCGGGATATACTGGCGACATTGATTGGGACTCAACAAAGCCTGATGGAACTCCCCGGAAAGTGCTGGATGTTTCCCGTATCAAAGCGCTTGGATGGAAGCCAACAATTACACTTGAAGAAGGAATTGCATCAACAATTGCCTGGTATAAAGAGGCAAACTCTAGAGGAGTGGTCCGTAAGTGAGTCGTAAAGTTGCCTTAATAACCGGCGTCACCGGTCAAGATGGCTCATACCTAGCCGAATTACTTTTGAGTAAAGGCTATGAAGTCCACGGGTTGATTCGCCGCTCTTCAACTTTCAATACCTCTCGTATTGATCACATTTACCAGGATCCTCATGACCTAAGTCCAAAACTTTTTTTGCATTATGGCGATCTAATTGATGGCGTTGGACTAACTAACTTAGTTCGCGAAATCAATCCGACCGAGGTATATAACCTTGGAGCGCAATCTCATGTTCAGGTTTCATTCACAATGCCGCAATACACAGGGCAGGTCGATGCCGTAGGTGCCGTTGGATTACTGGAGGCGATTCGTTCTGCAGAAATCAACACGCGTTTCTATCAAGCAAGTACATCTGAGTTATTCGGATCTACTCCCCCTCCGCAAAATGAAGAGAGCGTGTTTAAACCTCGCAGCCCATATGCAGCGGCAAAGTTGATGGCCTATTGGTGTACTGTGAATTACCGCGAAGGTTACGGAATGCATGCAACTAACGGAATTTTGTTTAATCACGAGTCACCACGTCGCGGTGAAACCTTCGTTACGAGGAAGATCACTCGAGCAGTTGCAGCGATTGCTAACGGCTCGAAGAAGAAGTTATTCCTGGGTAATTTAGGTGCAGTTCGAGACTGGGGCTATGCGAAAGAGTATGTGGAATCCATGTGGTTGATGCTTCAGCAAGACAAGTCTTCGGACTATGTAGTAGCGACCGGAGTAGGTGCGACTGTTAAAGACTTTGCCGAAGTTTCTTTTGCTCGAGTTGGTTTGAACTGGCAAGACCATGTACTAGTTGACCCAAAATATACTCGTCCAACAGAAGTGGATGCTCTCATTGGTGATGCATCAAAAGCAACAAGGGAATTAAAGTGGCAAGCTAAGACTCACTGGAAAGACCTTGCCGAACTAATGGTTGATGCGGATGTATCTGGAATTAGGAAGTAATTCTTCTTGATGGATTGTTTTACGGGGAATTAGCAATTGCACCGCATCAACTCAGGACTTGCCTTGAGTAACGGCTCGAGTCAACCGCGTAACTTCAAAACCGCCAAGATTTTGTCACACCCAGGCACTTAAGGCTAGGTAACGCGGTTAGTTTGCTCGCCGCCCCGTTACGACTGCACCTGCAACAACTACGCGTATTAGCTTGTTCTCTTCAAGATATAGTAGTTATTTTCTAGATCGATTCTTTTCCAAGAACTGAGAACAGATTCCCTGGAACACATTAACTTCGTAGTTTCTGCAGATGGAAGGTAAGTATAGTAATCAGCTGTTTCTTTAGGACACAGGATAGCTCCTAGTTCGCTTGCTTTATCGACAGATTCCTTAAGTGTGGGTATCACACTCGGATTATCAAACATGAAACTTCCCCCTTTTTTCATGTTTTCCCATCCAAGCGTTATTGCATTTACCTGGCCTTGAAAAGGAATGTACAATTTTTGTATCTGATTTTGTTCCATGCTTGAAAAAATCAAATTGCTGGCTGGATTCTTAACTGATGCGTCTCGACTTGGAAAGTCCAAATTAGTACGATTTAGAGACATCGCTCCCATGATTAAGGAAAACGATAGAAAGGCAGTCAGGACGTAGCGGAATAAGTTTGAATTTGCGATAAACACCATAGAGGAGGCAAGAAAAAGTGCGGCTGCTGTTGCTCCAAAAAAATGATTTGGAATTCTACCCAGCGAAATGATGGAAAACGAGACAAAGGCAAGAATCCAAATTTGAATGCCGGTGCTATTTCTAAAGTTTGAAGAATTGAAACGAAAATCTAAAATTACCCTTAAACTAGAATGAATCAAGGCTATTCCCATAATTGATCCCAGCACTACTGTAGATGAAACTCGCTGGAAGCCTGAGTACCAAAGATAGGCTTCTAGATTACTCATACTATCTGGGAATCTCCAGACACTACTTTCTGTGACTGTACCCTTAATAAAATAGTTAACGGTTTTTTCTAGGGCAAAAACAAAATGACTACAAAATAAGATTAATCCCAATGCAAAAACAAATTTTGATTTCCGTTTATGACGGATTGCTAAAGTGTTTCGTTTTGCAACTAAGGTTCTTACTCCGAAAGCAGTTAAAAACATTACTAAAGTATGGGGAAAGAAGCTGGGTTTAATCCAAAAGGCTATTAAGATGAATCCTGTGCCCAAATAAATTGGGACATTTCTCTGAATCAAATAAATGAGACCTGTAGCGGTGATTAATGCATAACTGAGATCTGGTCTAAATTCTGTGAATCCAAAATAGCCGATTGATGAAAAACATAGGATAAGTGATAGATACAAAGAATGTCTTTTACCTATAGGTAAGGAGTAGGAAAATAAAGTCAGTGCAATTGCGAAAAAGACGGCCCCGAAAATATATGGGGAGAGGTCGTGAAATCCGAATACCTTTAAACCCAAGACAGACAAAAGTGTCTGATATGGTGAATGAGGTGGTGATGAAAACAAACTATAAGGCAAGTCACCATTTCTTAATCTTGCGCCAGCGTCAATAATGTAAGCAACATCATCATAGCTAAGCTGTTGAGAAAGCCTCCCATAGTTATACGAATAGAACAATGAAAAGGTTCCAGCTATTGTCGATAAAGTCAATGAGATGGCAAAAATGGAATTTCTCTTTAGAAAACTTTTTGCGATATTTGTCAGATTTGAGCCTCTTTGATTGTGCCTCTTGATTCCCGCTCGATCTTTCTTAATTCTTTCCTTTGGCGGTGTTTTCCAGTTCCAAATCTCATTAATTGATCCTTTAAGGGTATCTCTTTTCAAGATCTTTGTGCTTGCCTGCCATAGTTTAGTTCTAACTTTCACACCCAGAGAAAAAACTCTTGCAAGTATTGGTATCAAGGTTACTCCATATCGTTTTGCGAGCAGGGCTATTTCAGACTTACCTGTAGTGCTCAGTAAATTGTGTGTCTTTGATTTTGAGTGATACCTAAATGCAGATACAAAGGTGTTAAGTCGCACTCCGGGTCCTTGATTCATAAGTCGATAGATAAAATCATAATCCATGGCAAAATGTAGCGATGTATCAAAAGTTCCAATCTCCTTCATGACGCTGGTTCTCCAAAACAATGTCTCTTGTGGAATTAAGTCGGTTTGGCGAATCTTTCTCTTACTGTATTTTGGAAGTTTCCAATACCCTACGATTTTCGAATTCTCATCAATCACAATACGGTTAGAGTAGATAAAATTGATGTTTGGATTTTTCTGGAAAAAATCATTGACCTTCCTCATTGCATCAGGAAGAAAAACATCATCTGAATTCAAGTAGCAAGATATTTCTCCACTAACATTGTCAAAACCCTCTACGAGAGCGCTCGATTGACCTGAATCAGGATGAGAGCGCCAATATGTAAGTTTCTTAGCGAATCTATTGATAATTGAAACACTTCCATCTTTGGAACCACCATCTACAAGGGCTACTTGAATCTCTCCCGGGTAGTGCTGCTCGAATATCGATTTCAAAGTTTGTTCGAGAAAAATTCCATGATTTAGGGAAGGAATAACAATTCGAAAGCTAGCGTATCCCTTCACGCCCAAAGGATAGCAATAAATGCATATTATTTGATTCTTCTCGTGGATTCCAAAGAGATTCCAATGTAATCACCCTTAAGTAATGGATCCCAAATTAAATTTGCAACTAGACAAATTTTTTGTGCTCGGCTTGCAGTTAACGGGTCAAGTGCAGAAAAATGACTCACATAGCCGCCCACTCCTCTGTTGTTTAATGCAATAGATAGTCCTGTCCAATATCCGTGCGAGTGACTAGTAATTTGCCTAACCTTTAAACTTGAATAGGATGCCATGGTTCTTAAGGATTCAGGCGAAAAAATATTTCGATGATACGGGGCATGCCAGTGTGCCCAAGTTGGACCGAACATTTTTCTCTGCATTGATTCGAGATTGGGTGTTGTTATAACGATTACACCGCCAGGTTTCAAGACTTCTTGCAATCGCTGAAGAACTTCTAGTGGCTTTACGAAATGCTCAAAAACCTGACCAAGGTATATAAGGTCAAACTCTTTTCCGAATGATTCAAAATTTACATCTTCGGCACTAGATTGAACAATATTGAAGCCCTTGGTTCGTGCGATATCTGCGGCCAAACCATTCATTTCTATTCCATGCAAATTCCAACCAAATCTCTCACCAATTTTACTTAAAAAAGTTCCCTCGAATGCGCCAATCTCTAAAAAATCGCATTGGCCGCTAGTCATATTCAAAAACTTCTTGGGAACATGACTTAGAAAAACTTCAAACGAATCATCACCCCAAATATTTGGGTTAATGTACCTAGTAAATATTTCGATAGGAAGTCTGTAAATTATTGATCTTGATAGTTTGTGAGCATTAAAAAACTTGAATGGGCTAATCATGTCCGCCTCAGACTCTGTTTCTGCAATTATTGAATAGTGCTCTTCATATAAAGACTTTAGCTCTACTAAGGTAAGGTTCGGCGTTGATGAAGCTACTCCATTCTCTTCATCCAAAAACCAAAAGTTTGCTTCGCGATTTCCGAATCTGTTATCAATACTTGAAAACATAAAAGAGTACGTATGCCTAGAAAACAAGTCTAAACGGGGAGTTTCAAAACTATGCGAGTCAAGGGGAGATGTTGATTCAACTCTGGAGTAGTCTCCGAAATAGTAATTTGGTTTACTCTTTATTGCGCGGACATATCTGGAGTGCTGTATCCACCTAGCGACTAGATCCCAAGCTTTTGCTAGTTCTTGCCGAAATTTGCCACCACCATCAAAGACTATTTGTCGCATTTCCTTTCGATACATTTCATAAGATTCACTTAACTGACCTGGTCTGATTGAGAAAACACCGATCTCTCCAATTCCTTTTTTGAATTTACTCTTTTTGGTCAGTCTGAACCAAAGTGCAAAATCGCCAGCTAAGTTATACTTCGTCGGAATACCGTCTATTTTTGAAAGTGCTGACTTTCTGATCAAAACACCTTCTTGAAATAGGATGTGGCCGAGTCGAATTCTACTTCTAACAAAAAACTTCGGTTGGGGCGTGTTTTTAAATATCCATCCATCTTTATCAACTAAGGAATCGTGGTACAAAACATCAATTTTGGCAAGACTACGAAAGTTCTTGATTGCACCATAGAGTGAATTTGGAATAAAGTAATCATCTGCATTTATATAACAGAGAAACTCCCCGTTCGAAATCTCAATGCCATTTAGTATAGCTTCGTACATGTTTTTGTCTTTTTTGGAAATAACCGAAATTTGAACCTCGGGATTTAGCCCTATAAATGTTTTTACTATCTTGACGGTGTTATCTTGTGACATGCTATCTACTACAATGTATTGGATTCTTAGACCTTTTTGACTAATCACAGATTGAACGGTTCGACCTATAGTTTGTTCACCATTCAGTACGGGCGTGATAATCGTCAAGTCGTACTTCAATTTTGGCTCCAGTTCTGACTAAGATTCATTTGAATAAGGATAGGGGGTGAATGCTTGAATCTGCCAAAAACCATAGCAATCGTGATCGTAACTAAGGAGTTTAATGAACCTTTTGAGCGTACTATGTCGAGCCTTAAGGAATCATTACCTTATTTAGACCGTCTATACATCATTTCTCCGGATTCCCTTTGGAAGAACCCGAATGCTCTACCCACAAGTAATTTAGTCTTTCTGAACGATAAAGGTACTGGAATTTATGAAGCGATGAATCTAATGCTGTTGCATGAAGAGCTTGAGGATTATATGCTCTTCTTGAACGCAGGAGATGAATTGCTTTCTTCAGAGTATTTCAAAGAATGTAAAACTCTTTTAGAGGCTTACGGGGAAACTGTGGCGATTGTTTCGGGATACAAAATGAGATTAGCAAAGCGTTATCCGAAAATCATTTCGCTCTTTCTTGGAGAGCGGATAGTAAACGCTTCCATAGATCCCAGAAAGATAAAGCAGTGCTCACTCATGATAAAAACGGAAGTGTTTAAGGAGTTAAATGGGTTTGATCCAGAATACAAGATTGCAGCGGATTATGACCTAATCGCAAAGGTTTTGAGATACAATCAAACGCGAAGTGTGAGTATTGTTTCATCACTTTTTTATCTTGATGGTGTTTCCTCCTTAAACCGCGTTAATAGCCTTAAGGAGCAGAGACTTGTTGAGTCTCGATCCATTATATTAAATTCATCTAAAGGTTTAGGAAATTTTATTTACTTTCAGATAAAAATGCTTAGAGCAAAAATTATAGATCTGTTTCAGTCTCTGTAAAATTTCATATCCGGAAGCTGGATGAAACTGCATCTTTATGAAACATCTGCACGGTCTCTAGAGAGTACTCGGTTAAGTCCTTGTTAACTAATGCTAGCTTGGCTAGAATATCGTTTGTAGCTGTGATTATGTGACATCCGATTGAGTTCGCTTGAAATACATTTAGCAATTCACGTGGGCTGGCCCAAATCAATTCCGTATTTGGATTCGATGCGAGAATCGAAAGACTCGTCTCCATAATAGGCAAAGGATCGCGACCAGTATCTGCAATTCGACCGGCAAAAACTGATACACAACTAGGGACATCTTGATTTAAGGCGTTAGCCACCTCTTTTACCTGAATTTCCGTCATTAGTGCAGTTACATTAACCTTGACGCCAATTTGGCCAAGAAATTCAATCACCGAATTTGTAGACTCTCCACGAGTATTACTTATTGGAATCTTGACATAAACGTTTTCGGCCCATGAGGCAATTTTTTCCGCTTGGATTTTCATTTCCTCGAGTTCATCGCTAAATACTTCAAATGAAATAGGCTTATCTTTGATTTCCTTTAAGACGGATTTAGCAAATGAAACATAGTCAGAAACCCCAGCCTTTCGCATCAATGTTGGATTTGTTGTAAGACCTTGAATGTAGGGCTTGGAGGCCATCTCTACCATGCTCTGTAAATCGGCGCCATCAGCAAAGAGCTTAATTTTTAGAGAATTTGCCTCTAGGTCCACTATTCTCTCCAATCCTAATTGTCACAGCCTCAAAAAGAGAGGATACCTTAATAAATGGAAGTTTTGGCTTCAATTCACTGTATGAATAGTCAATAAAGTAACTTGGAATGCCTAATGACTGTCCGGCCTCAATGTCGCGCCAGCGATCCCCAACCAGGAAACTCTTTGTCAGATCAATATCCAAATCACTGGCCGCAGTTTCAATCAACCCCGGCTTTGGTTTCCTGCATTTGCAACTATCACTATCGTCATGTGGGCAAATATAAAAATTTGTAATTCCAGTTTCTTGGGCAATGTAGTCATTAATAGATTGAACTGAGGAGAGTTCTATTTTTTTGCGTGCAATGTCAGGTTGGTTACTTATAACTACCGGTAAATAGCTATTTGCAATTAGTAGATTTATTGCTTCGAAAACACCTGGAAGAATCTGTACTTCCAAAAAACTTTCTGGGGGGTGCGGGATACCATTTCTGATATAACTGGCATTAATTACACCATCTCGGTCAAGAAAAGCCGCAGCCTTCACTGCAAAATTATACTTACCATTTAGTTGGATTACTCTTGAGCGCTGGGTGTGAGACCAACAGGTGCCAAATGACAGTTTGAAAAGATTCTGAATGAGGAGTTACAGTCTGCGCATTCACAGTTGGGATGACGAGACAAACATCTGCATTTTGGGCTGTGTACCCACCATCACGGCCAACTATTCCAGTCACGCGCGCACCTACTTCTTTTGCCAAGTCTATGGCTTCAATCAAATTAGGACTTACGTTTTTTTCTTTATTCCCACCACCAACCGAAAGAATAAACAAGCAATCTTTAGGTGATAGTTTGCTAACTTTGAGCCATCCAGAAAAAACGGTCTCCCAACCTTCATCGTTTGTACGCGCTGTCAATTCGGCAACATTGTCTGTAGGGGCATAAGTCTCAATACCAGCCAATTTTCTAAAGTCATTAACCGCATGGCCCGCATTGGCTGCGCTGCCCCCAACACCCAAAACAAATAGACGACCACCCTTTGTCTTCACATCAACAAGCAACTCAGCCATTTTTTCAATCGTGTCAGGATCAATTGCTTGCGTAATTTCGATAGATTCATCGAGGTGTTTTTTGCTAAAGCTCATATGTGCACCTTCCTTAAATATTGAGAAAACTCTTTAATTCCTTGCAACGATCCTATTTCATAGAACCGCTGGAAAACTTCAAATCCCATGAGATTTCCCATTTTTGCAAGCTGACTGCAAACGATTGATAAGTCGAATACCGATTGATCCGCCCAAGGCGCCAAAGCTTCCCTTTTGAAGTATGTGAGCCCATAATCAATATGTCGCATGGACTTACTCCCGGAACCTTTTTTATAATCCATTAATTTTCCATTTGTAAACTCTACGTTACTTGTGTCAAATCTATCTTGATTCTCATACACGGTCATCAACGCCTGTGATTTAGCATTCAAGAAATGTTGCTCGGCAACATAATAATCGATAGGCAAATATGAATCCCCGTAAATAACTCCAAACATATCCCCCAGCATAGGGAGTGCTTTTTGAATTGCCCCGCCAGTACCTAATTGAGTTTCGCCATCTAGGGAATAATCAATGAGGATGCCTCTGTCGCTTCCATCTCCTAAGTATTCTTGGATTTCGCCCGACTTATAGGAAACACAAAAAATAAAGTTTGTATATCCGCTCTTTATCAAAAGATCCAGTTGCCAATCAACAAAAGGCCTTCCATTAATTTCGATTAAACACTTAGGGGTTTCTCTTGATAGTTCTCCCAAGCGAGTTGCAAAACCTCCAGCAAGGACAGCTAGTGGCAACATTACGAGAGTATGACCTTTGTTCCTTCAAAATCAAATTGAAATCTAACTTCTTCTAATCCTAGTTTTTGCATCCTATTTCGAAGATTCTCTTTATCGTTGGCATAGAACATCAAGAAACCACCACCACCTGCGCCTACGAGCTTTCCACCCACAGCACCAGATTTCATCGCTTGTGTATATGCATTGTCGATAAAGTCACTCGTCATACCATTGGATCTAGATTTCTTGTGTTCCCAATGTTCATGCATTAATTCACCAAACCTTTTTGTGTCACCTTGCAGGAGTGCAATTTTACTCCTAAGCCCTAAGTTCTTGGTGAAATGTAAATTCTCTACCATTTTGACATCATTTTTCTTTGACTTATCAACCTGATCTTTAAGAATAGAGCCTGCGGAACGAGATATTCCAGTAAAGAAAAGGAGTAAATTGTCTTCAAGATCGTGAACAGTAGGTATGGTAAGGTTTAACGGTGCGGAAGAAACCGAACCATCTTTATGAAAATTAAACTCTGTTATTCCACCATAAGCCGCAATGTATTGATCTTGTTTACCAACTGGCTCGCCTAGTTTTTCGATTTCAATTCGACAAGCCAATTCCGCTAATTGCTCTGGGTGGATGTTCTTTCTGTAATGAGCAAACAGTGCTTTGATTAAGGCTGTGGTAAAACTACCGCTAGATCCTAAGCCCGTTCCGGATGGAATATCAGCCAACGTAGTAATCTCAATTTGAGGTGTACTTGGATTTAGCTCAGCAAGAACTTCA
>Ga0169931_10014436_pt1 | contig 10689 bp, 3 predicted proteins | sample Kivu_15m_20L_FD_129675 | JGI IMG/M metagenome (GOLD analysis project Ga0169931, IMG submission 129675) | Freshwater microbial communities from Lake Kivu, Western Province, Rwanda to study Microbial Dark Matter (Phase II) - Kivu_15m_20L... | ecosystem: Environmental > Aquatic > Freshwater > Lake ... | reverse complement strand
TTTGAATGAACGCGGACTGCTCGAATCAACCTTGGTTGTCTGCGGTGGCGAATTCGGGAGAACGCCTGAACTGAATAAACTAGGCGGCCGCGATCATTGGCCGCACGGGTTTTCGGTAGCATTGGCGGGCGGCGGGATCCAAGGGGGCCGGTTTGTTGGCAAGACGAGCCCCGCGCCAGATTTGAAAGCGAAAGACCCCCAGAGCAATTTGCGCGATCCTCATTCCGTTGAAGATCTTCACGCCACCATTCTGGAGGCCTTCTCGCTTGATTTGACCCATGAGTTCCTTACTCCGATCGGAAGACCAATCAAAATTACCGAAGGAAGGCCGATCAAATCCCTGTTCCTGCCTTGAATTCCAAAACCCGCCTTGGTTGCCGGGCGGCGCGAGATCTCATAGGTTGTGAGCTTGCGAATCGCTGAGAAATCAGCCCGGTTCGCGAGCTACTTGCCGTGTCTTGATCAACCTCCCTGCAGGAATTCCGACCATGCGACTTCTTTCTCTGGTACCACTCTGTTTGCTTGCTCTTGCGAGCGTTGTCTCGCAAGCGGCCGATCAGCCTGATGGTGCGGCTCAACCCAAGCCAGCGGCCCAGCCCAACATTCTCGTCATCATGGGCGATGATATTGGCTACTGGAACATCAGCGCTTACCACCAAGGCATTATGGGTTACAACACGCCCAACATTGACCGCCTCGCGAAAGAAGGCGGTCAGTTCATGTGCTACTACTCCCAGCAGAGTTGCACCGCGGGACGCTCGGCGTTCATCACGGGACAACTCCCGTTTCGAACCGGTCTGTCGAAAGTCGGACTCCCAGGCGCTGACCTTGGAATTCGCCCCGAGGACCCGACGATTGCCGAGCTGCTCAAACCGCTTGGCTACGTGACAGGCCAATTCGGCAAGAATCACCTCGGAGACAAAGACGAATTCCTTCCGACCAATCACGGGTTCGACGAGTTCTTTGGAAACCTCTATCACCTCAATGCTGAAGAGGAACCCGAGAATCCCGATTACCCCAAGTCTCCAGAGTTCCGGCAGAAGTTTGGACCTCGAGGCGTGTTGCGATCGACGGCTGGAGGCAAAATCGAAAACACCGGTCCGCTCGATACCAAGCGAATGGAAACCATTGACGCCGAGTTTCTCGCCGCGACAAAAGACTTCCTCGCCCGCTCGAAGCAATCCGGTAAGCCCTTCTTCTGCTGGTTCAACTCCACCCGGATGCACAACTTCACGCACGTCAAGAAAGAAAATCTCGGCAAAACGGGACTCGGTTTCTACGCCGATGGAATGGTCGAGCACGACGGACAGGTTGGAGAACTGCTCGACTTCGTCGATCAGCAAGGGCTGACTGACAACACGATCGTCCTGTACATCACCGACAACGGCCCGATGGTTTGCCTTTATCCCGATGCGGGAACGACTCCCTTTCGTGGTGAGAAGAACACCAACTGGGAAGGCGGATGGCGCACCCCGGCACTCGTTCGCTGGCCGGGCAAGGTTAAGCCCGGATCGAAGTTCACCGGGATTTTTGCTGGTGAAGATTGGATGCCGACACTCTTGGCTGCGGCTGGCGCTCCGGATGTCAAGGAAAAGCTGCTGACTGGCTACAAGGCCGGTGACAAGACCTTCAAGGTACACCTCGATGGCTACGACCAGACTGCTTATTTGACGGGGGCAGCTGAAAAAAGCGCCCGCCGCGAGTTCTTTTACTTCAGCGACGACGGCGACCTTTTGGCGGTTCGTGTCGAGCGAGTCAAAGCTCACTTTATGATTCAGGAAGCAACGGGAATCGATGTCTGGCGTCGGCCGTTCACCAAGCTCCGCGCTCCGATCATGTTCGATCTCGAGGTCGATCCAGGCGAGCGCGGGCAGGAAGGGATGAACTACAACGACTGGTGGTATCGCCGATCGTTTGCCGCGGTCCCGATGCAAGGAATCGTAGGCAAAATGCTGATGACTTTCCGCGATTTCCCGCCGCGACAAAAGCCCGCCAGCTTCACCGTCGACGACGCCATGGAAATGATCATGAAGCACTCCGGCGGATCAGCAAAGTAGTCGAACGCCAAAAAGGGGACGGGGGTCAATTCGCGAATTGACCCCCATCCCCCTAAATTTTTTCATTGTCGCTACAGCGCCACACCGCCCAAATAATCAGGTAGAGAGAAAGGGCGCGATGTCAATCAATGAATTGACCCCCGTCCCCCCCGTCCCCTTTTGATTTTCAGGAGCGGCTGCCAAGCTGGGCCGCTAGTTGGGCGGTTAGGTGGTCTTCGGAGAGTCGGTTTCGTTTGATTTGGCTGAAAGCGGTGTTCAGCTCTCGCTTCGTTGGCTCGCGTTGGCCGTAAGCCAGATAGATATTCTCGACCACATAGCGCCGGTACTCATTCGATGCGAGCAGCTTATCGATTGCCTTTCCGGCCGAGAGTTTCCCGAGGTTCTTTCGCTCTTTACCGTTAGCCGCCCGGTCGAGCGTCTCGACGTGCAGTGACTGCACGAGGTCGGTCGAATCGGTATGCTTGCCGAGATATTCTGGAGATTTCAGGATTTGCGTTCGGACGCTTTCCAGCGAGACACCGGCGAGCATTTGATTTACCAAGCCAGTCGATTCTGCCGTGGTCGGCATTCGCTGCAGGTGCTTGAGGAAATAGCCGGTGACCTGTTTGGTTCGATTCTCTGCCGATTGCACAAGTCCCAGAGCGAGCGTCTCGAGGCTCACGCCGCTGGCGATCTTGCCGGTCGCCGCATTCAGCTCTTGGCTGCTCGGCCGGCGACCGAGAATCAGTTGGTAGATTGTGCTGACCTGCCGCACAGAGGTCGAGGGAAGCTGTGGACCGATGGCTGCCAAAGCTCCAGTTGAACTTGGGGGCGGTAGGAACGTATTCGTCGTTTGGAAGGCGCCGATGTCGATCTTTCCGTTTACAAAGCGGGCTGAGCCTCGCTGGTCCACCGTTAAGCCGGCCGCCCGGCTTGGGTCGCCCGCAAAAACAACAGGACTGTTCGAAGTCGATTTGTTCCACTCGGTAAATTCAAACCCGGAGATCGACCAATCTCGGCTGCCTTGGTAGTCAAGGTTTGAGAGGCGTTGGTCGGCGTTGGCCGCACCTGTTCCTCCAGTGAATCCCAAGACAGCGTTGAAATTATTTCCCAACGCAGAGTAGAGGTTGAAGTTTGTGTAGGTGCGGGAGAAAGTCGCACCCGTCTTTAAATCTCGCAATGTTTCGTAGAAAGTTCCCGCCTGATTGGCGACCGAAGTTGAGTATCTCAGGGTTACTTGAATTTGGTTTCCAGACGCGAAATTGACATTGCCCGTCGATTGATAGGTTCCGATTTTTCCCCCAGTGAATAAACCACTGCCAACCGTGCCGGGGGCGTAAACATTGATCGCATAGGCCATGCTGTTGGCAATCCCCTGATAACCTAAGCCTCCGCCGTTGCTTCCCAAGGCTGAAAATCCGCGGGGGTCGTTTTGCAGCACGAAGGCGACTCCGTCGGCGCCGCCTCCCCCGACATCCTGATAAACAAAACTGACAGTGAATCCCTCGGTCGCATAGTTCTCTGCAGGATCAACTTGGTACCAGACCGCGTTGTTGAGCCAGTTCTGTTTGTTTGTGAGGTAAAGGGTCCCTCCGGAAATTGGCGCCAGCGAGTTAGTTGGCTGCATCGTATTGGTCGGACCACCGTTGTTAGTCAACGGCAGGAGCAGCGGGTCAGCAGAACTGGTGATTCCACCTGTAAACCCGACGTTCCATCGAATCAGGTTGCTTGCACCAGCAGATGTCGTCGTACCACCATTGATCGCTTTCACGTAGACATCGGTGCTGTTGGTATCCGCTCCGCCAAAGATGCTGTTGTTCAGCGTGACTGAGGCTTGACCAGATTGGTTGACGTAGCCCTCAAACATCCCGAAACCTTGATCGGCGAGGACGTAAATTTGCCTTCCGTCGTAGGCAGAGTTTCCTGAAAAGGTGGAACTGTTGATGTTTAACGTGCCGTTGAGGTTGAAGACGGCTCCCCCCATCCCGTATCCATCCTGCGCCCCGTTTCCACCGTTGACTCCTCCCTTGGCGGAATTGGCTGTGAAGGTGCTGTTCGTGATATTCACGCTGCCGTAGTTGAGGAAAATCGCGCCGCCCATGGCAGCACCGCCGCCACCACCGCCGCCGCCATCCTGATTGCCAGCAGCGATTCCTCCAGCGCCTCCTCCGAAATAACTTCCTCCTGGATTTCCGGAGCTATCTCGACCACGTCCGGCTCCACCACCTCCGAATCCGCCTGGCCCGCCATCGACATTGTCGTTGCCGGTTTGGCCTCCACCGCCGCCACCCCAATTTCCATATTTTGCGAGCGTGTTGGTGGCTACGGCTGGGTCGCCCGCGCCGCCGCCTCCATAGCCTGCGTTGGTTGGCTGCCCGTACCCTGTCGTGTCAGCGATGGCTCCATTTGGCCCGCCACCGTCAGCTGCTTGGCCCACAAAAAAATTAACGCTTCCGTCATCTCCTTTTCCCCAAACACCTCCCCCAGCTCCCGATTGGTCAGCAGTGCCTGTCCCAATATGTCCGCCTCCATTACCCCCGTAGGTGTTGTTTTGGGTAAAGGTACAGCCATCTACATTCAGCGTTCCGCTGGTGACAAAGATTGCCCCTCCGGCCCCCAGTCCACCGCCGCCGCCAGCACCGTGATTTAATCCCGAGCCACCATCACCTCCTTTGGCGTAACCGCCTGAGACGGTGAGGTTTTTCAAGGTCAAGTCGCCTTGATACTGCACAATAAATAATCGGGTCTGGTTCTGGCCTGAAAGAATCAGCCCCGGAGCTGCGGTTCCATCAATTGTGATTGTGTCTTTGAGAACGGAGATCGCTACCGGCCCCAAGTTGAAGGCGCTTTGATAAGCGGCTTGCAGATTAATTGTTTGACCAGCCAATCCCGGCGCGAATCCGATGTAATCCGGGCCTAGGTCATTGAACGAATCCGCAATCGCTTGACGGAGCGAACCCGGTCCTGAGTCCGCAGTCGTCGTCACGGTTCGTCCGTTGATATAGACCTGAAGTTGACTGCTGCTGATGCTGCTGCCCGAACCGAAAGTCGCCGTCAGGATCCCGGCCGTGCCGTAGACTCCATCGAGCTGTGAGGTTGTCAGCGTCGCGACTCCGCTGCTGTTCAGCGGAGCCGAACCGATCACACCGCCGTTGTAGCTGAAAGTAACGCTGCCTGTTGTGACCGGATTGCGATTGCCGTCTCGAGTCACGACCGAGGCATAAAAAGTCAGTGGAGTCGACTTGTCCGAGGGACTTTGATTTCCACGGTCCGCCAGCAGCGAGGTGATCGTCGCTCCCGTAGGAGCTGTTGTCGAATTTTGGACGGCCCCAATATCCAGGAGTCCCGCGTTTGTGAACCGTGCATTGCCGCGTTGGTCACCTTTCAAGCCAGCTTGCATCGCTGCGGCGACGTTGGCGGTTTGCCAAGCCGGACTGCTGCTGCTAAACGTGCAGGTCTCGGTTGGTCCGCCGTTGAAGCCGAGCGGCGAGAGGCCCGGATTGGATGTGCTGACAATCCCGCCGAAGAAGTTGTTTTGGGAGCCGATCAAGTTTCCGGCGCCACCATTCATCCCATCGCCCAACGCGTAACTGATTTGCTCGAAGTCGGTGTGACCCGAACTCGTACTCCAGAGAATGGAGTTGAAAATCATGGCACTCGCGTAGGCTTTGGACGAGCCCGATCCGTTGCCGTTGCCGAGCAGGTCGCCGTCTTGAACGACGTAGACTGCTGTCCCGGCATCCGACACGGTGTTTTCGGCCAGTGTCGAATTGATAATGGTTAAAGCACCATTGCGATTAAAGATGCCGCCACCGTACCCTTTTCCGTTACCGCCGCCCAAACCGCCCTGCGCGTGGTTTCTATAAAGAGTGCTGTTGCTGACCGTAACCGTTCCGCCATTGATAAAAATGGCTCCGCCCAAACCAGCGCCGCCACCCCCGAAGTCACCTCCGGCAAATCCGCCCAGACCGCCGGTATTTTCATCGCCACCACCACCTCCGCCGCCGCCAAATCCGCCGTTGCCGCCCCGAATTCCAAAAGTTTTCGCGTCATAGCCAACACCACCTCCTCCTCCGCCAAAACCCCCGTTACCACCACCGCCATATTGGATCTGCCCGGTAACGGGAGTCAGTACGTTGACCGTGTAGAAATCAGAGTCGCCGCCCAAACTAATCACACCGCCAATCGTGGTTGGGTCTGGCATGTCGTAGTGGGTAAAAGATTCCGAAATTGCATATCCGATGGCCCAAGTCACAACTCCACCGCCACTAAGCGCATTTCCAGTCGGTCCCCCAGCCGCGCCCGCGCCAATCAGTCCTTGAAATTGATCTGGGTTGTAGGAGTTTTTAATACTGCTCTCTGTCAAAATCCTCTGGTTCGGACCGCCACCGAACAGGCCACTGTCATTGTTGGTTTTGCTGTCAGAGCCGCTGCCCTGCATTCCGCCGCCGCCCGCGCCCCACTCCTGTTTACCACTGACGGAATAGGAAGTATCAGGCGTTCCAGCATTACCTCCGAACGCTTGGCTGTCTTTAATCGTCGCGCGCACAAGCGTCAGCGTCCCTCCCTCGGAAACAAAAATCGCTCCGCCCGCGCCGAGTCCACCACCTCCGGATCCGGCCAACTTATTCCCTCTGCCACCATCACCACCTCTGACATATCCATCCTCTAGGGTGATGTTTCGCAAGGTCAGATTGCCGGTGCCCGTGATTCCGAAAATCCGGTACAGATTGTTTCCGGAGATCGCCAGCCCAGAAGCGTTGGCTCCATCAATCGTGATTGTGTCCCGATTTATGATTAGGCCCGTACCAACAATCGGCATTTCCGGCGCGGCTGGCAAATAGTTTTGAGTTTGGGTCAGTGTAATCGTGCCGTTGGCCAAGCTTGGGGCAAAGGTGATCGTGTCAGGTTCGTTGTTCTGAGAAGCTAAGGAAAGAGCAGAACGTAGTGTTCCGGTAAACGTTTCAGGATTGAATGGATCAAGCGTGTCGCCCAGATTGTTGACCACAAACGTTGCCAGCAGTTGTCGCGGCTCGAGTTGGGAATAGTCGGCCCGCTGCTGCGAAGGTTGCTTTCGGTTCTTTTCTCGGCCCGCAACATTCAACTTTCGAGACTTCATTTCTATCGCTCCGACTCAATTGGCAAGGAAAAAACCTGAGCTGTTGATAATAGCTGAAGGCCGAAGTAGCTAATAGTTTGTTTTCCGGCTCTCCGACCTTGAGATAGGGGATGAAATTCGTTTCTGAACCGTTTGGCTGTTCTTTTATGCAAGAGTTTCAGCAACCCGGAAGATCGCGATTGTTAAATCTCAATGGGTTATACTCACACCAACATCGAAGCAGGTCTAGACATCCTCGTGAGGATTGATTGTGGCAGCCGAATTTAGACGAGCGTTAATGCTCTCTCCTCACAGGCGATTCTCTCCCACCGCTTTGCTCGCGATGTGCGTCACAGGTTTGATGTTCATTTTTGGCGAGGCGAGTTGGGCTCAAGCGGTTCGTCCTGGCATTGTTTTGGTTATCGCCGACGATTTGGGCATCAATGATCTGAAATGCTACGGTCGCCGCGAACACCAAACGCCGAACCTCGATCGCCTCGCGGCGGAGGGGATGCGGTTTACTGCGGCTTATGCGGCCCAGCCCGTCTGCTCACCGTCGCGAGCCGCACTGATGACCGGCAAGACTCCGGCTCGGCTGCATCTGACGAGTTTCCTCCCCGGCCGCCCCGACGCCGACTCGCAGAAGCTGCTCCAGCCCGTGATCGAAGGGCAATTGCCGACCGAGGAAATGACACTCGCGGAATGGCTGCAGCGATCCGGATACCGAACCGGAATGTTCGGCAAATGGCATCTCGGCGACGGTCAATTCGGTCCGAAGGCGCAGGGCTTTGAAACGGTCGCAACGCCCCCGGCGAATACGGAGCCGAGCGACACGGAAGGGGGTAAGGGCGAGTTTGCGATCACCGAGGCCGCGGAGAATTTCATCGAAAACAACCGCGACCAGCCGTTCTTCTGCTATGTCGCTCACAACAACCCACACATTCCGCTCGCCGCCCAGCAATCGCTGGCGGAAAAACACGCTGCCACCTTTCATCCAACTTACGCAGCGATGATTGAAACGCTCGACGAGGCCGTCGGCAGGCTGATGCGGAAAGTCGAACAGCTGGGGCTAAGTGAGCGAACGATTTTTCTCTTCACCAGCGACAACGGCGGTTTGCATGTGCTCGAGTATCCCGGGACCCCGGCTACTCATAACTCGCCCTACCGCGCCGGCAAAGGCTTTCTTTACGAAGGCGGAATCCGCGTGCCGCTGATCGTTCGCTGGCCAAGCATGATCCGCCCGGGCAGCACCAGCGACACGCCGGTCGTGCTGACCGACTTGGTCCCGACTTTACTGCAAGCCGCTGGAATCGATCAGTCCAAAACCGTCGGCCCGTTGGATGGCGTCAGCTTGCTGCCGCTGTGGCGCGGGGAGACGATGCCTCAGCGCGATCTGTTCTGGCATTTTCCGCATTACTCCAATCAAGGGAATCGCCCGGCAGGCGCGATTCGCTCGGGCGATTGGAAACTCGTCGAACACTTTGAAGATGGGCGGCTGGAACTGTTCGACTTGGCTAACGACATCAGCGAAACAAACAACTTGGCCGAGCAGCAACCCGAGCGCGCCCGAAAGTTACAGCAGCAACTCGCCGCGTGGAGAACCAGCGTCGGCGCTCAAATGCCTGAGCCGAATCCGGAATTCGACTCGGCCCTCTATCGTCAGCTCTCTATCGACAAGGATCCTTCGCAGCTCTCCGCTGGTCGCACTGCGGCTGAGATGCAAGCCGAATGGAGCGAATGGCGCCGGCAACTGAATCAAGTCGTCGCCGGGCGGAAGCCCCGCGTCACGCCGCCCACCGGGGACATTCGTCTGCAGGCCAAAGACGCGATCGTCCACGCCGAGACAATGCGTTACGAGCCGGAGTCGCACAAGAACGTACTGGGGTACTGGGTGAATCCCAAGGAGTGGGCGGAATGGAAGTTTAACGTGCCGGCGGCTGGGCGGTACGAAGTTGAAGTTCAGCAGGGCTGCGGCAAGGGCTGCGGCGGTGCGGAGGTCGATGTCGAGGTTGGTGCAAAGACATTGAGCTTCACCGTTGTCGAGACGGGACACTTTCAGCAGATGATTCAGATCAGTGTTGGCGAGGTCGAACTGCCGGCGGGCAATCAGACGTTGGCGATCAAGCCGCGCACCAAGCCTGGCCCAGCCGTCATGGATATCCGGCGCGTGGTCTTGCGACCGAGGTGATGCGGGGAGTCTTTTCGAGTTCCGAGTAAGTTTTGCGGGAGCTTTGATGAGCGGGGTTTCACGGGCTACGTGTTGATGACTAACCGCACTTCACCTCGCTTGAATCAGGCCTTCGTGGTCTCGAGTCATGACTGGCCCGGCCCCTCTAAACTGCTAACCATCAGCGCGGCCCCCACCGACCTTGTGTCGGTGGGAGCCGTGACTAACCCGCTACATTACAAGGCCGCATCGACAATGGCTCACCACCGACCTTGTGTCGGTGGGAGCATGACTGTTCGGCTAAAGACGTTCGATGAGCGACTGTGAGCGGTCGTGAACAATCATCCGGCCGGTTCAATTGCCCACAAGCCGTCTAGTCATGGCTCCACCGACGCGAGGTCGGGTGGTGGCCGGCGTTTTTTTTGCGTTTTGCTTCTGTAGCCGGCTAGTCACGGCTCCACCGATGCAAGGTCGGGTGGTGGCCCGGGTTCTTGTCAGGCCACCTTGCCAGCATGCCGATTTCTACTTCTTATCCCCGGCTGCTTCGGGTGCTTGATCGACCTTGGCTCCGGTGTCTTCGCTCGGTTGATGCAGCCGAATGAGCGTCAACTGCTCCTGCTCTTCCGGGCTGTAGTGCACCAGCACGGGGCATTCATCGTTAGTGAGGTTGTAAAGCCCCGTCTCGACGAGCAGCTTGTCATTGCCTTGCAGTTTGAGCGCGACGCGTTGATTCTCTTTGTTGACCGAGCCGACCACGGGCGTCACTTCGTCGGTCTCCTGGTTGTGGAAGTTGCCTCGAATCGCTCCCTCTTTGTTCACCGCCAATTGCACGATCTGCTGTGAATCTTTCTGCTCGGCTGAAGCAATCACCGCGAAGACACCCAGCGGCAACCATTCATCGTTTTCAGTCTGCTCGCCCGCGTCAGCGATCTGGCCAGCTTCTTCGTAATACTGTTCAGCAGTGGCCACCGGTTCATCGTCGTAGTAAACCGTTCCCTCTTCGTAAGTCACGTTGTTGCCGTAGTCGTAGTACGTTGCCGATTCGCTGCAACCACAATACGGTGCGGCGACACTGTAAGCAGCGATCGACCAAGCAGTCGCAGCGACGGCCCATTTTCCGGGCCACCAGCAATTTGGATAAGTCGAAACGTAGCCGGGGCCGAAGTAGCCCCAGTGAGTATAGTTGCCGTTGACGGCGGTCCAGGCGGTGCCGCCGACGAATTGACCATTAACGAATGCGGCTCCGCGTCCAGCCGAAAAGACGTTGCCATTGGGACCGACGATCGCGGTTCCCGTTTTGATCTGTCCGGTGCCACTGTTGTTGTAGCCCGCGGCCAAATTGACCCGCGCGTAGCCGTCGGCATTGCGGCTGGCGGACATGGCGCCAC
>Ga0169931_10014435_pt1 | contig 10689 bp, 10 predicted proteins | sample Kivu_15m_20L_FD_129675 | JGI IMG/M metagenome (GOLD analysis project Ga0169931, IMG submission 129675) | Freshwater microbial communities from Lake Kivu, Western Province, Rwanda to study Microbial Dark Matter (Phase II) - Kivu_15m_20L... | ecosystem: Environmental > Aquatic > Freshwater > Lake... | reverse complement strand
GCGGCAATGTGCTCCGCAGAGAGATTTGTGGTGCTTGAAAAATTCTTCTCCGTAAAAGCATTTAGGTAAAAATCCGCCAACTTCTTTTAGCTGCAAACCGTTAATCTCACTTTGGAAGAGTTGTTTGCCTTATAAGGTGAAGGCGCCCGTAGTGGGATGGGCAAGCAAACGGACATCGGCAATGCAGGAAAACAAAAAAAGTCTGAGTGACATCGCCACTCAGACTTTTTGTTCAGCTCAACGTTGGGAGCGGGGCCTTTATTCGAAAGACCGGGTTTGCATATTGAAGATGCGCACTTCGCCATTGCGCTTGATAGTCACCTCGGCAAATTCATCGCAGATATCGTTACCAAAATCGATGATAGCACCACGGTTTTCAGATGCACCGATGTCAATAACACCCGCCATTGGGTAATTACATCCATATTGAAAGTGAATAGCCTCAGTGATAACGTATGGTCTTGCAGGTCCTCCATTGCGTGAGACCGAACCACTTCCGGTTACGTAAAAAGCATCGTCAGTTTTGGTGCATGTTTCATAACCTACCCACTCGCGGACATGGTTGGCCGTGCGGGTGCGAGAGATGCCATCACGGGTAAATGTGAGGCTCGCGTTGATGTCAATCAGGGCATTACCCCCATCGTTAATGCCGGTGTTTTCCAGATGACGTGATCCTGCGATGGACACATTGTTGACCATAAAATTCTCGAACGTGACATGACGTGAGGCACCAACGGTGCTCAGTGGTGCACTTGCTTCGATGATGATCTTGCCGGATTTGGTAACGCCATTGGCATTGGTGCAACCGGTGCCGTAATCAATAGTGACAACTTTGGGGAAATCTTCTTGGCTTTCGGTAACAGTAGCGCAGGGGGCCAACAATTCTGACCAATTGTAGTCGCAGTTGCCGGTAAGCAACTCTTCGTCTTTGAAGAGCATGTCATCGCTTTCATTTTCAGCGACTGCTTGTGACTGCGTTTCGTTTTCCTCGATTTCTTCTTTTTTGCAACCCACAGTTGCCAAGATGAGCATCAAGAGGAAGGCATTCAGGAAATTCAAATTGTTTTTCATGGTTTTGAAGTTTTAATAAGTGATTTATTGTTTTAGCGAATGATGATTTATTGAAAAGAGAGAAGCGGAATTAAAAAGGTTGGGAAGAGCGAAAAAAAATCAGAAAGCAACGCGAAGCCCCGCGCCAACCGTGACGAATTGAGATTGAATCGAAACGCGCGGACCTTTGTAATACTCGCCCAAAACACGGGCATAACTCAATTCAGTGAAGTACTGCACGCGGCCGATGGACTGCGTTTGCAAGCCAACGGCCAACATAGCACTCGGAGCAATTTTGCGCTGCCGTCCGGATCTTCCGGACGCAAAATTCCGCTCGAAAGCCGATTTTTTGATGACCAACGTGTTGCGCTCAGAAGCCCGCAGATTGAATTGCACGCCTGCTTGGGTGTAGAAGTTGAGTCCCGAAGAGCGATTTGTGTTGTATCGAATGGCCAAAGGCAGCGAAACAAAACTAGAGCGGTGAATAATGCGGCCCAGAAAAACAGTAGTGTCTTGCTGGACATTTGCGTAGGAGCTCAATTCAAGGGGCTCGGACTTGAACTCACCTTCGGGTGTATCAAAAACCAATTCTCCATCCAAGTTTTGGTTGGCAATGGATATGGGAAATTGCCGAGTTATAAACCCCGTTCTATAGGCATAGACACCTGTATGCACGGCCCAATTGGGATGAAATTGGTATTGGTAGTTGAATCCAATGCCGTGATGCTTGAGCGCAACCGATTTGTCCAAGAGGCTCTGATTATTTGGATTCGAAACATTGAACGTTCTTATTTCTCTCCCCACAGAAGCGTGAAATTGATAATAGTGTCGCTGAAAAGGAAGTGCAAAAGGCAAAATCTCGGGAATGGAACTCAGTTGGCTCGCCTCTTGGAAACTGACTGCCAAGGGAACAGGCAAGAGCGTCTGCATAAAGTCAATGTTCTGTTCAGTAACCCGTTCTGTTTTTAAATTCTCAGTTGCAGCCGAGAATTCGGAGTTGTCGTTCGCTTTTTCAATCTTTTCTTCCGTCTTGGTTTGGCTTTGTTGTACAGAAACCGGATTGGTCTGAAGGGATGTGGTCGAATGCAATGGTGAAAGATCGGGATTCATTACCTTACTTCTTTCAATCGCCTCCACATCCACCAACTGTTCTTCGGATTTGCTGTCGGTCTTCTGATTCTCTTTTTCTTTTTGGGCCTTATTTACCGGACCGCTTGGCGAATGGGACTTAGACTTTTCGGCAGTTGGCATCGTATTATTTGCCCCGGCTTTTTTCAGGTCGGCAGTTTGAATTTCAGATTGACCGTTTCGCTTGTGTGCGGGAGCAATCGAACCGGAACTTCCTTTTTCACTTTCATCAACATTCACACCTTCCTCACGGTCTTTTGCCTGTTGGGCAAGCTCGGACTGTTCGGTGTCTTGCTTGTTCGTGTCAATCGATTTCGCTGTTTGTCCATCCTTTGTTGAAGATTCTTCGGCCTTATTAAATTGTTGCTGAATCGGGGCTTGTTTCTGACCGACTGTCTGCCGGTCACCGTTGTACTCATCCCATTTTAAGGGTATGAATAAATAAACGACATAGCATACAATAGCAGCTGTGCCGAGCCATAAGGCTATTGCACCCCAATTACTTCCGGAGAACATCGTCTTTTCCACACCCTTCCATACCTTTGGTGGAGGAGCTACTTCCATTCCGTCAATCTTCTCGCGGAACAGATTTCTTAACTCGTTATCTTGATTGCTCATGGTTTTCCTTTTTTCGTGATTCGGAAAAATTCAATGAAATGGCATTTTTCAGTTCCTTCTTGGCGTCATGCAGTTGGGATTTTGAGGTGCCTTCGCTCATTCCAAACAGGTTGGCTATTTCCTTGTGGCTATAGCCTTCCAAGAAGTACGCACAGAACACTTGCTTTCGCCCCGGGCTCAATTTATTGATGTAGTAAAACAGTTCTTCGCTATCTATCTCGCCCATCAAGGAAAGGTCAAACTCAACATCTTCATTTTCTATGGCGCCTGAGTTTTGGTAAATCTGACTGTTCTTCTTTTTGTGTTGGGCCAATGCGGCATGGATGGTGATGGTTTTAATCCATCCTTGAAAACTTGATTCGCGACTGTATTGCCCCATGTTTTGAAATATTTTGACGAAAGCCTCTTGCAAAGCATCCTCAGCATCTTCGGCACTGTTGGAATACCTCAAACACACCGCATAAAGCCACGCGCTGTAGTGCGCATAAATCTGCTCATGCGCCTTCCTGTCACCATCAAGGCAACGGGAAACCAGCGCGATATCTCGGCTATTGGAATCGATAAACAAACCTATAGGTAATCCTTCATTTAGAAAGGAGAGAATCTCAAAAAGAAAAGTTGGGTGCTACCAAAAATTTTTCCAATAAATCCCTCGGATGTGAATGCAGGTAGGTCTTGGTCGACCATTCTGACCAAGAATGCAAAAGATTGCGAAGGAATTGCCGAATTGAGCGGATACATGGGGGCCAATCTCAAAGGGTTTTTTACTTTTGGCCCCCGAAAAACGTTATTTGTCATACCTTTCAATCTTCAGGAAATGCCCGAAATCACTCAAAACGGAACTCAAATCCAAGCTGATGGCGTCATTGCTCGCCTCGCTACCTACGACCACGAACAAGTCCTTTTTTGTCAAGACAAAGCCACGGGCCTCCGCGCCATCATTGCCATTCACAACACCACGCTGGGCCCATCGCTGGGCGGTACCCGCATGTGGAACTATGCCACAGAAGCCGAAGCACTGAATGATGTGCTGCGTCTGTCACGCGGCATGACATACAAAAGCTCTTTGGCCGGCCTCAATCTTGGTGGCGGCAAGGCAGTCATCATTGGCGATGCGCGCACTCAGAAGAGTGAGGCATTGTTTCGCAGGTTCGGAAAATTCGTCAATAGCCTTTCGGGCAAATACATCACCGCTGAAGACGTTGGAATCAACACCCGCGATATCGAGTATGTGGCCATGGAAACCGAACACGTGGCCGGTCTGCCCGAATATTTGGGTGGAAGCGGGGACCCGTCACCGGTAACTGCCTATGGCGTATATGTGAGCATGAAAGCCGCAGCCAAAGCCCAATACGGAAGTGACTCCCTCAGTGGTAAAAAAATACTCGTTCAAGGCGTGGGCCATGTGGGTATGTACTTGGTGGATCATTTGGTGGGGGAAGGCGCAGTGGTGAGCATAGCCGATATCTACGAAGACCGCGTCAAAGCCATTGTGAAGAAACACCCCAGGGTGAAGGTGGTACACGCAGACGATGTGTATGAAACCGAAATGGACATCTATAGCCCATGTGCATTGGGTGCCACGATAAACGACCTGACACTGGCCAAACTGAAATGCGGCATCATCTGCGGTGGGGCCAACAACCAATTGGCTGATGAAAACAAACATGGTCGCGAGGTGAAAGACCGCGGCATATTGTATGCACCCGACTTTTTAGTCAACGCAGGTGGCATCATCAATTGCTATTGGGAAGTGATTGGCTATAACCGTGATGCCGCCATGAGTCAAGCCGAGAATATTTATAACACCACTGAGCGCATCATCAAGCTCTCAGCTGACGAGAACATTCCGACCTATTTGGCTGCCAATCGCCTGGCCGAAGAACGCATCAACGCCATTGCGAAGTTGAAGGCCACTTTTTGATTCCGCTGTCTTACCCTGACTTTCAACCAATCACCCTAATCCAAGCGAATGCTCAACAGAAGACATATCAGAATCAAGATTCTCCAGACGCTTTATGCTTTTTATCAAAGCAAGGGAGATAATCTGAATGATGTGGACAAACAATTCACTTTCGGAATCGAGAAAACCTATGAGATGTACATCTATCTTTTGGTTTTCTTGTCAGAGCTGCAATTACCCGCAATCGAACGTATAGAAGCAGGGAAAAACAAGCGCCTACCTAGTAAAGAGGAACTGCACCCCAACACACGCTTCGTTACCAATGAGTTGCTGCGCAAGCTGGTCAACAGCAAAGTGTTGAAGAAAGAGGCCTCTCGCTTGAGCATCACGTTGGATGATAATCCGGAATTGGTTCGCAAGTTCTTTAAATCCCTGGTTGAGGAGGAAGACTATAAAGAGTACATGAACAGTCCGGAGCGCGGATATGAGCGCGATGCGGAGTTTATGTTCAAACTTTTAAGACGCCATCTGGTCAACTTCGAACTTCTGCAGGACTATTTTGAGGAGAAGAGCATTTTCTGGAATGACGATTTAGATATGGTGGCCGCCATGGTACTGAAAACTCTGAAGAGCGTTGGCGAAGATGATACGGACATCCAATTGCTCGGAATTTGGCGAGAGGATGGGGATGAGAAAGATTTTGCCTACAAGTTGCTGCATCACACATTGCTCCAAGCCACCGAAAACGAGGCGTTTATCAAAGAAGGTGCACAAAACTGGGAGCTTGACCGCATCGCGGTCATGGACATCATACTGATGAAAATGGCCCTGGCCGAAGCGCGCTATTTCGATCAAATTCCACTGAAAGTAACACTGAACGAATACATCGAATTGGCCAAGTACTACAGTACGGACAAGAGTAGCGGATTTATCAACGGTATCTTGGATCAGCTTTTTGGCAAAATGAAAAAAGACGGCCGAATAGTGAAGACCGGCAGAGGACTTATCGAATGACAAAACCCGGATTATATCTCTTGTTAGCCGTGTCCTTGATAGTTGGTGGATGCAACAATACTCCCTCGGAAGTGACCTCGGACATGATTCATTTTCCCAAACCGGGAGAAACCGAAGAAGACGGCCCTGTCATTGATTTTGAGGGCACTGAGTTCGACTTTGGGACAATAGCCGAGGGCGAGCAAATCAATTTTATCTACAAATTCAAAAATACAGGAGAGAAGCCCCTTGTGCTATCGCAAGTGACGGCCAACTGTGGTTGCACCGTTCCGCAGACATGGCCCCGCGAACCTATTGGGCCCGGTGAAAAAGGCGAAATCAGTGTTTCCTTTGACTCGAATGGCCGAGAAGGAACACAGACCAAGGTTATCAGTGTAGTGTGCAACACCCGACCCGCCACCCACACCCTGCTCCTCAAAGGCACCGTTCGTGGACCCCAATCCAAATGAAATCAATTCAAAGTTTATAATTCATGAAAACCCTTTCATTCATTCTTTTGAACGCAGCCGGTGAAGCCAATCCATTCGGCAGTTTGTTTTTATTCGGTGGACTCATTTTGATCATGTATTTCTTCATGATTCGTCCGCAGATGAAACGCGCCAAAGAAGCCAAGAAATTTCGCGAGTCATTGGAAAAAGGCCAAAATGTGGTGACCATAGGCGGCATCCACGGCAAAATACTGGAACTGGCAGAGACCACTGCTTTGCTCCAGGTGGACAGCGGAAAAATCCGTGTAGAGCGTTCTGCCATTTCATCTACTTCAACTGCCAATGAGCAAGAAGTAGGTCAGAGAGCCTGAGGCAACGAATCTTAGACAGAAGATATCAATAGCGCGGCAAAAAGTTAACTTTGCTTCATAACCTATAATACCATTTGTCTTATGAAAAAACTTTTTACTCTTATTGTGGTAGGTTCTGCCTTGGGACTGAGCGCACAAACCATACACAACCTGAGCAACGCAGGCAACACGTTTAACCCCGGCATTCTGAACATTGTGGTGGGTGATATCGTGGATTGGGTTGGCGCGAGCAACCACAACGTTATCGAAATCTCAGAAGCCGACTGGCTGACCAACATACCGAACAGCAATGGAGGCTTTTGGCTGGGATTGAACTCCCCTACTCAAGCCAACTCACATACCTTCACAGCTGTAGGTACTTATTATTTCATATGTGCACCCCACGCAGCAATGGGAATGAAAGGCCAAATTGTGGTAACATCGGGCGTTGGTGTAGAAATCACAACAGCTACCCCTATAGCGGTCACATTGAAGCCAAATGGCGCAGGTCAGTTTGTATTGACAGGCAAAGAAATGAATCGCATCACTGTCTACAGCCTCAATGGCCAAGTAGTTAAAACCGAGTCATTAATTGCGACTGATGAGCAGGCCGTTTTGGATTTCTCAGCTATGGCGTCAGGCACCTATGTGGCTGTGGCCGAAACCACCGAAGGCGTGAACCACACACTGCGTTTTGTAAAGCAGTAATAAGATTAACAACACATTTCAAACTCCGGATTGGCCTCGTGTCAGTCCGGAGTTTTTATTTGGTTATCATCGACAATGACGGCCACGGCAGCATCGCCCGATATATTGACCACTGTTCTGCACATATCCAAGATGCGATCGACCGGGAAAATGAGGGCAATCCAGGCCGGATTGAGTCCTACGGATTCCAGCACAACAATCATCAGCACCAAACCTGCGCTGGGGACAGCGGCAGCACCAATGCTGGCCATAGTGGCAGTGGCTACAATGACCGACTGCTGGGCAAAAGTGAGCTCAACCATGTGAAATTGTGCCATTGCGACCACCGCTACCGATTGATACAGACTGGTGCCATCCATGTTGACAGTGGCACCAATGGGCAGAACAAATCCGGTGGTGCTTTGCGACACTTTGAGTTTGTTGTGAACACAATCCATTGTGATGGGCAGAGTGGCCACGGAGGAAGAAGTGCTGAATGCCGTCAATTGAGCATCGCGCATGGACTTCATGAAGAAAGTGTACTTGACTCTTTTGCTCAAAAGCACCACAATGCTCGGATAGAAAACAAAAATCATCAGCGCCAAGCCCAATACAACAACCAAAGAGTAGCGAATCAGAAAATCAAGAAGGGCGAAAAAACTGGCCGGATCGGAGCCTGCCGCTTGGACTATCTGGCCGGCCATGAGCGCAAATACAAACACAGGCATGGCTTTCATGACCACCCACACCATCCGGACAAACACTTCGTTGAGACCATCAATCATTCCGAGAAGCGGCATGCGCTTGGCCTCGGGCACGCCCACGAGCACGATGCCGAAAAAGATAGCGAAGAAGATGATTTGGAGCATTGACATATCTGCCAACGACTGAATGATATTGACCGGAATGAGGTCAAGAATAGCCTTGAGTGGACCAACTTGGTCCTGCATTTTCTTCTCGCTGTCGGCCTTTTTCAGCTTGTCTTCAACCCAATCATGGGGCATATCAGGCTCTTTGGCGCGCAGCTCAGCCACCAAGGCTGCATTTTCGGGCAAGCACGAGAGACACAAATCGTCCACTTTCTTGATTTTGTTGTCATCTCGCCATATCTCATAAGAAATGCGGTTGCGTAGGCGAGTTTCTTCTTTTGGATAAGTACCGGGCGAAAACAAATTGACCAACACCAACCCGAGGCAAACGGCAGCCACCGTGGTGGCCAAATAAAGTCCGAGGGTTTTGAGTCCCAACTTGCCCAAGCTGCGCACATCGCCCAACGAGGCCACACCCGAAATGATGCTGAACAAGACCAATGGCACCGCAATCATCTTCAGGACATTGATAAAAATGTCACCAAAAGGCTTGATGTAGTAATTAGTAAATTGGTTCCAGCCGAACAGAACAGAGCAGTAAGCATAAATGGCACCCAGTGCCAGCCCGATGATTACTTGCCAATGGATGGCGAGTTTGCGCATGGTGTTTTGATTTCGGGCGAAAGTAGCAAACCCGGACAATAACCTCCTTCCGAAAAGGGGCAGAATGAAAACTGATGAGCATGTACAAAAATCATGGAATCAACGTGCAACTATTCGCGGGATAAACTCATCTTTACGCCAAATTCTACCTGCATGAAACGTATCCTCTTTATGGCTGCCGGGTTGGTTATGGCGGCAACTTCGGCAATGGCACAAGCCCCTTCAGCCAAACTCAAAGCCGCATTCGGCACCAACGAATTGTCGGCCATTGCGCCCGAAGAAATCGGATTTATGAATTGGTTTGCTGACAACGGCTACTTAATCAATCCAATGGAAGGCAAAAACCTCACGCAGTATGCAGACATTAACACCTTGGCCAAAGACCCCAAGTATGTCATCACGCCCGAGATAGACCCCAAGAATTTCAACCCCTATCTCTACAACATCACCACACAAGACCGTCAACCTACGGTTTATGTTATAGGAAATAGCGTTTACACGGTGTTTTTCTATGCCAATGAAATGGCTCGCATGAATTACAACCGATATAAGTTGATTCTCGAAAAACAGAAGTAAGAGCCATGAAAAAATTACTCTACAGCATCATTTTCATCCTGTTAGTTGCAGGAACCTCAGCACAAGAAACCGCCATTTTTAATGGTACATATACATCATGCAGCGGTTTTTTGGTAGATAGTGGCTTGAGTGCAGCTGATTACGGCAACAACCAAAATTTTACCTGCACCATTTGTCCTCAAGCTCCCGAGACCATCGTGAGTCTTTCGTGGTTGGTCTTTGCGCTGGGCACGGGTGACAACATGACCATTTATGACGGAAACTCGACAGGGGCGCCTGTCCTGGGCACCTTCACGGGCAGCCAAATTCAATCTCAAAACTTCTCTCCCGGAGTAGGAAATACTTCCGGTTGCCTGACCATCAATTTCACTTCAGACGCTTCGGGTGTAGGGAATTTTGCGGCAGCCATCACTTGCGGTGTGCCTTGCGAACCACCATTTGCTGTTGTCAATACAACTCAAAATGAAGAGCCGCTTCTCCTGTGTGTAGATGAGTTGGCCACTTTCAACGGTTCCAACTCTACAACTTCAAACGGCTTCACTATTGCCACCTATGAATGGCACATGGGTGACGGCACCATTTTGACAGGCGGTCCGACAGTTGAACATTCTTACTCTGAACCTGGAGGATACCGAGTGCAATTGTTCATTACCGACAGCAACGATTGTGACAACACTAATTTGACTGACTTTTTAGTCTTCGTTAGCACAGAGCCTACATTCACCAACACTTCGCCCGACCAACTTGCGTGCGTGGACCAAGTGGTGGATTTGCAAGGCGAAGTTCAAGGAACCACATGGAATGAGCTTCCTGACGCGAACTTTGGTGGAGCACTGTTCATCCCGGACGACCAATCGCAATGCTTTTCAAATGGCATTACATTCACAAGTTTCGCTCCGGGCCAAACGGTGACCCAAGTAAGTGATCTGGTAGATTTCTTTATCAATTTCGAGCACTCTTTTATGGGCGATTTGACCATTTCCTTTATTTGTCCCAATGGTCAGACGATCATGGTGCACCAGCAAGGTGGTGGTGGCACCTTTTTGGGAGAACCGGTGGATAATGACGGCCTACCAAATGATGAAGGTGTGGGATATGACTACTATTGGTCACCCACTGCTACGGCAGGAACGTGGGCCAATAATGCGGGTGGAACGCTGCCTTCTGGCACATACAATTCTGTGCAGCCATTTACAAACCTGATAGGTTGCCCGCTCAATGGTACTTGGACCATTCAAGTTTGTGATTTGTGGGGTAGCGACAACGGTTTCATTTTCGACTGGGCGGTCGATTTCAACCCGGCTTTGTTTCCGGACTTGATGGAATTCACGCCCACTTTTGACCCCGGACCAACTACCACTTTCTGGACAGGGCCCGGCATCACCGGCACCACAAACAATGGCAATGACATCACATTGATGCACCCCATACCCGGGACATACGTCTACACATTCCACGCAATT